>JAEEGL010601948.1_pt1 | contig 37303 bp, 37 predicted proteins | sample 9134231 | NCBI WGS metagenome assembly JAEEGL01 (sample SAMN16246548, study PRJNA631951) | gut metagenome | biome: gut microbiome; feature: rumen; material: fiber-attached | host: Bos | place: Iran: Karaj | collected 2018-10 | reverse complement strand
GTACACCATCTTTGAGCTCAGCTTTTACGCTGTTCTCATCCTCGCGAACTTGTACTGGAAGAGCGATAGTACGTGAAAACTCACCCCAGTAGCATTCCTGAATATGCCAACGAGTAGTTTGCTCATCTTCACCACCAGAAAGCACACCGGAAATCGTCAAGATATTATCAGAAATACTGACATCGAGATCTTGCTTTGAGATGCCTGCGGTGCGAGCCTTTACTACTAGTTTGTCGGCGGTTTCATAGACATCTACAGCTAGCTGTCCAGGAAAATCGTCGGCTGGTTCCCACTCTTCTCCATCTTCCGGTTCGCTAGGTACTTCTGCCGTCTCTACTGCTTCAACTCCCTGAACTGGTGCGTCATCCCCACCTTCGTTCAAAAAAGCAGCGGCGAGATCGTCATCGATTAGCAAATCGTCACTGTTTGTACGAGCCATATTTCCTCCACTTATATTGTTATGCTTTATTATAAAGCATCGAAGATGTAAAATCAAGAGTAATATGAGTTTTATTGTAAAAATCACAACACTCTTGAACCCTCTGGACCTACTTGCGCCTCACACCTGTAGGGGTTGCGGCACAATAGGTAAGCCTTTATGCGATTGTTGTAAAAAATACATACTTAAGCACCATTGCAATTTAAAACATGTTTATTGTATCGGCAAACGAGAAGGTTTATTAAAAGATCTTATTCACGATTTTAAATATAATTCCGTCCGTGCTATTGGTAGCCCACTCGCAGAAATGCTAGCCAGTATCCTGCCAGAAATCCCTGGTAAGGTCATTATTGTTCCCCTCCCCACCATTTCCCGCCACATTCGTGAGCGTGGACTCGACCATACCAAGCTGATCGCAAAACGTATAGCCAAAATCCGCGAATGGAACGTAGAATACTTGCTCATCCGTGACAAAAATACAGTTCAAGTTGGTTCAGATAAAATTACTCGCACGAAACAAGCCGAAGATGCATACATGATAAAGCCAAGCGCCAGAATCAACCCTTCCACCACTTACATTTTGCTTGATGACGTGCTTACTACCGGCGCCAGTATGAAAGCCGCAAAAAAGAAGCTCCAGGTTGCTGGAGCTTCTAAGATAATCGAATGTGTGTTAGCAGTTAGTTGAATCAATTACCAAACTTTGCTCGGTTTTTGCACCACCAGATGGAAGTGCAGTAATCACGAAGTTTACAATTGCAAATGCTAGGAATGCAATAATAAGACCGATGATAGCATAGAGCACGGTATTTTTAGCATCGGTTACTTTCTTGGAATCACCGCCAGAGATAACATAACGGATACCACCGATGATAAGCATAATAACAGCAATAATGCCTACGATGTAAAGAATAGTGTTGGTAACCTGTTTAAATACGCCAGTATCACCAAATAGCTCAGCTGGACAACCATCACAACGAGCAGCTTCTGCACCCTCTTGCAAAGTCATAGCTGATACACTAGAAAAACCAGCAAGAGCAATTACGCCACTTACTGCAATTGATAAAACTAATTTCAAAACACTTTTCATAGTTTAATTATATCACACCTTAAGGTTTTTGTCCAGCATCTTATAGACTTTAACTTGCATTTCTTCATCATGAAAAATCTCTGTATAGCCATCATTTTGAAACTCATAAAATGGATCATTCTCCCCAACCGCGTAAATATAGTCAAAATGATACTTATTTACAAAATTGTTCACGTCGATTTTGCCGTTTTGCAGTTCGTTATATTCGTTAAATATATCTTCTTTGCCATTTAGTTTTTTGATAAAATCAGCGCCTCTAGGATCCATATATGGTCTGTACCCCCTGTATTCTACATAGCCACCAATATTGTAACCAGTATAGACTTTGAGGGCTTTTTTGTCCCCGTCTTTCACGTATGAGTCGATCACGTCTGTTGCATCTTTTACTGCTCCGGTATAATCGCTCGGCACATTCAAAACTACCACTGGGCATATTACCGCAAATATTACCGCCGTCAGCACCCCAGCCCAAAGAGAAATCGCTTTTTTGCAATCACTGGAGTCAATAATCTTCCCTATTCTTATGTCTTTAAAAAGCAGGGCCAGTGGGAAAAACATCACCAACACTACCTGTGATAATCCCTTTACAGTATTTAGCCCCAAGGTCAAAAACCCAAACAGCATCAAAAGATATCTGAGTCTCACGTTTTTACGCTTGGAAAACGCATAGGCAATTACCACTCCAGAAAAAGCAATATAAAAGAGCGCATTCTCAGTGTTCCTAAGTGGACTAAACGGTTGCAGTTCTTGTACCATACTTGCAAAAGTCGAATCCGAGTATGCCTTAAAAATCAGCGTCAGCATACTTATCCCATATGGATTAATTAGCCCCGCGAGCAAAAACCCAAGTCCAGCTAGAAGAAGCGGCTTCTTTTTTGGCGCATCAATAATAAATGTGATAAGAACAGCAAGTAGCATCCACCAAAGCGAAGCGTGTAAATTTGCTTGCAAAACCGAGAAAACCGGTAGCAAGAAAAGAATCTTCGCTCTGCCATTTTTGACGTAAAGCTCGAGCACATAAATAAACGACAAAAAGATTACAAAACTGACCATTTGCGCACGTGTCGTCACGAATCCAAGAAGCGCCAACATAATATCGGTCGCCATCATCAAAGCCAGCGACATTCCCCTGTTTTTGCCGCTGATTAGCATACATATTTTGTATAAGAAAAAACAAATTAAAAAGTTTAAAAGAAGCATCACGGCATAGATGCCAGGCCCACCAAAGATCTGGAAAATATAATAAAACGGCACCGCAAAAAGATAGTTTTGCAAAACCGTATTTAACCCTTCGTGCATCGAAAGCACATCCGTATGGTAAATCCCGCCATTTACGATTTCGCGCCCCTCCGCAAGTACTCCCCATGAATCATTATCTATAACCTGTACCGAGAGCAAAACAAAAATCGCTGGTATTAAAAACGCAGCGACTATTTTGAATGTATCAATTTTCAAAAAATTCCTCATGTTTGCACCTGGCGGAGGGTGGGAGATTCGAACTCCCGCTCCAGATCACTCCAGACTAACGATTTAGCAAACCGTCCCCTTCAGCCACTTGGGTAACCCTCCGTACTCTTAATTCTACCACATAATTCGGTATTTTCCGATACAAAATCCAAACTATGCTATAATAACCTTATGGTTAGCAAGATTTCTGATGTATCCTGGGAAGCCACCGAATACATCGCAAAAGATCATAATGCTTGGTGGTATTTTGGTTTAGTTATTATCGCTGGCGGGTTTTCTGCCCTAGCAGTATTTCTTGGCAGCTGGACTTTCCTAGCCTTAATTATTCTTAGCGCCATTGCCCTAATAATTTATACGGTTCGTCCTCCGCGCAAAATTAAATACGAGTTATCTAGTAAAGGTCTAAAAGAAGATGAACGTTTTCATGAATACACAACTTTTCGCGCCTTTGGTATTCTAAAAGAAGGCAGCAATTTTTCCGCTGTTCTAATCCCAAAAAAGCGCTTCGGCCTTTCTGTAAAAGTTTATTTCCCTGAAGGTAGCGGCGAAGCTATCGTAGACGCGCTTGGAGCTCGTCTGCCTATGGAAGAAGTTAAACTAGATTTTCTTGATAAGATTGTAAACTTCTTGCGAATCTAGTATAAACGTGATATTATAAACATAAGTTTAATAAAAGGTGGGCAAAAATGGACCAAAATTCATCTGTAGACAACGATCTACAAAAAGCAATTGACGATATTACACAAAACACTAACGCAGACCCTGTCTTTTCTGACCCGGTAGCTGCTCCTTCCTCTGTACCAGAAGGTGACAGCGGCGAACTCGCTGCTCCTGTTGGGCCTTTCCCAGCGCCAGAGCCGGTTATCCCAGAGGTTCCAATGATGGAAGCACCTGTTGCTCCAGAAATTCCTACTGTTCCAGAAGAACCAGTAGTGGCAGAACCTGCTCCAGTTGAAGCACCAGCCCCAGTTTCAACCGATGGCTTAAACATTAAGCAAGTAAAGGAAGCAGCCTTGCGTGATTTGGTCCCACTTCTAGACCGCCTTCCACTTAACGCTTCTCAAAAGTTTGAAATCTATCGTGATACGATCGAAGAGCTCCATGATTACTCTGCAGTAGAGCCAGCCTACCGCGCTGCCGCAGAAATCGCCGACGAAACCGAACGCGCCGAAGCCCTTCTCTACCTCGTCGAATCTATCGACAAAATGTAATTTGTCTAAAAAAATAGCCCCCGTAGGGGCTATTTTTTAATACATCCCGCCCATGTCTGGGGCGGCAGGTTTGTCTTCTGGAATCTCGCAGATAAGTGCGCCCATTGTAATTGCCGTAGCAGCAATTGAAGTCGCGTTTTTAACTGCTTCCTTGGTTACCTTGGCTGGGTCAATTACGCCGGCCTTCTTTAGGTCTACCAAACCTTTTTCTGGAGTCATTACGTTTACACCAAATCCTGGCTTTGTAGACTTTTCTACTTCAGAAAGTAGTGCCTGTGCGTTAAGACCTGCATTCTCAACAATATGGATAAATGGAGTTTTAAGTGCGTTCTTCACAATTCTCGTACCATCATCATTACCAGTAAGTTTAGCTGCTAGGTTTACTAGGGTTACACCGCCACCAACTACAATTCCCTCAGCAAGGGCTGCCTTAGTTGCAGCAACTGCATCATCTACACGGAATTTCTTTTCTTCAATTTCAGTTTCAGTAGCACCACCAACTTTGATTACAGCAACTTTACCACAAAGTGCCGCTGCGCGCTTTTCAAACTCACCACGTTCGTAGTCACTTTTAGCAAGTGCAGCTTGTGCATTGATAAGCTCGATTCTCGCTTTTACTGCCGCAGCAGAACCTGCGCCCTTGATAATCGTAGTTTCATCTTTAGTTGCAATTACTTTATTAGCAGAACCAAGAACTTCCATGCCTACTTCTTCAAGTTTAAGGCCCTTATCTGCAGTTACTACAGTAGCGTTGGTAAGGATAGCAATATCCTCCATGATTTCCTTACGGCGATCGCCAAAGGATGGGGCTTTAAGAACTAACGAATTAAACACACCTTTTAGTTTGTTCAGTACAAGTAGTGACAATGCCTCACCACTCACTTCTTCTGCTACAATCACAAGGTCTTTTTTGCCAGCCTGTGCGCACTTTTCTAGGAGTGGCAAAATATCATTAGCAGCAGAAATCTTCTTATCCGTTACAAGAATGAGTGGCTTATCAAAAGTAGCTTCTTGGCGGTTTACATCAGTTACGAAGAATGGAGAGGCATAGCCTTTATCATAGCTAAAGCCCTCAACGATTTCATCTTCCATCTCGAGGCCCTGGCCTGGTTCTACAGTTACCACGCCATCTTTGCCAATCTTTGAAATTACGGAAGCAATTAATTTACCAATCTCGGCGTCGCCAGCAGAAATCGTTGCTACTTCTGCCACTCTTTTGTCGTCGCCATCAATCTTCTCAGCAACTTCGTCAATGCCTTTTACGATTGCAGCACCAGCCTTTTCAATCCCACGGCGAAGTTCCATTGGATTTACGCCGGCAGCGATCAGTTTATTAGCCTCATTCAATATATTATATGTAAGTACTGTTACAGTTGTGGTACCATCACCTGCAACTTTGTTCAACTTTTGCGCAGCAGTTTTGATTAGTTTTGCGCCAACTGCTTCACCAAGTTTGTCGTCCTTATTATCAAGTTCCACCGCTTCAGCTACGGTTACACCATCGTGCGTAATTACTGGTGCACCATATTCTTTTTCAATAATGACGTTCTTTCCTTTTGGGCCAAAAGTTACCTTTACTGCGTCATAAAGTTGTTTTGCGCCAGAAAGGACTTTTTCTCTTGCTTCGGTTTCGTAATAGATTTTCTTTGCCATAATGCTCCTTACATTGTCGCGAGGACATCTTCCTCTTTAAGAATTATGTAGTCAGTACCCTCTACTTTGATTTCAGTTGTAGAGTATTCTTTATAAACAATCTTGTCGCCTTTTTTTACGGCTTTTACATCTGGGCCCACGGATTCTACTACAGCATAAGCTGGTTTTTCCTTTGCCTCACCAAGCAAGATTCCGGAAGCAGTTTTTTCTAATGGTTTTTCTATTTTTGCTACTATTCTATCTGAAAGTGGTTTAAGAACCATAGCATTTACTCCTTTTCTGTCTCTATTATAGCACACTAGTTGGCACTTGCAAGTGCCGAGTGCTAACTATTACAAAGTGGCCCTAAGCGAATCTTTAAGGTCTTCGTAAGATACAAAATGTCCCTTAACACTACTTCAATACCCTGCTTATCAAAATCGTTCTCTCCCCACATTCGAATCACTTCAATCACTTCCTTGCAATATATATTAAAGGCCTTGTCTGCTTCAAAGCGAAAACCCACGCACAGTAAAAGCGCCCTTTTATTCTTGCACAAAACCGTAAGAAGCGCTTCTTTGTTCTCAACTTTCAAAAACAACGAAAAGACTTTTTTATTTTTCACTATAAAAAAGAGAAGTTCCCTGAAGAACTTCTTTATATCTTTTTCTTTGTCGCTCCTACATCTTATGTTGCATTTGCTTTTCATCATGCTAACATAGTCATTCACAATCGCCCTCACCGAGGGGTGATGTCTATATATTGTTGACCTTGGCACGCCTAAGCGCTTCGCAATTTTCCCTATTGTTAGTTTTTCGCCATACTCAAAAAAGAGACGAAGCACTTTGTCTTCGTTCTCTCTAAATCTTTTGTCTCTTAACTTTTTCTCGAGCGTCTTATTCATCTGGCCCCCCTAGCCAAAAGACTGCCGCGCTCTCGTACCTAATCAGTTTAAAATCTTTGCCTTTTGCCCACTCATCTACTGCCTTTGCTACACCTGGAAGCGCTGGATTATTATAATCATGTACTATGATTACACCATTTTTAGACATTTTATTCTCTACGAGCTTTAAAGAATCTTTGATGGATTCATAAAAATCCCCGTCCAGAAATGCAAAAGCAATTTTTTCTGGTAAATCCGCATCAGTTAGTTCATTAAACCAAGCTTTTTTAATTACCGGCACCGGCAAATTGGCGCGAAGAAATCTTTCTTTTACTTCGCGTTTCGTTACATATAGTTCTCCGCCCTTAAAATTCTCGCCAGCAGCCGACTCATCTTCGGCTCGTTTCTCTGGCAAACCTTCAAAAGAATCATATATATACAGTAATTTATCTGTACCTTTCAAAATTTCTGCAAGAAGAAGTGACGTGTCCCCCTTATAACAACCGAGTTCAACAAAGTCGCCCGCAACTGCCATACAGTCTCGCGCAACCTCAAGAATCTTATCCGTTTCCATTCTGGAAACCTGATCATTATTCCACGCCATCAGTTAAAAATATTATAACACACTTATTAACTTTTGTCTAGTTTATTACAAGATCTGTTTCAAATATTCACCAGTTGGCGTTTTGGCAGATTTAGCCAGATCCTCTGGTGTACCGGTAGCACAGATTTCGCCACCCTTGATACCACCCTCTGGGCCCATATCTATTACCCAGTCTGCAGATTTAATTACATGGAGATTATGTTCGATAATAATCATCGAGTTACCCCCGTCCACAAGCTTATTGAGGATTGCGAGTAACCTCTTTACATCATCTGTATGAAGACCAGTAGTTGGCTCATCTAGAATATAGAGAGTTTTCCCTGTAGAACGGCGTGCGAGCTCGGTGGCAAGCTTAATTCTCTGTGCCTCACCACCAGAGAAAGTAGTAGCTGGCTGACCAAGACGAATGTAGCCTAGGCCTACCTCTTGAATAGTCTTTAGCTTTGGCGCAATTGAAGGAATATTCTTAAAGAATTCTACCGCCTCGTCGATGGTCATATTGAGGACTTCAGAGATATCCTTGCCCTTGTATTTGATTTCAAGCGCTTCTTGGTTGTAACGTTTACCATGACAAGCCGGACATGTTACATAAACATCAGGGAGAAAATGCATTTCAATCTTGTTTACGCCATCACCCTGACAGTGTTCACACCTACCACCTTTAACGTTAAAGCTGAATCTACCAGCCTTATAACCACGTACTTCCGCCTCTGGTTGAGCTGCAAATAGATCACGAATCGCATTAAATACACCGGTATAGGTAGCTGGATTAGAACGTGGAGTTCTACCAATTGGGGATTGGTCAATTACAATCACCTTATTGATCTTCTCAATTCCACCAATTCTCTCATGTGTACCAGACACAGTCTGTGCGCGGTGAAGTCTAGCTTGAAGCTCATTTGCAAGGATTGAGTTTACCAAAGTAGACTTACCAGAACCAGACACACCAGAGACAACCGTCATCACCCCTAGTGGGAAATGCGCATCGATGTTCTTTAGATTGTTTTCACGAGCGCCAACTACTACGAGTTCTTGGCCTTCGCGAATCTTGCGACGCTTCTTTGGTGTAGGAATAGAAAGTTCTCCAGAAAGATACTTACCGGTAATAGAGTTTGGATCTTTGGCAATTTCATCTGGAGTACCAGCTGCCACAAGTTTACCGCCCTGTGCGCCTGCCCCTGGGCCAATATCAATAATATAGTCAGACGCACGCATCGTATCTTCATCGTGCTCTACTACAAGCACAGTGTTTTTAAGATCACGAAGATGTTTGAGGGTAGAAATTAGTTTGTCATTATCACGCTGGTGAAGACCAATTGATGGCTCATCCAGCACATAAAGCACGCCCTGAAGCCCCGAGCCAATCTGGGTAGCAAGCCTAATTCTCTGCGCCTCACCACCAGAAAGCGTATTTGCGGCACGGCCGAGTTCCAAGTAACCAAGACCCACGTCCTGCATAAATTTCACACGCTCGCGGATTTCTTTTAGAATTGGTTTTGCAATTAGTTCTTCAGACTCTGTAAAGCCAAGATCTTGGTTTAATACCTCGAGTGCTGCATCTACGTCGAGATTGCACATATCTACAATATTTAAATCATGTACGGTTACCGCTAGAACGGCTGGTTTTAGTCTTGCACCATGACAAGCCTGGCATTCATGTACACGCATAAATCTTTCGATGTCATGCTTCATAAATTCAGAAATTTTGGGATCGTTGTAACGGCGCTCGAGTGTAGGAATCACGCCTTCGTAAGTTGTTTCATACTTAGTGCCGTCTGCAAATCTACCAGATCCGGTAATTCTCATTTCATATTTTTCGTCGCCAGTACCATATAATATAATATGCTGTGCCTCTTCAGATAGTTCTCCAATTGGTACGTGAAGTGAAAAACCATGCTTCACGCCAACTTGTGCAAGACGTTTGAGCCACCAAGAGTCTTGCTGCACTCTGTTAAATGGCCTAATACCACCTTCGGCGATAGTAAGATTTTTGTTAAATACAAGTCCTGGATCTACTTCCATTCTAGAGCCAAGACCGGTACAAACTGGACAGGCGCCCTCTGGAGCATTAAATGAGAATAATCTAGGAGTAAGTTCTGGGATAAGTTCTTCTGGATGATCTGGACAAGCATATCTTTGTGAATAAGTTAGAACCTCGGTGTTCTCTGCCCCAATCTTTTTCTCACCCACCGCTACAGAATTATCATTAATCTTTAAAATTTTAATAATCCCTTGGCCAAGCTCCAAAGCCTGCTCGATTGAACCGCTAATACGTGTGTGTAATTCTGGATTTAGCACAAACCTATCTACTACGATTTCAATATCATGACGTTCGTTTTTGTTTAATTCTGGAAATTCATCAAGAGCATAAATAATGCCGTCTACGCGAACCCTAGAAAAACCCTTTTGAGAATACTGCTCTGGGATATGCAAAAACTCACCTTTTTTAGATGAAACAATCGGAGCAAGCAACATTAGTTTGGCACCAAGCGGCAACTTCATTACTTCATTTACGATATCGTCTACCGTGCGGCGGCTCACTTCCTTATGACAAACTGGACAATGTGGCACACCTACACGTGCAAAGAGAAGACGAAGATAATCATACACCTCTGTTACAGTAGCCACAGTAGAACGTGGATTACGAGAAGTAGATTTTTGGTCGATCGAAATTGCAGGAGAAAGCCCAGTGATAGAATCTACATCCGGCTTATCCATAATGCCGAGAAACATTCTGGCATAAGATGAGAGAGACTCTACGTAGCGCCTCTGCCCTTCTGCATAAATAGTATCAAACGCGAGCGAAGACTTACCGGACCCAGAAAGACCCGTAATAATTACGAGTTTATCGCGTGGAATATCCACGTCGAGGTCTTTCAAATTGTTTTGTCTCGCTCCGCGAACTCTAATAAATTCATCCATAAACGCGTATATTATAGCAAAAAAATCAAGATTTGTCCAGGGTATAAGGACCCTAATAAACTATAAATAATCTGCATATCTGTGGTACAATTATAATAATGAAAAATAGAGTTCTAGTTGTTATTCCAGCCTATAATGAAGCTGATTCTATCGGCAATGTCGTTTCCGATATTAAAGCAGAACTAAAAGATGTAGATATTTTAGTTGTAAATGATTGTTCTACCGATAAAACTAGAGAGAAAATAGACAAAGACGTTATTTGTATTACAAATAGTTTTAATATGGGCTATGCCTTGTCAGTCCAAACTGGCATCAAATACGCAGAACACCATGGTTACGACTATGTTATTCAAATGGATGCAGACGGTCAACATCTCGCTTCCGAAGCCAAAAAGTTGCTCGATGCATGTATCGATAAGAATAAAGATATCGTTCTTGGCTCTAGATATTATAAAGGCAGCACTTACAAATCACCATTCTTCCGCCGTTTCGGTACTAGGCTCTTTGAATGCCTAATTCGAATCTTTTGTAGGAAACGAATTAAAGATCCTCTAACCGGGTTCCAGTGCATCAACAGAAAAGTGATCGAATATTATTCTAAGGCTGGCAATTATCCAGAATACCCAGACGCAGGGCTTATTATCGAGATGCTCATGAAAAAATACAAGATCGTAGAAGTTCCTGTAAAAATGAGAAAACGCCAAGCGGGTGTCTCTATGCACTCTGGTATCATTGGTCCAATCACCTATATGATGACCCAGTTTTATACATGTATCGTAATATTTATTAAGTTCGTTGGGAGAAGACATGAATAATATACCCTTCATCGTAATTGCAGTACTCGTAATTATTTACATAATTGCATCCATCCGCAAAGAAAAACTCAGCGTTGCAGCTTCATGTGGCTGGCTTTTATTCTGTCTAATCACCCTTATCCTCGCCATCTTCCCATATATTATCGACTGGTTCTCACAACTAATTGGCATCTCATATCCTCCAACTTTACTTCTCACGCTTTGCGTTATAATTCTCTTCATTGCAAACTTTCGTGACGACAAAAAAGTCGACGCTCTAGAAAAGAAAGTTAATGACTTAGCCGAAGAAGTAAACATTCTTAGGGGCGAAAAAAATGGCAAAAAATAAAACTCTAGTTATTTTTAACGGGTTTTATTTACCTCACCTCGGCGGCGTGGAAAGATACACTGCCGGGCTTGTTAGTGAGTTAAAAAAAGATTATAACGTCGTCATTGTTACATCAAACGCATCATCACAGCCTACCAAAGAGACAATTGATGGTGTAAAAATCTACCGTTTAGACGTACATAATTTATTAAAAGATAGATTACCATTTCTAAAACATAACGCTCGTAACAAAAAAATCGTTAGCGAACTATTGTCACTTGATATTACAAACGTTGTCTGTAATACGAGATATTACGGCACCACACTTCTTGGTTTAAAAATTGCCAAGAAAAAAGGTTTAACACCAATCATTATCGATCATTCCAGCGACTACATTTCAAAACCATACGAAAAATATATGCTCTTTAGAATAAAAAAGTATTCTCCAAAATATTACACAGTCTCTAAGAAAACAGCAGATTGGCTAAAGAACTTGAACATAAAAACCGAAGGTATTTTTTATAATTCTGTTGCCCCACAAAAAGACTTCAAAAAACAAGAGTCCGACACAATTCGCCTTGTTTACGCTGGCAGGCTCTTAAAAGAAAAAGGTCTCGACTACATCGTCCAGAGTTTTAACGATTTAAAAACAAAGTACAACATTTCCCTCACCATTATTGGCAACGGGCCAATGTTTGATGAATTAAAAAAGAACAATCCTGATATCGTTTTCCCTGGCCAGCTCGACCATTCTGAAGTATTAAAATGCTTTAAAGAATCCGACATTTTCGTTTATCCTACTCTGTATCCAGAAGGATTCCCGACTGTGATTCTAGAAGCAGCAATGAACAAGTGTGTCGTCGTTGCGACGGATCGAGGCGGGACAAAAGAATTAATCACAGATGATAGCGTTGGAGTAATCCTAAAAAAGCCAGAAGACTTAACAATTGAACTAGAAAAATTAATCAAGAATAAAAAACGACTAAGAATGATCCAAGAAAACGCATTCAAAAAAATTAACGAACAGTTCATCTGGCCAAAAACCGGGAAAATAATAAAAGAGGAGTTAGAAAAATATGAAAAATAGCATAAAAGTATGTATCGTAGGTGGTGGTAACATCTCCAACACAAGACACATTCCAGCCCTTAAAAAAATTAAAGGTGTAGAAATAGTTGGCGTGCTTGGTTCTAACGAAAAGCACGTTAAAAGAACCTGCAAAGAAAATAGAATCAAAAACTACTTAATTGTAAATGATCCTAAAAACGATATCGACAAAGTACGCGAATGCGAATGGTTTAAAGAAGTTGATGCAGTATCAATCGGAACCCCACCAACACAGCACTATCCTTTAGCAAAAATGGCGCTTCTTCTCGACAAAGATGTTCTTGTAGAAAAACCAATGACTATGAACGAAAAAGAAGCATCCGAATTGATTAAGCTCGCTAAAGAGCATAAAAGAATTCTAAACGTAGTACACAATTTCAACTTCACTACTGGGATGCAAAAGATTAATGAAATAATTGAATCCAAAAAATATGGCGATATCCAATCCATCACCGAAGTCCAGCTCACTAATCGTGATAGACGTTTACCAACCTGGTACAACGATCTCCCTATGGGTCTCTTCTACGACGAAGCAGCGCACTTCGTATATCTACTAATGTGCCATGGCGGAAAACTCAAAATCGAAAATGTACACGCATTATATAACAAAGATTCTAAAGACAATACCCCAAACCTCCTTTCAGTCAACTTAATGTCCGGCAAAGTCCCTACACACATGTTCCTTAATTTTAATTCTCCAGTTTGCGAATGGTATTACTGTGTCTGCTTTAAGAAACATATTATCTACTATGATTTGTTTAAAGATATTATGATCGATCTTCCAACAGACGGCGAACATTATGCAAAAGAAGTCTTGCTAAACGATTTGAAGCGCCACCGCCAATACAGAAATACCTTTATTGGAAACGGGTTTAAGCGTGTCTTTGGTGGGTTGTTATACGGACACGAAACAGTACTTGCAAACTTTATTGAAGCGGTTAAAACGAGAAAAAGTAACCCATATATGACTGGAGAAATGGGGCTCGAAACCGTAAAAGTAATGAATGAAATAGTAAACAAAGGAAACAAAAGATGACTTGGTTATATATAGTACTCTATGTAATATTCGCCGTACTAGGTTCTACTCTTCTTAAAGCGGGATCCGGAGAAGGTGTAAATGTACTTTTCACTATTCCTGGCATCAACCTTCCAGTTTCCCTCATGACTATTTTTGGTATCATTGCTTATGGCGTTAGCTTTATTTTATACACCGTACTCCTAAGCAGATTGGATTTATCTTTCGTATCTCCAGTCACAGTAGGTGCAGTATATATTCTATTGATGATCACTGCCATTGTATTCTTTGGCGAGACATTAACCGGCGTCAAAATCACCGGCTCAATTCTTGTTCTAATAGGAATAATACTAATGGTTCTAAAGTAGGAGGAAGAAATGAACATTCTAGTCACCGGCGGTACAGGATATATCGGCTCACATGTAACCGTTGAACTTTTAAACCAAGGTCACGAAGTTACTATTGTAGACAACCTCATAAATAGTAAAGTCACAGTACTAGATTCTATCGAAAAGCTCACCGGCAAAAAGCCTACCTTTTTCCAAGTAGACCTACTAAATCTAGAGGCCTTGGACCAGGTCTTTAGCGGTGGCAATTTTGACCTCGTTATGCATTTCGCCGCTCTAAAATCCGTTTCCGAATCGACAAAGAAACCTCTCCTCTACTATGAAAACAATATTGCAGGCACATTAAATCTTTTTAAATGTATGCAAAAGTATAATGTCGCTAAGTTTATATTCTCTTCTTCCGCCACAGTTTACGGTGATGTTGAAGGTGGCGAATGTGTAGAAACTCTCCCAACCGGCCGCGGTATCACTAACCCATATGGCAAAACAAAGTACATGATGGAAGAGATTATGAAAGATCTTGCCACTGCTTGGCCAGAATTTTCTTGTATTGCGCTCCGCTACTTTAACCCGGTTGGCAACCATCCGTCCGGGCTGATTGGCGAAGATCCAAACGGCATTCCAAACAACCTTATGCCATATGTAATGAAAGTTGCTAGAGGAGAACTCCCAGTGCTTTCTGTATACGGTGACGATTATGATACACCAGATGGCACCTGTCTTCGTGATTATATCCATGTTGTAGATTTAGCCAAAGGTCATCTTGCCGCTATGAGAGGTTTTGAGCCAGGCTTTAAAACCTACAACCTTGGCACTGGCAAACCAACCTCAGTTCTAGAAATTGTTGCCGCCTTTAATGCTGCCAGCGGCAAAGAACTCCCTTACCAAATCGCGCCTCGCCGCGCCGGAGATCTTCCAGTCCTATTTGCCAACCCTTCCCTCGCCGAAAAAGAGCTTGGCTGGCACGCCGAACTAACCATCGAAGATGCGATGAGGGATACTCTAAAGTTTATAAATCAACCCCAAAATATTTCCTAACATCAGCCCGTACTACTGCGTTTCTTTCTGATGCTGCCTTTTTCATGAGGGCAATCCAATTTTTCCATTCCTGATATTCTTTATCAGAAGAAAAGACCTTTACTTGATGTTCAATTTTGTTCGCTTCTTCATCAATTATTCTAAGTACATTATTCGTCTCAAACGAAGTGCTCATCAAATTTTTTAATATACCTAAGAACTTATTTCTATAATAATCAGATTTCATGATAATTCTAAATGCATTATTATCACCTCTCCCATAATCTTCCATAATTGCAGCAAAATTATCGCCAGTCGCACCATAAAAATATTCTGCATTACCTTTGATGTAATAAACTAAGTCTGTATCATAAACTAAGAATCTAATTCTACCATCTGTATACTTATTCTCGTCCATAATCCCAGCGTATTTCCACCCTTCAAAACTATTCATTGGCCAATCGGTATTGTTCCACAAAATTTCTAAAGCATAATACGTTAAATAATTATCAATATCAATTTGCTTTTCTAGTTCCTCTCTATTTCTCACCAACTCGCTAGTAATCGTGCATCCAAGATTCTTTAGCACACTAGCTTCAGCACCCTTTGCCTTTTTCACGTTCTTTTCATTCGGCAAACCATACTTAGTTGCTAGATACAGATCCGAAAAGTTTTGTTGAATATCAAACAAACCATAGTACTCACCATTTAAGAAAACCACAGCTCTTTTAGTCTTTGAATAGCCGTCAAAACCGCTTTCTTCAGCTAACCTACTTACTACGCTCGACCGGACATTACCAGTATACTGGTCCTGGCCTCCAGCCCTAATTCTAAATGAATCTAGCTCGGTACTTTCTTCTTCGTTATATTTAATCGGGAATTTTAAACCATCACTATATCTAGAAATTTTTAAAGACTTTATTTCATATGCCGAAGACGTCCCGCCAGATGTTTCAATCAAAACTGGCTGGTTTATCAAAACATCACCATTCTTGCTCAACATTGTTAAATGAGCATCTCTTTCCCACTTCTTCCCGCGTTGGTTGTAATTCCCTTCAATATATGCTGCCCCAGAATTCTTGTTTTGGTCATACATTATTCCAGGAACTAAAATACCAATCTCATAATCATAAAGCCCTTTTTTAGGACTATTTAAACTAATGACATCCAAGGTAACGTCGCTTGAAAGATCTTTTCCTAATATATATGTAGCGACCTTTGGCTCAAAACACTTGCCCTCAGAAGAACATGCTTCAGCCGTAATTGTATATAATTTATACCCAGTTTCTGGAACCGTGAGCGCTATCGGCCCGTTATAATCGGTGCTCGATTCTTCCATACTGTCACCATCCATATTGTATTTAATGGTTGGGTTCTCAGCCAGAGAGCTCCCCTTTGTTTCTATTTCTACAGCAATATCTTCACTGTAAAATCCACTTGCTAGATTAAAATCAAATCCTTCATAAGGCACAGGAAAAGAAATAAAAGTAGATGCTACCGCTGCAATTACTATCAAAAAACTACCAGTACATAAGATTAGCCCTTCATGCTCGTCATACCAATTTCTTATGCTTTTTATCTTTTTCACGTTACAAATATTATATATTAATTCCGTGATATAATAAACTATATGGCTATCCCAAACTTTTTGTACAAAAACAACCGTGTTTTGCTAAAAGAGCTAACTAAAACTGACTTTAAATTAAGGTACCAAGGATCAATGCTTGGCTATCTTTGGGCTCTACTTCGCCCACTTATGATGTTTGCAATTCTATATCTAGTTTTTTCAAAACTCTTAAAGTTTGGCGACGATATTCCTCACTATCCTGTTTATCTTCTTACGGGCACTACGCTCTGGAGCTTTTTCACAGAATGTACTATGCAGGGCATCCAAGCTATCGTTAACCGCGGAGAACTTCTTCGCAAAATCTGTTTCCCAAAGTATATCGTCGTTGTGTCAGCCACTCTTACGGCAGTGATCAACTTGCTAATAAACCTTTGTGTAGTAGTAATCTTTGCGCTAATTAACGGGGTTACCCCAAGCCTCACTTGGCTCATCGTCCCATTTTTGGTCTTCGAGCTCTATACCCTTGCGCTAGGTATTTCTTTTCTATTTGGAGCAATCAATGTTAAATATCGCGATATCACATCCATCTGGGAAGTACTAATCCAAGCATTATTTTATGCCGTACCAATCATTTATCCAGTATCTATGATTATTAATAATGCTGGAGCCGTTGGTCCAATTGCAGCAAAAATCATTTTATTAAACCCAATCTCACAAATCATCCAAGATATACGCTACTGCCTCATTACAACAAAAGCGGACACCATCTGGAGCTCAACCGAAAACCCATTCCTTAGGGCCATTCCTTTCATTGTCGTTGTAGTTTTCCTAGTCTGGGGATCCTGGTACTTCCGCAAAAAATCTAAACGCTTCGCAGAGGAAATCTAATGGAAAAAGAAGTAGCAATATCTGTTAAAAACCTTCATAAAAGCTTCCGCCTCCCAACGGAACGCTCTAATGGGCTAAAACAAGCTATCTTTAATAGACTAAAAGGCATCAAAGGTTATAAAGAGCAAAAAGTATTAAAAGGATTGTCCTTTGATATTTATAAGAATGATTTCGTCGGTATTGTTGGGCGCAATGGTTCAGGTAAATCTACTTTGCTAAAAACCCTCGCAAAGATTTACTTCCCAGAAAAAGGCTCTGTAGAAATCAACGGTAACCTTGTTCCATTTATCGAACTTGGTGTTGGCTTTAATCCAGAATTGTCAGGACGAGACAATGTATATTTAAACGGTGCCCTTCTTGGCTTTTCTAACAAAGAAATGGACACTATGTATGATGACATCGTTGATTTTGCAGAACTTCGTCCATTCATGGATCAAAAATTAAAGAACTTCTCATCCGGCATGCAAGTTCGCCTGGCATTTTCTATTGCTATCCGCGCCAAAGGCGATATCCTCCTTCTTGACGAAGTCTTGGCCGTGGGAGATGCTGCATTCCAACAAAAATGTAATGAATACTTTGCAAGCATCAAAGGCAAGCAAACCGTTATTCTAGTTACTCACGCCATGGAAAACGTTCGCAAGTATTGTAACCGAGCAATCCTAATCGAGGATGGCAAAGTTGCTCTTAGTGGAGAACCAGATAAAGTAGCAGAGGCATATTTAGACTTATGGAAGTAATCAAAAAGAACTACAAAAAAATCATTTCCTACGGATTGATTATCATTGGTGTGTTATCACTAGCAGCAATTTTTATTTTCCACTTCAAAAAAGTATTATGTTGGCATTCATTTTTCTTTATCGTGGTAGGTTTGACCTTGTTACCATTTAGGGAGAATAAAAAATGAAAAAGAAATTTTTAATTCCGGTTTTATCAATACTATCGTGTTTTATTATTAGCGTATTTATAGAAATTTTTGCTTTTAATTTTGTCTCCGTCTTCCAAGGAAGCTCAAATCCTTCTATTGATTCAGTTCCCTTTGAAGTCGAAAAAACCGAAGAAGAAACCACTGTTAGTTTTAATCTTGAAAACCAATACGCAAAGAAACTGATTTTAAGTTACGAAACCGATAAAAAATTTGATTATGAGATTAATTACACTGCAAAAGGACTGTTTGGGCGCGACAAAGAAGAAACCATAAAAGATGTTTTTGAAAGAAAAATAAAAAGGGCAGTCTTAAATATCGGAAGCCGTGTATCAAAGGTCTCAATCGTCTACAAAAACATTGATACAGAATTTAAATATACATCACTCCCAGAAGAAACTGCAAAGAAAAATGAAATAACTTTCAATAATGTTTCAGTAGACAACTCATTTAGTTTTAACGCTAAAAGATTCTTTGTCGTTTCCCTCGCACTTGTCACTATCTTGTGCTTATTCTTCTTCTATAAAAACGGTTTCAAAACCGAAAAGCTCCATATTTATTTTGGCATCGTCGCCACATTGCTTGGCACGATGTTTATTGTTTCACAGCCTACCGGTGTTTTCTATGCTATGGATGATCAGACTCATTTCGAACGTGTAGTTGGCTTATTTGGCGGCACAATTAGCTATACCAACGGCGAGTATAATTCCACAGACGCAGATATAGCAAACAGCGTCGGAAGAGATTCAGTCTCAAGCATCGAAGAACAATCCGACGTAGAAAAATACTTAAATTCAGATATCGATAATAATTATACCCAAGCCTTTGGCTTCTATTCTTCATATAGTAAAATCCCGTATCTGCCAATGGCAATTGGCTATCACGGAGCAAAGATATTCGGCCTTCCTTTCTCAGCATGTTTCTTCATGGGCAAAATGTTTAATTTGTTAACATATGTACTTCTGTTAACTTTTGCAATCAAGCGCCTCGTAACCGGGAAACTTCTTCTCACCTTACTTGCTCTTCTTCCAGCTGCTCTCTTCCAAGCTGGATCATATTCATATGACCCTATCGTATTTGCCGGAGTTGCGGTATTTCTAGTTGAATTGCTTAACATTGTTCTAGACAACAAAAGAAAAATCGATTTCAAATCTCTTCTCCTAATGATAGGTTCTATCTCCTTCGCAGGCCTAGCAAAAGCTCCTTATGCGCTATTCTTACTACTATTATTATTTATTCCAAAGGATAGATTCGCTATTCAAAAGAACGTACGCTGGGTTAAAGCCGGTATCATTGGCATTACAATTCTGCTCCTAGGAACTCTCGTTCTCCCATCACTAGCTGGCAACAATATCGCCGATTCCCGTGGCGGCGAAACGTCAGTAAAAGACCAGGCAATACTAATGATTAAGCATCCAATAGACTATCTACAAGTCTTGAAGGGTACCGCCGTGGAGCAATCTTTCTACAAATTTGTCAGTCCACAAACGCTCAGTAGTCTTGGTTATATCAACAAACTAACAGAATTTGATAACCTATATTATATTATTTTCATCCTTATCATCTTTGTAGTCATTGCTGGAAGCGAAAAGAACAATTTAGCGAAAAAATACCGTATATTATTATTAGTTGGGGTAGCTGGCATTGTTCTATTTATCTGGACATCACTCTATCTCGTGTTTACACCAGTAGGGCTATATACTATTAATGGCGTACAAAACCGCTACTTCCTTCCACTGTTATTCCCTCTCTTGTTTGCACTTCAACCAAAATGTATCAAAAATTCTATTAGCCGTAAGACATTAAACAGCTCTGTTATTTCTATTATTACCGTGTCAGTAATAATCGTCGTTTTGTCTCTAGTGTTATCTAAATATAGCTTCTAAAAAATAAGACCCGGGAAGGGTCTTATTTTTTATTGTGCTAAGAATCTTTTTACAGCATCCTTCCAATCAGGAAGCGGAGTAAAACCATTTTCTGTTAATTTGGACTTATCAAGTCTAGAATTAAATGGTCGCTTTGCCACGGTCTTCCCTGCAATTTGTTCATATTCAGCAGTAGTTACATGTTTTACTTTTACATCCATTCCGGCTTGTTTGTATATTTCTTCAGCAAAATCTGCCCAAGAAATATAGCCACCTTCATTGGTTGCATGATAGTAACCATATTTATCTGTTTCAATCATGTCTACAAGAAGACGAGCTAGATCAACAGTATAAGTAGGTGTACCAATTTGGTCTGCCACTACAGATACTTCTGGGTGCGTCTTTCCAACTTCAATCATGGTTTTGATAAAGTTCTTACCATTTCTACCAAATACCCAAGCAATACGTACAATAAAGTATTTTTCAAGAGTTTCTGCTACGGCAAGCTCGCCATCTAACTTAGATTGTCCATATACATTAAGCGGTGCATAGTTTTTGTCATCTGGCTGCCATGGGCGCTCACCCTGGCCATCAAATACATAGTCAGTAGAGATATAAACAAACTTAGCATCAACTGCCTTAGCAGCCTCAGCAAGGTTACGAGTGCCATCCACGTTCACTGCACGAACAATGTTAAGGTTTTCTGGAGCTTCCGCCCCATCTACGTTTGTCCATGCTGCACAATGTACGATTACGTCTGGATTAGTTTCTTGTACCACCTGAAAAACTTTTTCTTTGTCTGTAATATCAATAATTACATGCTCAAACTCTGCGTCGGAATCAGATCTGTCTGCGCCCACACCTTCGATCCCACGCCTTGCGAGTTCTTCCATTACATCAAAGCCAAGCTGTCCGCTCGTGCCAGTTACAAGCACCTTCATCTATTTGTCTCCGTACATTTTTTCGTAGTAGTTTTGATAATCGCCAGAAATAATCTCTTCCCACCAATCTTTGTGGTCTAGATACCATTTGATAGTCTTTACGATACCATTTTCAAACTTAGTCTCTGGCTCCCAACCGAGCTGAGTCTTAATCTTAGTAGGATCGATAGCATAGCGCCTATCGTGGCCTTTCCTATCTTCTACAAACTCAATTAGGCTTTCTGGTTTGCCAAGCTCTTTTAGAATTAGCTTCACAATATCGATATTTGCCATCTCATTGTGGCCACCTACGTTGTATACTTCGCCAACACAGTCAGCATGAATAATCATATCAATCGCTTTACAGTGGTCTTCTACGTATAGCCAATCACGCACATTTAGACCATCGCCATATACTGGCAAAGGTTTGTCATTTAATGCATTAATGATCATAAGTGGAATTAGTTTTTCTGGGAAGTGATATGGACCATAGTTATTAGAACAACGAGAAATCGTTACTGGAAGGCCGTAAGTTCTGTGATATGCCATCACTACTAGGTCTGCAGATGCCTTTGATGCAGAATATGGAGAAGATGCATGAAGGTTAGTAGTTTCAGTGAAGAATAAGTCAGGACGGTCCAAAGGCAAATCACCATATACTTCGTCAGTAGAAACTTGGTGATAACGCTTCACCCCGTACTTCATACATGCGTCCATCAATACTTCTGGGCCCATAATGTTGGTCTCAAGGAAGAGTTTTGGATCACGGATTGAGCGGTCTACGTGTGACTCTGCTGCAAAGTTTACTACAATGTCAGGATGCTCTTCTTCGAATAGTTTTTCTACGGCTTCTTTGTCGCGAATATCTGCTTTTACGAATCTAAAGTTTGGGTTCTCCATTGCGCGCTTTAAAGTAGACAAATTGCCAGCATATGTAAGCGCATCAAGACATACAATCCTGTATCCAGGATATTTATTTAGCATGTAATATACAAAGTTTGAGCCAATAAACCCAGCTCCACCTGTTACAATAATAGTTTTCTTGTTGTCCATTAAACCTCCTTAAATTTAAAATCTAATTCCGATAGCGTTGGGTGCTTCAAATCTTTTTCTGAAAGTATTAGCTCGGTATTTACTTCTGGCCACTCAATGCCAGCAGAATCATACATAATGCCACCTTCATCTTCTGGATGATAGAATTCATCACATTTATAAGCAAACTCTGCCTTGTCTGATACTACTAAAAATCCGTGCGCAAACCCGCGTGGAATCATAAGTTGCTTTTTATTCTCTGCCGAAAGGAGAGCTCCAACCCATTTACCATAAGTAGGTGAATTCTCACGAAGATCCACTGCTACGTCAAACACTTCGCCAGAAAGCACGCGCACAAGCTTGGCCTGTGGATGATTCTTTTGAAAATGAAGACCGCGAAGTACACCCTTTCTAGATGAAGATTGGTTGTCTTGCACAAACTTATAGTTTAGGCCAGCCTCAGCGAAGTCGGTTTCACTGTAAGTTTCCATAAAGTAGCCACGATCATCACCAAAAACGGTTGGCTCAATAATATATACACCGTCTATATCGGTTTTATTAAAAACGAATTTTCCCATTAATCCTTAATCCTTCCCTCGGTCACCGCCATCAAATGTTGGCCATATGCAGTCTTTTTGTATTTTTCAGCAGAAGCCAAAATTTCTTCTTTGGAAATCCAGCCATTGCGGTATGCAATTTCTTCTGGAGCAGAAATTTGGATACCTTGGCGCTTTTGGATTGCACGCACAAAGTCAGAAGCTTCGGCAAGGGAGTCAATTGTGCCGGTATCAAGCCAGGCAAAACCGCGGTCTAAAAGTTGCACATCAAGGTTTTGTTCGTTTAGATACATTTCGTTTAGGGTAGTAATCTCGAGTTCACCGCGAGCAGAAGGCTGGATGGTTTTTGCTTTTTCGGAAACGCCAGCTGGATAAAAATATAGACCAGTTACAGCATAGTTGCTCTTTGGATTCTCTGGTTTTTCTTCGATAGAAACAGCGTGCCAGTTTTCGTCAAACTCAACTACACCAAATCTCTCTGGATCGTTTACATAATAACCAAACACAGTTGCCCTACCACTCATGGCATCGTTTGCAGCATTGCGAAGAATATCAGTAAAACCTGATCCATAGAAAATGTTGTCGCCAAGGACCATTGCGCATGGCTCACCGCCAATAAATTCTTCACCAAGAATGAAAGCCTGAGCTAGACCATCTGGAGATGGTTGCACCTTGTAAGAAAGATTTAAACCCATAGCTTTACCGTCCCCAAGTAGTCTCTCAAAGTTTGGCAAATCGTTTGGTGTAGAAATAATCAAAATATCACGAATACCCGCAAGCATCAGAGTAGAAAGCGGATAATAAATCATTGGTTTATCATACACTGGCAACATCTGTTTGGATGTTCCAAGTGTGAGCGGATAAAGCCGCGTACCGGACCCGCCGGCAAGAATAATTCCCTTCACAAAATAACTCCTAAATTATTTACTATATTATACCATGTTCTATGGATACGCGCATCTCTTCCACATCCATAAAACCGACGATTTTTTCATCTAAATCGTATTGTTTTTTAAGCATTTTGTGTAGCTGTCTTATTTCATCAAAATGTGAGCGGTTTTCACGCGATTTTCTAGTTACGCTACCACCGTGAATTCTAAACTTATTACAAGCTTTATGATTATAAGAAATCTTTCCACCTTCTAAAATCTTGAGATATAGATACCAGTCACCAACCTGTTTAAATTTAGCAGCCTCATCTAGAAGCCCCAGAATTTTCTTATCATTCTTAAACACTACAGCCGAAACATTTGGAATCGTACAACGAATTGCCATGATCTCTTTGATTTCGTCTTCGCCACTCTTGATATAACTCTTTTTAAAGTGACCAGATTTTTCTTTATCACGAGACCAACGAAAGTTTGGTGCGAGCATCAGTCCTTTACCGTTAATTACCATCGATTCGGTATATGATAGTACAACATCCTTGTCTAAAAAGCCCTTCATAGCTTCTTCTAGAAAATGTTTGTTCGAAAGATCGTCAGCCTCAGCAATCCAAACATAATCTCCCTTTGCCAATTCAAAACCCTTTTTCCATTGAAGAATTGCCTTACCAGAGTTTTTCTCGTTTTTAATATATTTAATCTTAGTTCCCTTAATGTTCTCACTGATGATTTTGTCACTATCATCTGTAGAACAATCATCTAAAATAATAAATTCATAAATAGGGTAGGTTTGGCGAAGAATAGATTTAATACGCTTCTTTAAGTATTTTGCATAGTTATAGTTCGGCACAATCACCGAGACTTTTTTAGTTTGTGAAATAGTCATAGGCCTCCTCTATTTCTTTTCTAAATTCATCACCATAGTAGTGCTTCACGGCGTCTTCACGTGCGACTTTTGCAATCTTCTTATTGTCTTCTGGATGCTTATAAAGATACTCTAGTTTGCCATACCACTCGCCAGGATTTGCTAAATATCCATTTTTGCCATCTTTGATTGCCTTCTTAAAAGTAAAGCTTGGCGATGCAATTGTAGTAGTTTCTACGATGGCCGCCTCAAAGAATTTTAGCTCAGACTTACAATTAGTAAAATCATTAATTACAAGCGGTGCAATATTTACGTCAACTTCAGCCATCAAATCTAGAAGCTTCAAATAATTTACTGGTCTAGTAACCTTAATTCTACCAGCATCAATATACTTTTGTGCTTGTTTGTTAAAATCCATATACCCAACTACTTTAATTTCCGCATCCTCATGTTCATCCAAGAATCGAATTAGCTCCGGTTGAATCAGCTCAAAATCTTTCTTATGTGTTGGGGAGCCACTAAAATAACCAATTATAAATTTTTTATCATTCTTTTTTGTAATCTTTTTTGCATGTTCAATTTGTTCTTTGTTAATAGAATTCCGAATCACTTTGTAAGGCTTTTTAAAAGTCTTTTTAATTCTTTCTCCCAAGAAATCATTCGTTACAATAAATCCATCTACGCGTTTTGCGATTCTTCTAATCCCCCAGAAATATCCAAGCCAGTATAGATAGCTCTTCCCGGCCACGCTTCTAATAAGCGACAAATATTTATAATCAAATACCAAATCGTCTAAATCAAATAGGACACATATGCCTTGGCGTTTTGCTTTTTTTATAAACTTCAGAATAGTATTATTCTTTGCCGTCTGTCTTTCGATCACTATTAGGTTTACGCCTTCTAGATTTACACTTCCTAGTGCACTTTTTAAAACAACTTTTATATTATACTCTGCCGCTACGTTCTGCACTCTATACCTATATTGCACAGCCTTTTCGTCTTCTACTACGTATAATACAGAGTTCATTTTTTCTCTTTCTTTTCTAGCATATATGCCTGCGTCATTGAATAATTTGGATTGTAGAATCTTCCATCAAATAGTGCGTCACCCCACTTGTCTTGCATAAAGTGTACTTCACTTTCAAATCTTTCTCTTTTGCCTGGAGCCAAATCTGTTCCTCTGGATTTAGACTCATGGTGATATAGCTCAACCATAGGAAGTACTATATTATAGTAACCTCTCTTTGCTAATTTCATATTTAGATCAATATCATTAAACGCAACTGTAAGCCCTTTTTCTTCTAGGCCATGAACCTCGGTGAATTTCTTTTTATTTACGCATAAACACGCTGCTGTTACTGCGCCAACGTCATAAGGAACTCTTACTCTACCATAGATGCCAGGCTCGTCCCTACCCATTCCAAGATCAGTATGCCCAGCAACGCCACCAAGGCCAAGCGCAACGCCTACGTGCTGAACTGTATTGTCTGGGTACAACAATTTAGCCCCTACAGCGCCAGCGTGAGGAAGCATTGCATAGCCAACTAGATATGTCATCCATTCAGGAGTGATTACTTCCGTGTCGTTATTGAGCAGAATAATATATTCACCCTTTGCCTGTTTTACGGCAAGGTTGTTAATCTTGGAATAATTAAAATCCATGTCTGCTGGAATGACCCTAAAGTTCTGGTATTTCTGTTTGTATTTCTCAAAGAGTTCAAGCGTTTCTTTCTCTTCGCTTCTATTATCCACTAAAAGTACTTCAAAATTTTTGTATGTCGTTTTTTCAAACACGGTTTTAAGACACGCTTCTGTAGTCTTTGCATGATCCTTGGTAGGGATAATTACAGAAACTAGTGGTTCTTTTTTAATATCATAAAGCACCCTGTAGTAAGTTGATACTGGGTCCTTTTCTACAATTCCCTTTAGCTTTCTGCGTTTTAGGGCAGCCTCAATCGCAAGTTTACCTTTGTCTGCTGCGTATTCTTTATTCTCAAGATTTAGCGCAGTAGATCCCTCTATCATTCGCCAGTGATATAGCGCCTTTGGAATATGGTAAATGTTGTTGGTTTGTTCTGTGATCTTTAGTAGCAAATCGTGATCCTGTGCGCCCTCTAGACCTACAGTTAGCCCACCAACCTTTTCTACTATGCTCTTTCTTGCTACCACCAAATGACAGATGTAATTTAAACTAAGCAAAGTGTCTGGTGACCAATCCGATTTGAAGTGCGGGTAACATCTCTTCCCGTTTTGATCGAGCTTGTCCTCATCGGTATAGATTAAATCTAGTTTTTTGTTCTTGTTTAATTCTGAGACAACGCAGTACAAAGCATCCTTATCCAACGTGTCGTCATTGTCCATAAAAGCAACGTATTCACCCTTTGCCATATTCAAAGCATCGTTTGTTGCACGAGAGATATGACCATTCTTTTTACGATGCAAGATACGTACTTTTTCGTTGTTTTCATATTCTTTTAGAACATCGAGCGTCTCACCTAGCGTTGAATTATCATCTACTAGACATATTTCATAGTTTTCATAGCTTTGAGAAAGAATCGACCCTAAACACTCTTTTAGATATTCTTTTTTAACATTGTAGACCGGTATCAAAACGGAAACTAGTGGTCTGTATGCTAGTTTTTTATATTCAATTTCTTCCTTGTTTCTTTTAAGCCAAACATTATAGCCCTTCTTGTCCATAGGGTTCACAAAAGGAGATGCTCCCACAAGAATACTAACTAAATACTTTGCTTTTTTAAAGAGAACAGATGGTGGCACCAAAAAATGGTACTTCTTCCATAAACTTTTTATTCCTCTATAAAGGTTTGTCCCAAAAATTTTAATTCTATGCATTTTAACTTTTATTATACTATTGATAACAGCTCCCCGCAATAAGACAAGGCTAATTCTCTGAATATAGATCTCTTGTATTAACCTTATCCATTACGTCAGACAAATTACCATCTAATCTATTTGCTAAGATTATTTCACTTTCAGACTTAAACTTTTCTATATCATTTTCAACGTTATATTCACCGAACGTGTCTTCTTTTATTGTTGGTTCATAAATAACTACCGGAACCTTAGCCTCTTTTAACATATTGATTATATCTTGAACGGCACTTTCCCTGAAATTGTCCGATCCGGCTTTCATATTTAGTCTGTATATACCAACTAACTTTGGGTTTTTAGCTATTATCTTATCTGCAATGTATTTCTTTCTAATTTTATTTGCTTCTATAACCGCAGATATCATCGTTTGCGGCACACCATCATAATTTATAAGTAACTGCTTCGTGTCTTTTGGCAGGCAATATCCACCAAATCCAAAAGAAGGATTATTATAATACATACCAATACGAGGATCTAGACAGATACTTTCAATAATATCACCCGCTCTTAATCCTTTTTCTTCTGCAAACGTATCCACCTCGTTGAAAAAAGCAATTCGAAGCGCTAGAAAAGTATTTGCAAAGAGCTTAATTGCTTCTGCCTCAATCTCACCAACATATTTTACGGGTACATCCTTTTTTATTGCCCCTTCTAGCAAAAGACCAGCAAATTGATGAGCCCCTTCGCTGTCCGATCCGATAATAATACGAGAAGGATATAAATTATCGTATAAAGCCTTCCCCTCTCTTAAAAATTCTGGCGAGAAGAAAATATTCTTTACGCCATATTTTTCGCGCATTTGTTTGATAAAACCAACCGGAATGGTAGATTTTACTACTATGGTAATTTCTTGTTCAGGATTATTAGACTGAACTTCGATTACTTTCTTTATAATATCTTCTACGGCTGAAGTATCAAAATATTTCTTATCTTCCTCATAATTAGTAGGAACAGAAACAACAACAAAACTTGCCCCAGTAATTGCTTCTCTCCAATCAGACGTAGCTCTTAAATTCAATTCTTTTTGGGATAGATATTTCTCTATCTCGTTGTCTTTGATTGGAGACTTTTTGTTGTTAAGTTGTTTTATTCTCTCTTCATTGATGTCTATAGCTACAACTTCGTGATTCTGAGCCATTAAAATAGCTAAACTTAGCCCTACATAACCTATTCCCGCAATTGCAATTTTCATAAAAATGATTATAGCTCATTTTATGGCCGCAAACAACTAGAGTACTTATTTTAAAGATGTTATAATTAAAGCAATTATGAAATACCTCATCACAGGATCTAGTGGATTTATTGGCTCATATTTATGTAAGCAACTTTTAAAGGACCCAGAAAACCATGTTGTTGGCATAGACAACATGAATAATTACTACGATATCAATCTAAAAAAATCACGTCTAAGCGAGCTAAAGGAACATACTAATTTCCAATTTGAACAAATGGATATATCCGATAAGGATTCCTTGCTAAAAATATTTGAGAAATATACTCCTGACTACGTAGTTAACCTTGCTGCTCAGGCGGGGGTACGTTATAGCATTACTAACCCAGACGTTTATATAGCCAGTAATATAGTAGGTTTTTATAATATTCTTGAAGCCTGCAGAAAATTCCCTGTTAAACACCTCGTTTTTGCTTCTTCCTCATCCATATATGGCAATAACAACAAAATCCCATATTCCACCGATGACAAGACAGACTCTCCTGTTAGCCTATATGCCGCAACCAAAAAAGCCGACGAACTGCTTGCGCATTCTTATTCAAAGCTCTACAACATCCCTTCTACAGGGCTAAGATTTTTCACTGTATATGGCCCTGCAGGACGTCCAGACATGGCCTATTTTAGTTTTACCAACCAATTACTAAACAATGAAAAAATAAAAGTGTTTAACCATGGAAACTGTAAAAGAGATTTTACCTATATTGATGACGTAGTCGATGGTATCCTTCGCGTTATCCCTAACCCTCCAAAAAATACTCCGTCATACAAAGTGTATAATATAGGTCACGGATGTCCTGTTAATCTTTTAGAATTTATCACTATATTACAAGAAGAGCTGGTACGCGCTAAGGTTCTTCCAGAAGATTATAATCTAAGCGAGCATCAAGAATTCATGGATATGCAGCCTGGAGATGTTGAGGTTACATTCGCCGATACAACCGATTTAGAAAAAGACTTTAACTATAAGCCATCTACAGACCTACGCACAGGTCTACGTAGATTTGCTGAGTGGTATAAAAAATATTACGAGGTATAGTTATGAAAGAAAGAATTTGCGTATATACATGTATAACGGGAGGATACGATAATCTACGCGAAATCAAAAACCCTGAAAAAGGGATCGATTACTTGTGCTTTACGAACAACAAGAATCTAAAATCAAAAACTTGGCAAATAATCTATATCGACGATAAAAAATTGGATGATCATCGGCTCTCTAGAAAAATCAAAATGATAGGGCATCCAACCATTTTCAAAAACTACGACATAAGCGTATGGACAGACGCCTCAATAATCTGGGATAAAAGTGTTTCAGACTTTGTTAAAACCTATCTAAAAGATTCTCCTTTTGCTGCCTTCAAGCACAATCAAAGAACTTCAATCCACGAAGAAGCGATTGCTTGTCTTCAAGGGCACAAAGACACAAAAGAAAACATTCTAAAAACTCTTTCCTTCCTTGAGTCAGAACACTTCCCAGATGATCTAGGCTTATATGAAATGACAGTGTTCATCAAAAAACACCATGATGAAACCGTCAAAAAAACTATGGAGCTGTGGTTTGATGTCAATACAAAATACAGCAAAAGAGACCAGCTTAGTTTTATGTACGCAATTTGGAAAACTAATTTACAGATTTCTAGAATTGATCTTAGTGTCTGGGACAACCAATGGTTTCATGCTATCCCACACATGAAAGATTCTCCTATAACTAAATGCTCCATTTACTATGGAGATTCCTCGACCGATTTTTCCTTTGAAAAATACTATACTTATACCTACGAGCAAGATTTTGAGCATTATTTCATGAAATGTACCGTTCCTTGTGACACGGACAAAATTGAAATAGAACCATTCGATACGGTTGGGGTAGTCTGCAATAATATTCAATTCTCTTTTGCTCATAAAGGGATCCTTCATATAAACAACGAACGTTCATATAAAGATAGTCATGTATACAGCGAATTCGATAAGTTTATAATTAATGGCGATTTTAAAAAGGGCTCTGCCATCAGCTTTTCTTTTGATGCAAGGCTAGCTAGTCGCTCCGAATTAGACCAAATCGTATCAGACTTAGCAAAAGAAAACGCTGTAAACCGCCAACGAGCTGACAGTTTACAGCATCAACTAAACAGGATTACAAATAGTAAAAGTTGGCGCTTCCTACAAAAAATCAGAAAAGTCGTCCGTCGCCACTAGGCCACTCTATTCCTCTTCTTTATTTTTCACAAGCAACCATTTTTGGTTGTCACCACCATGATCAGTAAAGATCCCTGGTGCATTTCTGGATACAGAATAATCAAGTACTTTACCAGAACACCTTGAGATTATCTTGTAATAATTGTCTTCTCCTTTTTCAAACAACCAGTCTTGGTTACAATTAGAATGCAACTGGAACATCTTCACAGGTGTAGAATCCGCTGTGCTGGCTCCTTTTACGTCAAAGGCCGAGCCGGTAGCAGGATTAATGATATTATAGAAACCGTCGGTTTTATCATACCTAATTTCAAACAACTGGTTCTCTACGCCAGAATTCTTCTCAGGATATAGTTGCAACATACCATTAGGGACCAGTCCACCTTTTATGTCCACTACTTTTTCGGTAGAAGTTTTTGAATACAAACGGTAAACACCCTCTTCGACATTATGATCTAGATCAACTTTTACTAGTTGCCATTTTTGATTATTGCCACCATGATCAGAGAAGATTCCTAGTGCGTTTCTAGACAAAGAAAGATCAAGTACTTTACCAGAACACCTTGAGATTATCTTGTAATAATTGTCTTCTCCTTTTTCAAACAACCAATCCTGATTACAATTTGAATGCAAAGGATGAAGATTGACAGGCGTAGACTCCGCCGTACTGGCTCCTTTCACATCAAAAGCCGATCCGGTCTTTGGGTTAGTAATATTATAGAAGCCATCTTCCTCATCATACTTAATTTCAAACAACTGATTATCTGCGTCTGTTGCCTTTCTAGAATACATTTGAAGGCTACCGTTAGCGTTCAATCCTCCCTTTATATCCACGACTTTGTTGCCAGAAGTTCTTGAATATAAACGGTAGACACCGTCTTCGATAGTGCGCTCGTGTTTCGAAACCGCCTCTGCTACTTCGTTAGTTATCCCACCAAACCAATCTTGGAAGTATAGATAGAAGTTTCTGTTTCCATATGCGCCACAAGAAGCAGTGCCATATCCGGCTGCAAGTGCGCCTGCGTTTGGTTGATATGGTGTGTAACGATAAAGCGCCGAAGTAGCAAGTGAGCGGATATTAACCACGGATCCACCACAAGCTGCATTTGGATTATGTTGTACATAGTTTTCGCCAAGTGGATAGTTAGTCCAACCACCATCTAGCACGGTTCTAAATAATGCTGCTGCATTTCTGATTTGATTCTTAAAACCATAATATTTAGAAGAACAAGCTGCAGTGTCTGGGCAACCATATCCAGTCGCTCTTTGATAGTCCCAGCTATTTGGAATTGGGTCCGTAATTAAACCGGTTTCCTTTTGGAGTAATACTATCAATACTTGTGGGTTAATCTTATAGTCCTGAGCAGTTTGCCAAATAATGTGTGCTGCCGTCTCACCATTCATATCTTCCTCAGCCAAACATACAGTATGACCATCTTTCACGTGCCAAGTCGTAGGAGGAGTGCTATCCGAAAAATAGTCTACTCTTGTACCTACAGCACTAAAGCTCGTATTATAACATTTCCCTTTTTTCCATAAAAAGTCTTGAATCTCTGCCTCGGTCATCGAGGTGTAATTACTCATCTGCCAATCCGAAATAATATAGCCCGGATCGAAGTTTGCTAAACTTGCAGCCTCTGCTTCAGGTTCATCTGTAAATTGCTTATTTAGAAAAGTGAACAAAAATGTCGCAGCAAATACACCAAGAAGAAGATACCAAATTCTATTGTCACGCCTTCTTACTCCGCCTTCAACAATCATAGATTTGCCTTTCCGACAATTTCGCCGCTCTTATTACCACTAGCAACAGAAATAATTACATCAACTGCTCCCTTTGGAAGGCCAGATACAGGTACGTTAAATCCTTCACAAGTAGAAGTAGAAGCCGCATCAATTACTGGTGCAGAAGCTGTATATATATTATTACCATTTTGCTTCAAAGTTAATTTACAAGTTCCACCGCTCAAATATTGATCGATGTTTACACGAATCATTAGATTGCTACCAGAAACTCCTGCATAGGTAATTACACCGGTAATACCAGCAGAAGTATTAGGGTTGTCCCCATCGTATTGTACAGGCGTTTCTTTCTTTTCTGGCTCCGGCTCAGTTTTCTTCTCTTCCTCTGTGCCGCCTTTACCATCTTTGATTTCAGTATCATCAGCCTGCTGAATTTCGGCAGGCTGCGGCTCGTCACCACTTTTATCTCTAAAATAATTATCCCAAACAAGATAGCAAATACATCCCGCAGCAACAATTAAAAGCAAAAAGAACAGGACTGATAGAGTATTTTTGTTTTTACGTCGTCTTTTTGTTGCCATGAGATTATACTCCTAATATAATCATAACAATTTCTAGTGTTTTGTCAATCTATTCGACATCTATATTCAAGATCTCGGCTGCAGCTAGAATGATCTTCTTTTCTTCTTCTGAAGCGTCCATCAATTTCACTTTGAATAGATTCACGGTCTCTTCGTGCTTGTAATCCAAAATCTCAAGAGTTCTAGCAGCACCAGGCACCTTATTAATTACGCCTTTTGCTACTAAGTTATCAATATGCTCAGCCACCGCCGAAACAGAGTTTAGTTTAAGCCCAGCCTGAATTTCACGATAAGTTGGCGAGCAGCCTTTCTCTTCTGTAAAATCCTGAATAAAGTCTAATAATGCTAATTGTTTTTTTGTCAGTTTGATAGCCATTATGCTATAATTATATATAATGAAAACCAATAAATCAATTGATGGGCTCACTGTTCGCAGTGCCAAAAAAACTGCGGCAAAGCCTGCTGCCGTCAAAAAACCAGCAGTCAAAAAACCGGTAGCAAAAGAGCCGGTCAAAAAACCAATCAAAGTTGTAGATCTTAATACTCCAAAAGTCGAAGACAAAACCCAAACTGTCGAAGACTTCCTTTCCCCTGTTCAAGCTTTTGATTTTAATAGCAAAACTGGCGAACTAGAAAAGTCAGATAAATCCAAAAAAGAATTAAAAGCAGAGAAAAAAGCCAACAAAAAGCTCGAGAAAGCAGAGAAAAAACGCCTCAAAAAAGAAGCTAAAGCCGAGAAAAAGCTTGGTAAAAAATCTCATAAAGTCCGTAATATTATTGCTAGTGTTTTCCTCGTTATTGTTCTTGCTGCTATCGGTTTTGTTATTTGGGCTGTCGTTTGGGGTAATGATATTATTGCCAAGATTACGGGCGGTCAAGGCAACGTTTTTGACCTATTCACCTTTATCGACGATCATTATGAACCACTAAAAACCGATTCAAATGGCCGTACTAATATCCTTGCTATCGGTACCAGTGGTTACAACATGGATGGCGACGAAGGAAATGGTAAACACGCAGGTTCCCAGCTAACAGACTCTATTATGGCTATTAGCTTAAACCAAGAGACTGGCGACATTCTCATGATTTCCTTCCCTCGCGACCTTAAAGCTTCTAGAACTTGTACTGCTACAGGCAAAATCAATGAAATCTATTGGTGTAATGGTGGTGGTGGCCAAAAACTAGAACAAGAAGCTACAGCCAACCAAGCTGTTATGAATGAAGTTGGTGGCATCCTGGGTATTGAATTCCAATACTATGCACACTTAAACTGGGGTTCCCTCCAATCCATTGTTGACCTTCTTGGTGGTATTACTATCAAACTAGACGAAGACGTTCACGATTATTATTACACAAAGGCGGTCTTTGACGCTGGTGTAGAATACCAAATCAATGGCGCCCAAGCCGTAGGTTTGGCTCGTGCTCGTCATGGCACTACTGGTGGTGATTTCTCTCGTGGCAATAGCCAACAAAAGATTCTTATCGGTATTAAAAACAAACTAGTAGAAAAAGATCTTTCTATTACTGATTATCTTTCCCTTGCTAGCACCCTCGGTGACAACCTTCGCACTAACTTTAGCGTAGAAGAATTAAAGACTTTAGCTCACCTTTCTTATCTATTTGATCTAGAAAGTATGCGCCAAGCTAATCTCTTTGATCCAGCAAACGGCGTCTACCTAATGAAGACCGCGAATATCAACGGTATTTCCTATGTAATTCCATCGGCTGGCGTAGGCAATTATGCAGCTATCCAGGCTTATATAAAACCATTACTCAATAATGATCCACGTACATACGAACAACCAAAAATTGCAATCCTTAATGCTACTGGCGAATCTGGTGTAGCCGCAGAACAAAAGACTAAACTTGAAGAAGAAGGCTATACTATTACTGCTATCGACAATATCGAGGGCGACTATGAGTATAGTTATACATTGTATGACATCACTACTCGTACACCTGGCACCAAGCCAATGCTAGAATCTTACTTTGGTGTAACCGCTAAAACCGGCGCCGAGATCCCAGAAAATATCCCACGCGACTATGACCTCGTCCTCGTCCTTGGCCCATCACCAGCAAAGTCATCTGAATAAAAATACCCCCTTTCGGGGGTGTTTTTTATTCTGCTACTTTACTGATAATGAGTTTACGTTCGCGGCCTTCGCCTTCGGAGTGAGTCTCAATATCTGAATAATCTTGTGCTAGTTTGTGTACTACACGACGATCTGCAGCGTTTAGGTTAATTGTCATTGGTTCACCGGTTTCACGAACCTTAGCAATCCAACCTTCAGCCTTCTCTTCAATACGATCTGCCCTTTGGCGCTTGTAGTTTGCTACATCTACGTTTACACGGGTAATCTCTGCGTTCTTGGCGTTTAGAGCCATAGAAACGATGTGTTGAAGCGCACGTAGATTATCAGCGTTACGGCCAATAAGTAGTGAATTTAGTGATGTAGAAGGAACCGAAAGTTGTATCACTTCGTCGTCGATTGTGGAATATACTGCCACATTGATACCAAAGAAACTAAGTAGATCCTCTAGGTATTTTGCTGCGAACCGGATTGATTCATCTTGATTCATTATTATCTCCTTTTCTTTTTATTATCTTTTGCGGAGATTCTTGTTATTTTTGTTCCTGTTTTTTTGTTTTCAACAATTTTAGCTTCTTGAATCTTTTTAAGCTCTTTTACTATTGCCTTGTCGGTATTATCGTCCATTTCTTCGCGAGCTTTAGCGAATACCACCTTTTGTTGGAAGATTGTAATTACGTTGCTAAGGAAATAATAGAAGGCAAGTGCACCATGTAAATTAATCATAATGAGGAACATCATGAGTGGCATCATCTTACCCATCTGCCCTGTAGTCATAGCAGAAACATCATTATTATCTAGTTCTTTACCGGCTTTAGCTTCCTTTACAAGATCTCTAAAGCTCTTTTTCTTCTCTGCCTTACCAGATGGCATTTGTTGCTTGGTAACCCAGTATTGTGAAAGAGCAGCACAGATAGAAATAGCAAGCATAAATACTGCGCTCCAGGAGAATCTTGCTGGGCTAATTACATCACTAGCCTTGGCAGAAAGATTAATAAATCCAAATAGTTGTGGGTGAAAATCATATACAGTCTTTTCTTCGGCTGGAATTTCTTCGTTTTGGAGATCAGCTAGATATACTTGCTGTTTATCCCAAAGGGTACGAATTTCAGAACCTTCATAAGCTACAATTTCATATGCGCGGTTTGATAGATTATCAATTGGAAGTGGAGTAGCAATCACACGAATTGCAGAGAAAATCGCGATAAAGATAGGTAGTTGCACCAGAAGCGTAGCAATAGATGCAAATGGTTTTACATTATATCTCTTGTATAGATCCATAGTCTGAAGAGATTCGAGCTGTTTATTACCATTGCAGTTCTTGCGAATCTGAGTAAGTTCTGGTTGAATCTTGCGCATAAGCTTGGTTTGGTTTAGCTGGCTCTTAGTGAGTGGCCACATGCAAAGCTTTACAAGCACCGTAAAGATGATAATAGCAAGACCAAAGTCATGTACTAGGTTGAAAATTACAAATAGTATATTTACGATTGGACGTACTAATATAATATCAATAAGATTAAATGGTCCACCAACCGCAATTGAGCCTGCGATAAAGGCAATTAAAAGCCCCCAAATGATATATTTTTTCACACTCTTATTCATTGCTACTAGTATAGCATACTTTGCTCTCTTCGACTAGTTCCCCTAGGAGTTTTTCTAGATCTGAGAGCGGCATAGTAAGTAAATCCTTACTAAAGATCACAAAAATATAATCAGTCTTCCCTGGGAGAAGATCCCAGTTTTTACGAATCACTTCATAGATACGACGGCGAATCCTGTTTCTCCCCACCGCAGATTTCATCACCTTCTTAGACACCACCACGCCTACACGGGTAAAACCTTTTGAATTCTCAGCAAAAACTAGAGAAGCCTTTGGTTTTCTAATTGTCTTCCCTTTTTGATACACATATCTCACGCCTCCGCGCGAATGAAATCTATATCGCCTATTTAACATACTATATATTATATAACAAAAATAAGCCCCTAAGGGCTTATTTTAAGCTGTGAGTCTAGCGCGGCCTTTGAGGCGACGGCGTGCTAATACCTTACGGCCATTAGCGGTAGCATTGCGCTTCATAAAGCCATGCTCTACTTTGCGTTGACGCTTATGTGGCTGATAAGTACGTTTTGGCATATTATTCCTTAAAATTTAATTATTTTCAAAATCTTGTTATAGTATACCGCACTTTTCCACATTTTTCAAGGAGTTTTCCACAAATGTT
>JAEEGL011797698.1_pt1 | contig 37304 bp, 39 predicted proteins | sample 9134231 | NCBI WGS metagenome assembly JAEEGL01 (sample SAMN16246548, study PRJNA631951) | gut metagenome | biome: gut microbiome; feature: rumen; material: fiber-attached | host: Bos | place: Iran: Karaj | collected 2018-10 | reverse complement strand
TCGGTGACAACAGCGCCTGCCTGGTCTTGGGTGACAACATCTTCTATGGCAGTGGTTTTACCACGATGCTGCGCAATGCCGTGAGGGATGCCGAGGAGAACAAGAAAGCCACCGTCTTCGGCTATTGGGTCTCCGATCCCGAGCGGTATGGCGTGGCTGAGTTCGACAAGCAAGGCAATTGCTTGAGCATTGAGGAAAAGCCGAAGCAGCCCAAGAGCAACTATGCCGTTGTAGGTCTCTATTTCTATCCCAACAAGGTGGTTGAGGTGGCCAAGAGTATCAAGCCATCGGCCCGAGGCGAACTGGAGATCACCACTGTCAACCAGCGTTTCTTGGACGATGGTGAGCTCAAGGTACAGACCCTCGGTCGCGGTTTCGCGTGGCTCGACACTGGCACGCATGACTCATTAAGCGAGGCCTCCACCTTTGTTGAGGTCATCGAGAAGCGCCAAGGCCTCAAGATTGCCTGCCTGGAAGGCATCGCCTACCGTAACGGTTGGATCACCGAAGCCAAGATGCGCGAGTTGGCCCAGCCGATGCTGAAGAACCAGTATGGGCAGTATCTCCTCAAGGTCATCGACGAGATGAAAAACGAAGTGAATTCGGAAACATTTAAGGAATAGCATACGGGAAAATATCTAATGAAAAACTGACATCAAGGATGGCGAGCCGGAAGGAGGCCAATGGAAAGGCCAGAATTGAACAAACGAAACTCCAATGACCGCTAATGACCTTGATAGCGAAGCTTACTCAAGGCAATTTGAGAAAGAAGACAATTGATTAGTTGCGATAATTAACAAAGTAATAATAAAATTATTTTTAGTTATTTGTGGTATATAATAAAAATAGTGTTATTTTTGCACTCCATTATTATCCTATTTATGTAGAAGTTGTTATCACTCTTGCAGTCAAATATTAAATCTAATGAAAAGTATAAAACTTAATATTCGTAAATTGGGACCTATTCGAGACTCAAAGATTGAGCTTATGCCATTTATGCTCTTTTCAGGGGAGTCGGGTCTCGGTAAGAGTTATTTGGCCATCTTGTGTCACTATTTCTTTGAAGTGATGGCAAATCGTAAACGTATAGGTTTGTTGTTTGAAAAAAAGAATGTTAAATACGAAGATTTAAGTTCACGTTTTGAGGAGAGTGGTAGCGTTTTCTCTCTAAAGAAATCTGACCTTGAGAGTTGGCTTGCATCAGATTCTATCGACTATCTTAGATATATGTTGGGTAATTCTTCGCTTGAAGCCGATTTGTCCGTGACTCTTGCTGATAGTATCCCTGAGGTGATAGATTTCACATTTAAAAGGGATGTTATGGAACTAAACGACAAAAAAGAAGTAATTATTACAATTAGTGTTCCGGGATTAAGGCTGCGTGTGGGTGAGATAGGTGTAAACGAAGAGTCTCCTATGTCGTTATTGTTGCGTCTTTATTTGATGCAACAAATTCTGGGTGAAAACATTTATGACTTGCGTACTTTTGTATTGCCTCCTTCCCGTGGGCCCGTGCTCACCGAGCAGGTGATTCCTGTGACAGGTCTCTATTCGTCTTTCAACAAATGCATCAACTGGCTTAAGCGAGTGCCTAATCAGACTGTTGAGAGGAATCAAGAGTTTTTGGCATTGATGGAAGAAGTTCTTGAAGGTGAAGTGCTGTATGATGGCGAGAAATTTATTTATCTCCATGGTGAGCCAATGCCGTTATCGGCCGCGGCATCGTCTATTCGCGAGTTGGCCATCTTGTCTATGATAGCTGAGCGTACCGATTTGGAGAACATGGTAATGCTTTTTGAAGAGCCCGAAGCTCATCTTCATCCGGCAAAGCAGAGGGCCATGGCGGATGCTCTTTCGCTGATGAATTCCTTTGGTACATATATTCAAGTGACTACGCATAGTGATTATCTCCTCAGAAGATTGAATGAGTTAATAAAGTTACGGAAAATAATGGAGCGTGTTCAAGAAGAAGAGTTTGAAAAGTTATGTGATGCTATTGGCATTAATCCTTATTTCTCATTCGACTATAAGCGTATGGGTGCCTATCTTATAGAGAGAGACGAAGAAGGAAATTCAAGAATCGTCAAGCAGTCTTTAGACGACGGAGTTCCTTTTTCCTCTTTCCATAAAGCTATAGAGAATAGTCTATCACTTGACCAGAAATTAACAGATATCTTAAATGGAGAGGGTGATTAACGCATTCGGAAAGCTGTATTCTTTGCCGTCAGGGAATGTGATTTCGGCAAGTAAGGATAGCATGACGACCGTTGAAACCGATCGACAGTCCACATTTACCCATTTGAGCATCACATCGCCAGGTGACACCTTTTTTATAGTAGGTAACGATTTCTATAAAGACCTGTTCAATGGGAAGTCTTCGGTGTTGGGAAATGTGAATTGTGATGGTATGGCACTGATTAGTCATAGCGACCAATGCTATGTCTTGTTGGTGGAATTGAAGTCTAACGTTGATACTGATAAAATATCAGAAGCTTTTCAACAGGAGATACGTAGTTTCTTGAAGTTGATGTCTGCTTTGGGAATGTGCGATGGATACAATATCCATGATTTTGAGATTCGGGGAGTGATTGCGTGTCATCCTTTCAAAACAGAGGATGATCGTACGCATTGTCTCCAAAACCTAATGTGGGAAATGAATCTGGGAAAGAAAGATGCTCGGTTTAAGTATCGGATGATCACAACGAAGAGGATAAATGCGCGTTTTGATAATTGTAGGTGGTTTATACCAGTTGAGGCGCTTCCAACGGACATTCGAAGCCATGAATTTACAGTTTCGCTTCATTTTGGAAACAAATATGAAGATAGTTCTCTTTCTATTCCCTTGGGTGCTATAATATAAACAACAAGAAAACAATCAATTACAATGGATTTATCAATAATTGGAATTCGAGATGCGGCAACCGAAAAAGAGCGGCTTCTTTTAAGGGTTGAAAACGATTGCGAATTATACGGCTATATCGTTCTTGACAACACCTTCAATGATAACGGAACTTTGTCAAATACCAACCGACATGTGTTCGTTTTCCCTCCATTTGAAGTTGCCGAAGGCGACATTGTCCGCTTGTACACCAAGCGGGGTGAGCCCTATTCCAAGGAAGGAAATTTTGGTGAAAAGAAGGTGATGTATCATAACTTCTTTTGGAATTTTGATGAAGGGAGTACGGTTTGGAATGAATCGGGCGATACTCCCTATCTCATTCATTTCGATGAGTCGTCCTCTCATAGAATAGTGTAATGAATACAATGCCATCTATTTCCGTTGTTTTCAGTGTCGCTGATTGGGTTGCCATGGTCGGGACGTTATTGTCGTTGGGCGGGTTGATAGTGTCAATTATCAGTTTGGTGAAGGTGGGTAGGGTTGACAATGCGGTTAAGGCGGTGGAGCAGACAACAAAAACACGTATTAATAATAGCATTAATTTGACATTTATCGTTGAAACCATCTATTTAATCAAGTTGTTGCAAGAAAGCATTGGGCACAATGAACGGACAATGGCGGCCTATTTTATGTCTGAGTTGCATTTAAAACTGTCCGAGATTTCCTCAAAACGCGATTTGATGGAGGCGGCCAGGCAAGATTTCAAGGGAAATATTGATTCGTTTGCTGTTATTTTAGTGGAGTTCAAAAACTCCTCAGTTCAGGGGCTTAATTCTCATAAACAAAAGGAAATTGATAAGACGTTGAATTCAATCATTGAAAATTTGAAACTAATTGAAAGAAAAGTTAAAGAATAAAAAAAGGAGTAATAGATATGGATAAACCGCAAGTGTTGGTACTACTGGCTTCTCTTATTGAGAAGACACAGCAAAATAAATGTCATTGGGAGGAAGGAGGTAACGAGTATAAATTGTATTTGAAATCAGGAGTCGTCTCGTTTAAATACGATTATTTGTATGATTCTTCTGTAGATCAGTATTCATTTGTCTTATCGTTATATAATGCTAGCGAAAGATTTGCGAGTTATTATGTGGATTTTGAAGAGAACTATGACAAGGACTTGTATTCGAGCATGTATTCTCTTCGAACTGCTATCAAAGAATGGGAAGAGAGAGTCATCAATGGGAAGATGGGGCTTCTCATTGATGAGATTAATCAGTTTTGATAAAAAAGTTCTAAAAAGCAAGCAGCCTATTCCGATGGCTCGAACCAATAGGTCTAGGCTTGTTTTTGAATGTTATTCGCAGGATGTGTTTGGTTATAAGATGGACCAAACTCGACTGGTTAATCCGCGGGAGATTAATGCTGATAAATAACTGAAAAGCAATAATTAGTCTATATGAAAAAAATCCTTGTCACCGGCAGTGCCGGCTTTATCGGCGCCAATTTGGTGCTTCGCTTGCTTGAGAGCAACGAGCCCGTAAAGATTGTTGGCCTTGATAACCTGAACAACTATTACGATCCCTCATTGAAGGATTACCGTCTGCGGGTGATAGCCGAGAAGGCTCAAATGCATCCCGGGCACGTATATATCTTTGTCAAAGGTGACATCGCCGACAAGGCTCTCGTTGATCAGCTTTTTGCCGAGCATGGTTTCGACATTGTAGTGAACCTTGCCGCTCAAGCTGGTGTGCGTTACAGCATCGAGAACCCTGATGCTTACATTCAGAGCAACATCATCGGCTTCTATAACATTTTGGAGGCATGCCGGCACAATCCCGTGGAGCATTTGGTTTATGCCAGCAGTTCAAGTGTATATGGCGGTAACAAGAAAGTGCCTTTTAGCACGGATGATAGGGTGGATAATCCCGTCTCGTTGTATGCAGCCACAAAGAAGAGCAACGAGCTTTTTGCCCACTGCTACAGCAAGCTTTACAATATTCCGTCGACGGGTTTGAGGTTCTTCACGGTTTATGGTCCTGCGGGGCGTCCCGATATGGCTTATTTTGGCTTCACCAACAAATTGTTGAAAGGTGAAACCATCCAGATATACAACTATGGCAACTGCCGTCGCGACTTCACCTACGTCGACGACATTGTTGAAGGAATCGTAAGGGTGATGGGCAAGGCTCCCGCCAAACGCGCAGGCGATGATGGCTTGCCCATTCCCCCTTATGCGGTTTATAACATCGGTGGTGGCCAGCCTGAGAACCTGCTTGATTTCGTCCAGACCCTTCAAGAAGAACTATTAAGAGCGGGAGTGCTTCCCGAGGATTACGACTTTGAGGCCCATAAGCAGCTTGTTCCAATGCAACCTGGTGATGTGCCGACAACATATGCCGATGCCACTGCACTGGAGAGAGACTTTGGGTTTACGCCGAAGATTACGTTGAGAGAAGGGTTGAGGAAGTTTGCGGAGTGGTATAAGAAATATTATGGTTAAAACAAAAATTATATGTCAGTATTTAAAGACAAAGTCCTCCTCATCACAGGAGGTACCGGCAGTTTCGGTAATGCAGTATTAAATAGGTTCTTGCGCACCGACATCGGCGAAATCCGCATCTTCAGTCGCGACGAGAAGAAGCAGGACGATATGCGCCATGAGTATCAGGCTAAATGGCCTGATGTTGCCAAGAAGATTAAGTTTTATATTGGTGATGTTCGTAATAAGAGCACGCTTAAATACGCTATGAAGGGTGTGGACTATGTATTCCATGCTGCTGCCTTGAAGCAAGTGCCATCGTGCGAGTTCTTCCCTATGGAGGCTGTCAAAACCAATGTCATAGGTACAGACAACACTCTCGACGCAGCCATCGATGCTGGTGTTAAATGTGTCATCTGCCTCTCGACAGATAAAGCCGCTTACCCCATCAATGCTATGGGTATTACCAAAGCAATTGAGGAGAAAATAGCCGTGGCAAAATCGCGCAATTCTGGTGATACAAAAATATGTTGTACCCGTTATGGAAATGTAATGTGTTCCCGCGGTTCGGTGATACCACTCTGGATTGATCAAATTCGTAATGGCAACCCGATTACGCTCACAGAGCCAAAAATGACTCGTTTCATCATGAGCCTTGAAGAGGCGGTGGATTTGGTCCTTTTTGCCTTTGAACATGGCCAAAATGGGGACATTTTAGTTCAGAAAGCTCCTGCTTGCACTATGCAAGTTCAAGCCGAAGCTGTATGTGAGTTGTTTAATGGTAAAAAAGAGGAAATCAAGGTTATTGGCATCCGACATGGCGAAAAGATGTATGAGACATTGCTTACCAAGGAAGAATGTGCCAAAGCTGAAGATATGGGCGATTTCTACCGGGTACCGGCTGACAACCGTGATTTAAACTACGACAAGTATTTCAAGGAAGGTGATTCTAAAATTGCTGATATAGAAGAGTTCAACTCTGATAATGCTAGACGTCTGAACTTGGAAGAAGTAAAGGCAAAGATTGCTTCATTGGAATATATTCAAAATGAGCTTAATGGTATTATCAATATAGCACACTAAGATGAAAATATTTGTTCTTGGCAGTAAAGGGGTAGTCGGCCACGCAATTGCGTTATATTTTAGCGAGGCTTGTCACGAAGTGATTTGTAGTAATGATTTTTCGGAGGGTCATATTTGTAGCTTGATAGCAGAGCATAGTTTTGACGCTATTATCAATTGCACAGCTATAGTAAACCAAGCGGCTGAAGAAGACAAGGCGGGTGCGTCTTACCTAAATGCATATCTACCTCACCTCTTAGAGGAGCTGACGGCAGGAACCAAAACGGTAGTTGTGCATCGCAGCACTGATTGTATTTTCTCTGGAGCAAAGGGACAATACACTATTGAGGATTGGCCTGATGCAAAGAGCTTCTATGCCCGTACTAAAGCCGTTGGCGAATTAAACAACGATAAAGATATAACAATTCGTGTCTCTTTGATTGGTCCTGCACAGGATGAGGAAGATGGGAGCCTGCTTAACTGGTACTTGAACCAGAAAGGCGAAGTGAAAGGATTTGCCAATGCAATTTGGACAGGTCTTACTACGTTTGAATATGCCAAGACCATAGAGAGTTTGTTGAATCAGAAAGCACATGGCGTATTTCAGGCAGCCCCCAACGATTCTATCAGTAAATATGAACTTATCAAACTGTTTGAAAAGTATTTCCCGGGAGGACGTTCGATTGTCAAAGTTGACAATAACAGAGTTGACAAGTCGCTTGTACCATATTGGGGAGAATATGATATAACAATAAAAGATTACGAAAAACAGATAGCGGAGATGAAATTGTGGATAGAAAAGCATCCCACCCTTTATCCTTCCTATTATTACGAGAACAGATGAACAGATAACAAAAGCGATAACAATTAAATTTTCAATACAATGAAAAAGCTTAAATTAATGATTGTAATGGGCACACGCCCCGAGATTATCAAGTTGTCCGAAATTATCAAAAAGGCCGACGCGTATTTTGATCTCAAACTTGTCCATACAGGACAGAACTACGACTACACGCTAAATGAGGTGTTTTTTAAAGACCTCGGATTGCGCGAACCTGATTTTTATCTGGGCGTTGTTGGCGACAACCTTGGCCAAACCATGGGTAATGTCTTGGCAAAGAGTTATGAATTGTTTGACGCAGAGAAACCGGATGCCATACTTGTTCTTGGTGACACCAACTCTTGCCTCTGTGTAATCTCTGCCAAGCGTCTTAAAATTCCGATCTTCCATCTTGAAGCTGGCAATCGTTGCAAGGACGAAAACCTTCCAGAGGAGGTGATCCGTAGAATTGTTGACGTTACCAGTGATGTAAATCTTTGCTATTCCGATCCCGCTCTTCGCAATGTTCTGGCACAGGGTGTACGTCCCGAATATACGTTGAAGGTTGGCTCTACCATGGCTGAGGTGCTTACCGCCAATCTTGACAAAATCAATAACAGCACCGTTCTTGAACGCTTGCATTTAGAGCCTCACAAATATATTCTGCTTTCAGCCCATCGTGAGGAGAATATTGATATTGAGTCAAATTTCTTCTCTCTTATGAATGCGGTAAATGCTATGGCTGAGAAGTATGACATGCCTATCCTTTACAGTTGCCATCCACGCAGTAAAAAGTATATTGAACAGCGTGGCTTCAAATTCGATTCACGTGTCAATCAGCACGAACCTCTCGGCTTCTTTGATTACAACAAACTCCAGCAGAATGCTTTCTGCGTAGTATCTGATAGTGGTACTATTCCAGAGGAAGGCTCATATTTCAAGTTCCCGGCTGTGTCTGTACGTACATCTACCGAACGTCAGGAAGCGATGGAAAAGGGCATTTTTATCGCAGGTTCTATTACCACAGAACAAGTTCTTCAGGCTGTAGATTTGGCTGTTAGTATGTGGCGAGACGGTAATCAAGGCCTCACTGTACCTGCTTATAGTGATGAGAATGTTTCCACAAAGGTTGTGAAGATAATTCAGAGTTATACTGGTATTATTAATAAGATGGTTTGGAGAAAAATCTAATCTCAATGTCAGGGCTTATACGGTTTGAACTGAAGGATTTGAGTGCCTACCGTACTCAGTTGATGGGTGTGGCTGCTATAATGATTATTGCATGCCATGCAGGAGCTTCAAATGTGTTGATGCCCGTTTGGATGAAATTTGTTTTTAGTTTTGGTAACTACGGAGTAGGGATATTCCTATTTCTTTCAGGATTAGGATGTTCCTATTCGTTAAGATAATTTACCAATGGGGGGTATGTAACATATTGGAAACGAAGGATTTATAGAATTGCTGTTCCATACCTCCTCATTTTTGCTCCATATTGTGTCATATTATTATGCTTGGGTGTTTATTCCATCAGTGATGGCTTATTATGCCTGTCAGCACTTGAATATTGGATTTATCATCGTGGTGCGTGGTTTATATCTTTAATGATTCCACTGTATTTTTTCTCACCATATATTAACCGGTTAACGCAGAGTAAAAACAAGGGACTATGTGTTGCTATTATTATCACAATCACTACAATTGTTTGTAATATTCCATCTCAACATACTGTTTGGAGTAACATGCAGTGGGCTTTTGGCCGTTTTCCTAGTTTTGTTTTGGGAATGTTGGTAGCAGATGGGTGCAAGAACGAGAAAACCATTCACGTTCTATGGATAGTTCTTTTGACTGCATTTTATGTGCCTTTGCATTGGCTATTTGGTTTTGATAATATTGAATGGGTGGTTGTCCCATTCGTGTTATACCTTACAACACTTCTTGCAAAGTGGTTGTGTAGGAGAAGTTGGCTCGACAAAAGTTTTGTCTTTATGGGAAAGATATCCCTTGAGTCTTATTTGATGAATATAGCGTTAAACGGCTTGCTTGTCCTATTGATACCGGCTTACTTTTCCTCGACGGTTTTCTATGGACGTTACTTGGAATACTCAATTGTAATTGTTTTGGGAACTTTGCTGGCATATATTGTTAATGAGAAATCACAACACATGCTTATTTGCTCAAAAAAAAGATAAATGAAAGAACAGTCATTAACAAATAAAACTGTAAAAGGAGTTGGGTGGAACACAATTGACCGCCTTGCTAATTATGGCATTGGGTTTATTGTGGGTATTGTTTTAGCCCGTTTGTTGTCCCCGGAAGAGTACGGCTTAATTGGTATAATCGGTATTTTTACAGCCTTTTTCAATGTTATTTTGGATAGTGGATTATCAACGGCACTCATCCGTAAGAAAGACGTTACAAATGAAGACTATTGTACTGTATTCTATGTCAATGTTTTCCTGAGTTTTGTACTGACCTTCACATTATACCAAGGAGCACCCTTAATAAGTACTTACTTTAAAAGGCCCGAACTCATACCGTATATTCACGTCATGTCATTTATACTCATTATAAATGCATTGTCGTTAACCCAACAAGCCAAACTGACAAAACGTATTGATTTTAAGACGCAAACTAAAATATCGCTTATTGCGCATACCCTCAGCGGTGTTATTGGCATAGCGATGGCTTATACAGGATTTGGTGTATGGGCTTTAGTGGCCCAACAAATGACAAGCCGTTTGTTTACAACCTTCTTACTTTGGATTTATAATAAATGGGTTCCTGGTTTAATCTTTTCATGGAATAGTTTCAAGGCTCTATTTGGTTTTAGTTGGAAATTGTTGTTAGCGAGTATTATTAGTGTATTAAGCAATCAGGTTTATGAGGCTGTAATTGGCAGAATCTATAGCCCGGCAACATTGGGGCAATACACAAGAGCAAAACAATATAACAACCTGTGTTCATCAAGTATTGGTGATATGGTACTTAAGGTCAGTTTACCGGTTATGAGCGAAATCCAAGACGATAATTCGAGACTTCTATCTGGATATCGTAAAATAATTAAAACGACAATGCTTGTTACCTTTGTCATAATGTTAGGTTTGGCGGCTTGTGCAAAATCTTTTATATTTGTTTTGATAGGAGAGAAATGGCTGCCCTGTGTTCCTATGATGCAGATACTGTCTTTTAGTTTAATGCTCTATCCCTTACATAGGATAAACCTAAATATGTTAACCGTACAAGGTAGAAGTGATATTTTGTTGTATCTGGAGATTATTAAAATTGCTTTGGCGGTAATACCTATCCTGTTAGGTATATACGCTGGTTTTTATTGGATGTTAATTGGAACGGTTGTTGTTGGAATAATTGCCTTTTTCTTGAATTCATATTATTCTGGCAGGGTTCTTAATTATACAAGTTGGGATCAGATAAAAGATTTATTACCTTCATTCGGCATTGCAATGGCAATGGCAGTAATAGTCTATATAATGTCTTTCATTCCTCTTTCATATTATATTCTGCTTCCAATCCAAGTAATAGTTGGTGCAATGGTTACAATTATTCTTTGCGAGTTGATAAAGCCTGAGGAATATCTTCAGTTAAAGGGCATTGTTATGGATTATAAGAAGAAGATAATACATAGAAAAAACAACAAGTAGTATTAATATGTTCGAGAAAACTATCAGTTTTATTAAGGAACTCTACGGAAATCAGGAGTTTACCCCTCTTGCGGTTCCCAAGTTCATAGGTAATGAGAAAAAGTACCTCAACGAGTGTATAGACACTACGTTTGTTAGCTCTGTAGGTCAGTTTGTTGACCGTTTTGAAAAGGATATGGCTGCTTACACGGGCGCCAAACGTGCTGTTGTTTGTGTAAGTGGTACTAACGCACTCCACATGGCTATGATGCTAGCTGACGTTGAGCGTGATGATGAAGTGCTGACACAGGCACTCACCTTCATTGCTACATGTAATGCCATTAGCTATATAGGAGCTCATCCTGTGTTCATCGATGTTGATAAGACCACAATGGGGCTTTCTCCCGATGCGGTCAAAGCCTGGCTTGCCAAGAATGGTGAGATAAAGAACGGCCAATGCTATGACAAGCAAACTGGACGTAGGGTTAAAGCCTGTGTGCCCATGCATACCTTTGGCCATCCAGTACGCATCGAAGAGATTGCCGCTCTCTGCAAGGAGTGGCATATAGAACTTGTTGAGGATGCCGCCGAAAGTATTGGCTCCAAGTACAAAGGAATTCACACAGGCCTTTTTGGTAAAGTTGGGGCTTTGAGTTTCAACGGCAACAAGACTATTACTACAGGTGGTGGTGGTATGTTGCTCTTTATGGATGAAGAATTGGGCGCGTTGGCTAAACATCTTACCACCCAGGCTAAAGTTCCGCATCGTTGGGAGTTCCGCCATGACCATATCGGTTACAACTATCGAATGCCCAACATCAATGCAGCTCTTGGATGTGCTCAGTTGGAGCATCTGGATGAATTTATTGCCGACAAACGCAAGACTGCTGCCGCATACGCAGAGTATTTCAATAACGTGAGCGGTATGGAGTTCTTCACCGAACCTGAGAATAGTTTCTCCAACTATTGGCTTAATGTGGTGATTTTGCCTGACCACGACAAACAATTGGAATTCCTTCAGGAAACAAACGACAATGGCGTGATGACCCGTCCTATTTGGGAACTGATGAACAGATTGCCCATGTTCGAGCATTGTCAGCACGATAATTTGAAGAATACTATTTGGTTTGCTGACAGAGTAGTGAATATACCAAGTAGTGTAAGATTATGAAACAACTTTTGATTTTAGGAGCTGGTGGCATGGGTAAAGAGGTTTTTTACACAGCCCGCCACTCCATTGGTTACGGAGCGGAGTTCGTGGTTAAGGGTTTCCTCGACTTCCCCAATCCTGATTGGGACACCTCTATTTACCCTCCCATTCTTGGTATTGAGGATGATTATGAAATACAACAAGACGATGTTTTCACATGTTCTATTGGAGATGTCCATTTGAAACGCAAAATATGTGAAAAAATGAAGGCTCGGGGAGCAATTTTTCAGACACTTATTTTTGAAAATGCTCAGATTGGTGACAATGTAAAAATAGGAGAAGGGTGCATTATTGATCCTTATGCTAGGATTGGTGCTGATGTTGTCATAGGGGAGAATTGCCTAGTTCAAACCTTTGCAATCCTTGGGCACGAAGCGAAAATTGGCAATTACTGTAGATTTGATTGTAGGTCTCTTCTGGTTGGTGGTGTTATTGTTGGCAACAATGTCACAGTTCATACTAATGCAGTTGTAAGCCATAAGGTCGTTTTGGAAGACGATTCCACTGTTGCCGCATTGAGTTTTGTTATAAAAAAGGTAAAAGCAGGAACAACTGTCATGGGTAATCCTGCTAAACGATTAGATTTTTAAAACGATGAGTAAAGCATTTATCTTCCCTGGTCAAGGCTGCCAGAAGGAGGGGATGGGTAGTGACCTCTACGAACAGTTCCCAAAAGCCAAAGAACTTTTCGAGCGTGCCAACGGTTTTCTTGGGTATAAGATTACCGATGTGATGTTTCACGGCAATGAAGAGGAGTTGATGGAAACAAAGAACACACAGCCATCCGTGTTCGTATATGAAACCATTCTTGCCTTGTGTCAGGATGATGTGAAGCCCGACTGTGTGGCCGGTCACTCCCTTGGTGAGTTTGCAGCTTTGGTGATTGCCGGTTCCATTACCTTTGAAGAAGGTTTGAAACTAGTGCTGAATCGTGCATTGATTGGCCAAAAAGCTTCAGATGAGGCTCCTGTCAAAACAGGAATGGGTGCTGTGATAGGCCTTCCCGATGAGTATGTTGAAAAACGTATCAAAGAAATATGGGAAGAAACAGGTGAACCACTATATTTTGCCAACTACAATGGCCCCGGACAGGTGGTCATTAGCGGTAGCCGCAAGTCAGTGCGTGTGGCTTGCAAGGCTTTTATGAAAGAGGGCGCCAAGAAGGCTGTGCCGCTGGCCATTGGTGGTTCATTCCATACTCCGTTTATGGATGAGGCGCGGGAAGAATTGGGCGCTATCATTAATGAAATCGATTTCAAGCCTGCTGCCATTCCTGTTTACCAGTGTGTGGATGCCTTGCCACATACCGATCCAGAAGAGATTCGCGCTAACCTCATTCAGCACATTACTCATCCTGTATTGTGGACAACCATGACCCACAATATGGCCAAGGATGGTGTGACGGAATTCTATGAGGTTGGTACTGACGATACTCTCGAAAAGATTGTCCGTCGTATGTACCCCAACCTTCATCAGCAGTCGCTGCTCGACGTGCCAACCTACGCTGGCAAGGTGAAGAATTACAAGATAGTTAAAGAACAATAATTCAGAGTAAATCAATATTTGTTTCACATTTTAACCGTTTAGAGAAATGAAATTAGAAGAATTTGTAGCAAGATTTGCCGAGGAGTTCGATGAAACTCCGGCTGAACAGTTCAAGGCTGACACCGTATTTAAGGGTCTTGACGAGTGGGGCTCGCTGACAGCCCTTTCCATCATCGCCATGGTTGACGAGGAGTTTGAGAAGCGCATCACTGGTGCCGACCTTCGCTCGGTAGAAACCATTAAGGATTTGTACAACCTTGTAATGTCGAAGTAAATGGCCTACAATCCTTTTTCATTAGAAGGCAAGACCATACTCGTAACGGGAGCCTCGTCCGGTATCGGACGAGGCATCGCCGTCGAGTGCTCTAAGATGGGAGCCAAAGTGGTGGTCAGCGGACGCAATGTGGAACGACTTAATGAGACGATTTCAAAGATGGAAGGCGAAGGCCACCTAGCTATCGCTGCCGACCTGTCGAAGCAGGAGGGTATAGACCAACTGGTGACAGAGTGCCCTGAACTGAATGGAGTCGTGCATAGTGCCGGTATTCCTAAGATTTGTGCAGTGAAACATATTGATCGTAACCTGCTAGAAGAAATTGTGAACGTCAATGAGATTGCTCCAATCCTATTGACCTCATCATTGTTGAAAAGACGCAAATTGCAGAAGAAATCATCTGTTGTATTTATCGCTTCAATGTCTGGAGTGTTCATTGCTAACACAGGTGAGGCACCTTACGATGCCACCAAGGGAGCGTTGTCTGGATTTACCAAAAGTGCCGCTCTTGAATTGGCGGCACAGGGTACACGTGTGAACACCATTTGTCCTGGTCTTGTGCCCACAAGCATTCTTGGCTTGTCGAACGAGATGTTTTCTGAAGAACAACTGAAAGAAACCATGTATGGCCGCTATCCGCTGAAACGCGTTGGTACTCCTGAGGATATAGCCAATGGTGCTATTTATTTGCTCTCAGAGGCTTCGAGTTGGGTGACTGGCATCAATCTGCTGATTGACGGTGGTTACTGTTTGGCCTAATGGTATGTATTATAATGAATAATTATGGCATTATTAAAATTTGAGAATGTCGGTATCCGTGCCATTAGCGCGACTGTACCGAAAAAGGTGGTCAAGACTCGCTCGTTGACCGAATATTATTCAGAGGAAGAGATAGAGAAATTTGTCAGTGCCACAGGCGTTGAAGAACGCCGTTTTGTGGAGCCTGACCAGTGTGCCAGCGACCTATGCTATAAGTCGGCTTGTCAGATTTTCGATGAGACAGACATTAAGCGTGAGGATATAGATGCGCTTTTCTTTGTCAGTCAGACACCCGACTACAAGATTCCGGGCACCTCCATCATCATGCAGAACAAACTCGGTCTGCGTAAAGACACGATTGTATATGATGTGAATATGTCTTGCTCCGGATTTATCCATGGGCTACTGATGGCCTATTCATTCTTGCAGATATCCAACGTCAACAACATCATGTTGATGGTGGGTGATACGCTGTCGAAGATGATTTCCTTGAAAGACAAAGGTACTGGAAAACTGTTGGGCGATGCAGGTACGGTTTCCGTCATCAGTAAGGGACATCAGTTTGGCGAGAGTTTTTTCTCCATGTGTACGGAGGGTGACAATATCGAGACGGTTATCATCAAAGCTGGTGGAGCAAGAGTACCAAGTTCCCCCGATACCCTAAAGATGCAGGAATGGGAAGATGGCAGTATTCGTAATCTCGAGCAAATTATTATGGTGGGTGACGATGTTTTTAGTTTTGCCATATCTGTTCTCCCCCGTGACATCAAGCGCCTCCTTGAATTTGCAGGAAAGAGCATTGATGAGGTGGATATATGCGCGTTCCATCAGGCCAATAACTTCATGTCGAACTATGTGGCCAAGAAAGCCAAGGCTAATCCTGACAAGATTTTGCATTCCATCCAAAAATATGGCAATACCGCTGGTACCAGCATACCGTTGTGCTTGGTGGAGAACCGCGAGAAAATTAAGGCCAACAACAGCATCTTGATGAATGCCATTGGAGCAGGTTTTGCTTACGGCACTGTGCTGTTGAACATTGGCGATTGCAAGGTTTTACCGTTACAAGAATTATAATGAAAGTATATATCAAGGGCATCGCCTATAATTTGCCGGAGAAAGTCCTTACTAATGAAATGATAGCACAGGAATTTCCGGAATGGACTGTTGAAAAAATCGACAAGAAGATTGGTATTAAGCAGCGTCACGTCACTGTTGATGGCGAAACGGCAAGCGACCTTGCTGTGGGAGCGGCTGAAAAACTGTTTGCACAGCTGGCTTTTGAACGTTCACAAGTTGATTACCTCATTTTTGTGACTCAAAGTCCAGACTATCATTTGCCGACAACAGCCTGTACCATACAAACTCGGTTAGGCTTACCGCAGCGTATGACGGTGATTGACGTGAACCTTGGCTGCAATGGTTTTGTGGCCGGTTTGTCACTTGCCAAGGCTGTCGTTGTGGCTGGTCAGGCAAAAAATGTGTTGCTGCTTACAGCTGAAACCTACAGTAAATACATGCACGAGCGTGACAAAAGCAACCGTACCATTTTTGGTGATGGCTCTGCCGCTACGCTTGTAAGCACTGAAGGTATAGCAGAGGTGGGCGAGTTCGTGATTGGTACTGATGGCAACGGTGCCGAGAACCTGATTGTAAAGACAGGTGGCGCTCGTCATCCTAAACCAGCCAATGACTTGAAGTTTGATGACTTTGGCAATCCTCGTTCATCCGACAACCTCTATATGGATGGCCCCGCTATCCTAAACTATTCTTTGGATAGCATACCCCAGTTGGTGACCGACGTGTTGGAAAAGAATGGCGTTACGATGGATGACATCGACCTGCATGTGTATCATCAGGCTAATACCTTCCTTGCCAATTTGGAGCGTCGCAAATTGAGAATACCCGAAGAGAAGTATTATTGCAATATTGAGAATTTTGGTAACACGGTTTCGTCCACTATTCCCATTGCGCTTTGCGAAGCAATGAAGGAAGGTAAATTGACCAAAGGTATGAAAGTGTTGTCAGTTGCCCAAGGTTTAGGTTATACCTGGGGCGGTATGTTGCTGTTTTTCTAGGGATGTTACACGTAGAAAGGTTTATCAATGAACTGATGACCTCCAACTGCTATCTTGTAGTTGATGAGGTATCAGGGTGTTGTGTTTGTATAGATCCTGCATCAGAGAAATCTGAACGGGAGATAGATTATATAAAAAAGAACGGGCTTGCGCTTGATTATATCATACTTACCCATGAGCATACAGACCATACATGGGGAGTGAATTCATTGCTTGACTACCAACCAGGTGCCAAAGTGGTTTGTTCTGAATTATGCAAAAAGGCATTACCTCGTGAGGCAAGGGCCTATTTCCAGCTATACTATGATGACCCCCATTATTCCTACAATGTAAGGCGCGTTGATTATACAACAGAGGAATTGAATTGGAATCTGGATTGGGTTGGCCATAATATAAAGTTTATAGACACTCCAGGTCATAGTCCAGGGTCTGTGTGTGTGGTTATTGATGATTTGGTATTTGGGGGAGATACACTGATGCCTTTCAAACCCTTCATCAAAAAGCGCAATGGTGGCTCGATGGAGCAATTTCTGGAGAGTGTGAAGAAAATGGTTGCGGCTTATTCAGATGATACGCTTGTTTATCCCGGGCATGGTGAAATAGGCAAGTTGAGCGATTATAACAAATAGAAAAGAAAGAGAACTATGTATAAAGACATCACGTCACTTTCAATAGAAAGCAAAGCATCGCTGTTGGAAGTTATCCATAAAATGGATGCAACAGAGCACCGTTTGCTTATTGTGACCAAGGACGGCCATTACAAGGGTCTGGTCAGCATTGGGGACGTACAGCGCGCCATTATTAAAGGAGTGGCGCTTGCTAGTCCCGTAGAACCCATGCTGAGACCTAACGCAACAGTGGCATCTGTACATGATGATATGGGGGCCGTTAAGGAAGTGATGCGTGAGCGCATGATTGAGTTCATGCCGGTTATCGATGACGAAGGAAACGTGGCCGAAATCATTTTCTGGAAAGATGTTTTCGAGGGTGAAATGGCATCCAATCGCCCCAAAATTGACCTTCCAGTCGTCATCATGGCAGGAGGTAAGGGGACACGTTTGAAACCCATAACCAACGTCATTCCTAAGCCCTTGGTTCCAGTTGGAGACAAAACCATCCTTGAAGTCATAATGGATCAGTTTGAAGGTATTGGCTGCCATAAGTTTTACATGTCTGTCAATTATAAGGCTGACATGATGAAATATTATCTCAGCCAGCTCGACCACAAGTATGACATAGAATTCTTCATGGAGGACAAGCCACTTGGAACGATAGGCAGTGTGAGTCTTTTGAAGGGTAAGATTACAACCCCATTCTTCGTCTCTAACTGCGATAGCATCAATGAGCAGGATTATCGTGACGTGTGGGATTATCATTTGCAGAACCACAATGACATGACCATTGTTACGATGGTGAAGAGCTTTAAGATTCCTTACGGTGTGATAGAGACGGGTGCTGATGGGTTGATGACAGCATTGAAGGAGAAACCAGAGCAGACCTACCAGGTGAATACCGGTGTCTATATATTGAATCCCGAACTGATTAACGAGATACCAGAGGGCGAGTTCTTTCACATCACCCACTTAATGGAAAAGGTGCAAGCCCGTGGCGGAAGAGTTGGCTGCTTCCCGGTGAGTGAGCAAAGTTGGAAAGATATGGGAGAGTGGAAAGAATATTTACGAATGATTAATGTAATATAATTAAAATGGAAAATAGTTCTCTAAAAGTTGTGATGGTATGCCATCTCTCAAATTCGATGATAAGAGAGCGTCTTCACCTGTCCAAAAATAGAGTGTATAATAAGTTGCGAGCCATTAGGGGGCACCGGCCTTTAGTGTATAGTGACTATGCTCCATGGAATACTTTTATTTTGAAAGAAGCTGTGAATTACAAGGAGCTTGATTTGCATGTGATTTCGCCTCATTTGGGTATGATAAAGGATACGGAAGAATTTGAGAATGAAGGAATAAAGTATCACTTTTACAAAAATAAGCCTTCTCCATTTATAAGGGCATTACATTCAAAACTATTACCCCAAAAGAATCTCATGTTTAAGAGAAATGCGAAGAGGGTAAAAAAATGGATATATGAGTTAAAGCCTGATTTGATAGTTCTTGTTGGTGCGGAAACTCCAGACTACTCTATTACGGTATTAGGAATAAAAGACATACCTATTTATGTTCTTAGTCAGGCTGTTTTCAATAATCCAGAGTTTGAGAAACATCATTCAGCCAACAATTACCGATTTAGGGCAGAAATGGAGATGGATTTATTCCGTCAATCAGGATATGTTGGGGTTTACAGTGACAAGCATTACGATGTGTTAAAAAATCTTGATTATAAAGGTTATATTTTTAAGTTCCATTGGCCAGTCTTTTTGTCGGTTTGCAGAGACTCAATTCAAATAAAGAAGGATTATGATTTTGTAAATTTTGCTCATTACATGTCAGAAGCGAAAGGATACCATGACTCTATAAAAGCGCTGGCTATTGTAAAAGAAGAATACCCTGCAGTTAAACTAGCGCTGGTTGATCATGGCCCGAATCGCGTAAAGAAAGAGTTGATGGAGTTGATTGAAAAATATAATTTAAAAGAAAACGTGTTTTTCATACCATTCTTTGAAGAAAAGGAGGATTTGTATTCTTTTTTACAGAAAGTTAGGTTTGGTGTACTACCCTGTAAGTTGGATTATTATTCAGGTACAATGTTAGACAGCATGGTCTGTGGTATTCCTATTGTGGTTTATAAAACAGAGGGAACTCCTACACTTAATTCGAATAGAGAAACTGTCCTTATTGCTGAAATGAACAGTATAACTGAACTGGCTTCTTTTATGAAAAAGCTGTTATCTAATGAACATTTGGCTGATACTTTAAGGGAGAACGGCTATTTGTATATAGAAGAGAAAAATGAAGCCGAAAAGTTAAATATGAAGCATTTGGTAGAAAATTTTAGAGCAATTGTTGAAAACTATAATAGAGGGGTGCCAATACCAAATTTCATGCTTTACAAAGAGGATTAAATAATAATATTTTTTCGAATAATGGAGGAAGATATTAAAATAAAATGGTTTAGATTATCATTCCTGATAATCGGTTGTCTCTTTATGGCGATAAAAGCCTTTGTGCCAGCGGCTAGCCCCTATATGCCGGGGAGTGTTCTTTTAATATTAATACTTCTTATTATGGGTGGTGTGGTTTTGTGTGCAGGCTTAAACCGTTTTTTAATTTATTTTAAATCGAGCCTATTGTTGTTTTTGATACCAATACTTTCACTATTACAGTCACTTATTATTGGGAACGGCAATGCGTTTTCTATTTTTGTGTCAATCATGATGCTGATGGTTTGGCCAGTGTTTTCTTCCTTTTTACTAGAGTTCCAGAATGATAAGAGAATTGTTAAAACTAGTAAGATATTGTTGTTGTGCATTTCGGCGTTGCTGATATTAACTATGGTAACCACATATAATGGCAACCTTTTATATCCGGGTGCATCAAGAGACCTCGCTCATTTTGAAGAAGACAAAACCGGATTGTTGCCGTTATATATCAACATGAACATAGGCGGTTTTGGCTTTATTTATACTATCACTCTGGTATTTCCTCTTTTGGCGTATTGGATGAAAACTAATGCATTAACTTTTATCATGGGAATTGCAACCTTTATATTAGCTGTCTTATGTATTATGGCGAGTCAGTATACAATCGCTTTACTTATGTTGCTAATTTCTATAGTATTGTGTTTTTTTCCAAGAAAAATAAAGAGATATTATATTTATATCTTTATTGCTATTTTATTATTCCTAATAATATTAGGGCCTTGGCTTGCTAATTTTTTTCTTTATTTAAGTGATGCAGTTGAAGGGAAAATGCTATCGGCTAGATTGTATGAGATTTATCAAATATTAAGCGGAAGTGGTGTTGAAATGGATTCAGATACAGTTGGGCGAGTAGAATTGATTAGAAAGTCATGGAATACATTTGCCGATAACTTTATTATTGGATCTAGCGAAGGTTTGGGAGATCACTCATACATTGTGGACAATCTTGCGCGATTTGGTGTTATGGGACTAGTAGCAATGATTATAAGTTTTAGGTGCCTATATAAACAGTACATCTCAAAACTGAAGAACTCGGAACTGTATTATTATGCTTTGGCTAGTTACTTGATTAACCTCGTTCAGTGCTATTTTAATACATATAATGGATTAGTCGTTTTTACATTAATATTGCCTTTGTATCAGGTGGCGTTTCGAACAAATTACAGTTTCAATCATTCAGGAAATGAATAATTTAAAAAGAATTATTTTTGTTGGCAGTTATCCTCCTGGGGATGCTGCATCAAATTTTGTTGTTTCATTTTGTCGGGGCTATGCAGAGTTAGGCCTTGATGTGAAATTAATAGCCGAAGTTGAGGATAAAAGTATTCTGCCTTCTTTGCCCGGAATAGATGTTTATCCTGTTTCGTTTAATAAAACTCCCATTGTGGGCGGCTATTTGCGAGAGCGTTTGATAGATAAAATGGTAAGAGGCTTTTATGTGCCGGGAGAATCCGTTGTTCAATATTATAGTAGTCCGACATACGGATACCTTCATTGTAGAGGACGCTACCCTCGTTATGATACTTTAGGTGAAGTTCCTTTCGCTGATCCTAATAAAAACATTAGTTATAAGGTGAGAGAAGGTCTAAGACGATTAGCTACTCGTAAGGCGAAAGGATTGCTGGTTCAGACAACATTCCTTAAAGAGTATTTCAATAATTATGGAATAAAGAACATCTGTGTATATAACATACTTATAGATCCGACTAGATTTCAAAATCTTAGTAAGACAAGCGTTGATAGAATAATCGCATATTGCGGAAAGGTGGGTTTGTATAAAGACGGTGTGAACGACCTTATTGAAGCTTTTTATAGAGTGAATAAGACCATTCGGGGAATCAAACTTAGAATAATTGGTGGATTTGCGTCGTCGAACGATGAGAAGGTGTTAAAGGATAAAGTGAATGAACTTGAACTTAATAATGCTGTTGAGTTTACTGGAAAAGTATTGCCATCCGAGATGCCACAACTTCTCTACGATGCAGAAGTATTGGCTTTAGCGCGACCTGATAACAAACAGGCCAAATATGGGTTTCCGTCAAAATTGGGTGAATATCTGTTCACAGGCAATCCTGTTGTGTTGACCAGAGTTGGGGAAATAGACCACTTCTTGAGAGACAAGGAAAGTTGTGTTTTTGCAAAACCCGACAATCCTGAAGACTTTGCTGAAAAGTTGTTGTGGACACTGAACAATCAAGAAGAAGCCCGACTTATTGGAATAAATGGCAAGAAAGTGGCAGAGCAATATTTTTCCATCCAATCACAATGTAAAGTGGCATTAGCCTTCTTTGAAAAGACACTTTTTCAAACTGAGAAATAAAATGAAAAAAATACTATGCCTAATTGATACCCTTGGTATGGGCGGCGCTGAGCGCCAGATGATAGGACTTGCCTCGCTCCTTAAGCAAAAGGGCTATTTTGTGGACCTTATTACATACCACGACCATGAATTCTATGATGAAATAGTTCAAAGGTATGGGCTGGGCTCTATGACGTTACATGTTAGTGGCTCTTCTTGGTCAAAGTTTAAGGCCGTTCGCAAACATATTAAGGTCAGTGGTGGGTATAATTGGGTGATAACTTATAAACCTGGTCCAAGTCTCATCGGATGTTTGCTGCGAATGATGGGGATGAAATTTCGTCTTATTGTGAGTGAACGTAACACGACACAACATATTCGGCGTAAGGAGAGAATACAGTTTTTCTTATACCGATGGGCTGATTATGTAGTGCCGAATTCTCATTCTCAAGGTGCTTTTATCAAGGATAATTTTCCACGGCTGGCAGATAAGATAGTGGTTATTACCAACTATACTGACACATCACATTTTGCGGCCAAATATACCCTTCAGGGAGAGAAATTGAAGATACTTACCACTGCTCGAATTGCAGTTCAGAAGAATGTATTGCGATATTTAGAAGTCGTTGCTACGCTTAAAAAGCGAGGGTATAACAATCTTCAATTTGATTGGTATGGAGATTTGCAGACAGGCCAGGAGGAGTATGGCAAACGGGTGGAACAAAAGGTGAAGGAACTAGACATAGATGATATGATTTGTTTTCATCCTGCAACCCCGCTGATACTAGAACAATACCAGAATTGTGATGTGTTTTGCTTGCCCAGCAGTTTTGAAGGCTTTCCGAATGTGGTGTGTGAAGCGATGAGCTGTGGAAAACCAATTGTATGTAGTCGAGTCTGTGATAATCCCCATATCGTGAAGGAGGGAGAAAATGCATTGATGTTTGACCCCAATAATATTGAGGATATGGCTGACAAATTGCAACAAATATGTAATATGTCCCAAGAACAGCGGTTGAAATGGGGATGTCGCAGCCGAGAGATAGCAGAGAGCATACTTTCAATGGATGCGTTTATACAAAAATATATAAAATTAATCGAGGTCTGATTTTATGGAAATATTTGAAAATCAAATAGTTATTGGAGGTGGGCATCACAATACCCTGGGAGTAGTTAGAGCATTAGGTGAACGTGGCTATGGCGTGGAATTGATAACAATTGGAAGCGCAAAAGAACGTTATGTTTCGAAGAGTCGTTATGTGAAAAAGCATCACGCTCTGGTGAATGTAAAGGAATTGGCATCATATCTTCTTTACAGAGAAAAGCCACAAGGTAAAAATAAGGAAATTGTGTTTTCCTGTTCGGATGAGGTGACGGAACATTTAAACGATAATCGAAACAGATTAACTGAACGTTATATTCTACCAGGGCACGATGAGCAAGGTAAGATGGTGGAACTAATGGACAAGACTACGATGATTAGCATGGCTGGAAAACGAGGGCTGATAGCTCCAATAGTATGGCGGTTGCCACAGGAGCGTAATTCAGTGACTTACCCTTGTATAACCAAAGCGCACGTGAGCAGCCATGGCGGTAAAGGGGATGTGAGAATCATCCATGGGGAAAGTGAATTGGAAAAATTCCTCGATGGTTGTAATGACGAGGTGTTTGCACAGTCATTTATCCCTAAGAAAGAGGAGGTTCAGTTTATCGGCTGCTCCTTAAGAGGTGGTGAAGAAGTGATAATACCAGGCATGACGCACATTCTTAGATCTCAGCCAAATACAAATACAGGCTTTTTGGAATATGGCACTATAGATGAGTTTTGGGAAGAGACAGTAAAAAAAAGTAAGTTGTTTATTCGTGACTGCGGTTATAGTGGCTTGTTTAGTATCGAGTTCCTTCGTACAAATGATGATGAGGTGCGCTTCCTTGAAATCAATTTCCGAAACGACGGTAATGCATGGTGTGTGACATCGGCAGGTGTGAATCTTCCGGTTGTTTGGGTTAAAGCAAACAAAGGAGAGGATTACAGTATGGAATTGCATGAAGTGAAAAAAATTATTGTAATGCCGGAGTTTCAAGATTTTAAGCTGGTGCTGCAACGCAAGTTGAGTTTTGGAAAATGGTTACGTGATGTACGGCGGACGGACGCCTTCTTAGACTGGAACAAAAAAGATATGAAACCTTTCTTTGGGTTTTTACTCAATAAGATAGTATGAAACAATATTTATTACGCCTTGATGATGCCTGTCCGACAATGGATTCCCTAAAATGGTCTCGGATAGAGGATGTTTTAGATAGCCATGGCATTAAGCCTATGGTGGGTATAATTCCGAATAATGAAGATTCCGAACAGAGAATTGTTCAAGAGGATAATTCTTTTTGGGAAAAAGTGCAAAAGTGGGAAGATAAAAAATGGGCAATTGCGATGCATGGGTACAACCACTGCTATACGAGCAACGAAGGTTTAAACGGCCTCAATCCGATATGGCGTAGAAGCGAATTCGCGGGGCTTTCTGTATCAGAACAAAAAGAGAAACTTCGCAAGGGCGTGGCAATTATGCGGGCTCACGGAATTAATCCAAAGTATTTCTTTGCACCAAGCCATACGTTTGACGAGAATACACTTGTGGCTTTGCGTGAGGAGAGTGACATTAGGATTATTAGTGATACTATAGCAACAAAGCCGTACAAAAGAGAGGACTTTGTCTTTATACCACAGTTCAGTGGACAGTGCCGGAAGATGCTGTTGTCAGGTGTATATACTTTCTGTCTTCATCCAAATACGATGAAATACGATGATATACAATTGACAGACAAATTTTTGGATAAGCACAGGTCTGAGTTTATTTGTTTTGATGATATAAAATTTGATAAGGTTAATAAAAAATCACTATTTGACCGTCTATTGTGTGCAGGTTATTTTGCAATGAGACGATTGAGGGGACTGCATTAATTTTGGTGTTTTGCTGAAAGTGGCGTGATTAAGATATACATTCAATAATTTGCAAAGGGGCGACTTAATAATCTTTGATTTTTATCCATTAATATTTAAGGAATGATTTACAACTCGTTCGATTTTATTATTCTTTTTCCGCTGATTTTTCTCCTTTATTATCTGATCCCGGCGAGATGGCAGAAGGTAAGGAATTATTACCTTTTGATAGTGAGTTATGCACTATATATCAAATGGAAACCAAGCTTTGCATTGGTTTTGCTTGGGGTGTCGTTGATAACATACTGGGGGGGGCGTCTTTTGGAGTTAAGGGATGAGTGTGAAGAATTAATAGTTTGCGAGAAGAAAAAGCGAAAAAGGTTAGCGTGTTTGTTTGCTCTATTGGCATTGCTGCCTCTTTTGGTTTTCAAATACTATAACTTTATAAACAATAGTATAACGGATGGACTTGGTGCAATAGGTATACAATTCTCTTTGCCAGGTTTGAATTGGGCTGTGCCTGTAGGTATCTCCTTTTTCACCTTCCAAGCGGTGGGTTATATGCTGGATGTATATCATGGAAGGATCAAGGCTGAGAAGAATTTATCAGATTATCTGTTATTCGTATCGTTTTTCCCTTCAATACTAAGCGGTCCAATCAATAAAGCCGCTTTAGTTTTGCCTCAGATAAAAGGTTTAAGACAACACTTTGACTATGGTAAGGCTGTTGAGGGTTTAAGGATGATTTTATGGGGCATGTTTATGAAAGTTGTAGTGGCAGATAGAATGGGACTCTATGTCGATACCGTGCTGCCCAACTTTTTAAACTATACAGGTTTGACTTGCTTTGTTGCCAGTGTTTTTTACACCGTTCAGATTTATTCAGATTTTGCAGGCTATTCTTTATTGGCAATTGGTGTTGGAAAAACGTTGGGTTTTGAACTGACAGAGAACTTCCGTAGACCTTATTTTTCTTTGAGTGTAACGGAGTTTTGGCATAGATGGCATATCTCTTTATCTACTTGGCTCAAAGACTATGTTTACATTCCGCTTGGTGGTAGCCGCTGCTCAAAACCACGGAACTATTTGAACATTTTTCTGACATTCCTCGTGAGTGGTATTTGGCATGGGGCAAATTGGACTTTTATTGTCTGGGGTTGTATGCATGGTGTGGCACAGATTATAGAAAAAGTAACAGGCTTGAATAGATTGAAAGGAGGCAATAGATGGTTAAGTGCTGGTCGTATAATGGTGACTTTTGTGGTTGTAAATTTCGCATGGGTTTTCTTCCGTATGCCATCGCTAAGTGATGCTGTGGGGGTGATAGGGAGAATATTTGATTTTAATTTACCTTTCACATTATATATTTCAGCATTACCTCACCCCCCATTCATCCTTATGGGGCTTATCATATTATTTGTAAAAGATTTTGTTGATGAATTTGCACCAGGGAAATACAAATTGTTAACGAACCGTCATGTCATTATTAGATGGTTTACTTATGTGAGCTTGATAGTACTAATATTAATGACTGGAGTTTTTGGCGCCGATCAGTTTATTTATGCAAATTTTTAAGTCATGAGGAAGTTTGTTTATAAACTATTGATTCTGATTATCACAATATGTTTATGTGATTATATAGTTGGAGTATCCATGGGGTATATTATAGATCATGTAAAAGTAGGTGGTCAGGCTAGAGATAATTATATATGCAATAAATCAGAAGATGATTTACTCATTTTTGGGTCTTCAAGGGCGGTTCATCATTATAATGCCTCAATGTTGGAGGATAGTCTAGGGTATTCCAGCTATAATTGCGGTGAAGATGGTAATGGGATTATTTTAAGTTACGGACGATTACATATGATAAAGGAACGCCATCAGCCTAAAATAATAATATATGATGTTAATCCATCTTTTGATATTGTAATCAATGATAATAGAAAGTATCTAGGCTATCTTAGGGCACACTATGATAGAGATGGTATTGCCCCAATCTTTTATGATATTGATAAGGTTTCGAAATACAAGATGCAGTGCCGCATGTATCGATATAACTCTACTTTTCTTCAAAATACAATTGCCTTTCTGACGGGGATTGCAAATGATGAAGGAATAAAAGGTTTTAGGCCATCTAAAGGCGAAATGGACACGATGAAAATATCAAGAATTGAAGAAAAAAACGATTTAAATATTGCTATAGATTCATTGAAAGTTGAATATATCAATAAATTTATTGATTTATGTAATGATAGCAAATTGGTTTTTGTGGTTTCTCCTATTTGGTATGGTATGGATATAAAGGAAACGGAGTATATAAAAAACCTATGTGTCAGTCAAAATATCTGTTTTATAGATTTTTCAAATGATCCCAAATATGTCCATCAAAATGCATATTTCATAGATGGATCCCATTTAAATGAATTTGGAGCTAATGAGTTTACAAAAGATCTTATCGATAAACTACAGAAAGAGTACGATTTAAGCTATGATAGGTGTATTGGAAGTGGAGAATGATATTTTTTATCAAGAATCACATTTTTTTACAAGAAATAGACTTGATATTTTGGCCTTTCTTTACTATTTAATTTTAAATAACACATGGATAAAGTTCTAATTACAATTTTGGATGGTATTGGAGAAACAAGTATGCCATATAATGAATTTGTCCTGTGGAGGGCAAGTCATTTTAAAAGTGAGACTCAAATATTGGTTATTATCGGGAAGAGAATCGTTATTAACGATGGCTCTATACCCAATGGTTTAAGGATTGTTCAGATTAATAGAAATCCCTTCAATATAAGAAAAAGAATCAATCACCTTTTAAGAGAGTTGAATAAGAAGGGCGTAAAGTATGCTATTCACCTGCATCAATTGAAGTCAGCAACATTGACACAATTATCTATGCTTGGTACAGGATTTAGAAAAAAAACCATCTTCACTATTCACTCAACTTTTACTGGATATGCCTTTCATAATAAGATTCAAAGCTACTTCAACGGGTTAATGGCTCGATATGTAACTTGTGTGAGCGATGCTTCATATGCGAAATATCCCGCTAGCTTAAAGCGGTTAAAAGGAGACAGGGTGCTGCCTGTAAGAAATGGGGTGGATTGTGACAGAATTGACGATGCTCTTACGGGGGCTATTGTTAAAAAAGACAATTATCTAGTGCAGTTTATTTATGTGGCGAGATTAATACCGCTAAAAAATCACTTGTTTTTGATTGATGTAATTAAGAAAGTATCATCACAAGCTCGTTTTGTATTTGTTGGAAGAGATGGAGAGAGCGGTATAATGAATAAGATTAAGAATGAAGGAATGGGGGACAAGGTAAGGTTTACGGGTCAGATACCTAGGGAGGAAGTCTTCGCTCTTTTAAACAACTCCGATGCCTATATTTCATCATCCACTTTGGAAGGAATGCCTATTTCAGTACTGGAAGCTATGTATTGTAAATTGCCGGCAATTCTTTCAGATATTCCTCAGCATAAAGAGATAGGAGGAAATGAACGTTTCGTTAGTTACCTTCCTTTTGAAGTGGATAAGTGGGTGGAAAAGATAAATGAAATAGTTGCGCTTAGTCGTGAAGAACGTGAAATCAGAGGTGCTGAAAGCAGGAAGTTTGTGGAAACCAATTTCTCTCTTTATGTAATGCACCAAAAGTATAATAAACTTTACGAATCTTTGGTCCAATGTTGAAATCTATTCAAATTTTACTTGATGCTTTAGAAGAGCACCAAATAAGGTATTGCCACTGGAAGAGCAATGAACATTTAGAAGAGGCTCTCAACGGTGATACTGATTTAGATGTTTTGTTTGATCCAGTTCAAAGGGTAGAACTTGAGCGAGTATTGGATTCTTGCGGTCTGAAACGGTTTCGGTCTACACCTTTGATGCAATATAATGCTATTGAGGATTTTATCGGATTTGACAAGGAATCAGCTCGGATTTGGCATTTACATACACACTATAGAATGACCTTGGGTGAGAAGCATCTGAAGGGATATACAGTTAACCCCTGGACAAAGTTGGTTTTGGATAATCGTCGCAAAGATGCCCAAGGCATTTATTGCTCTGCTTGTGAAGATGAACTTGTGCTCCTCCTTGTACGTATGGCGATGAAACTTAGATGGCGTGATGTTGGAAAGAGAATTGGCAAGGACGATTGTGCGGAAATGAAGTGGCTGATTGAACATACACAAGTGATGGGTATAGAAAAACATGCTGTTGATATTGTAGGTGAGAGAGCTGCTTCAGAGATAAAGAAACTACTTTCAAACAATGTTTTAACCAAAAAAGGGCAGTTGCGAAAACTACATAGAATACTACTTAAGGAATTGAAGTTTTTTACTGGTTATTCAAGGTTAAAGTCGAGGTGGTTGCGTCACAAGCGTGAGTGGCATTGGTTTGTTGGTGGCGTAAAACGTAGACTGGGTATCAATAACTATATGGCTAATCGGAGAGTGTCACCCAATGGAGGTAACGTAATCGCATTTTTGGGTTGTGACGGGGCAGGTAAGAGTACGACTTTGTCATATATAAAGAAAGAACTAAACAAGAAATTGGATGTATGTACAATTTATTTCGGAAGCGGTGATGGTAATAGCTCGCTCTTACGTAAACCCATGAAAATTATTGCAAAAAAAGTTGGTGGTAAAGGTGTAGGACACCAGGTGGAAAAAGAATATTCTGAGAAGAAAAGTGTTACGTTGAAATCTCGTCTGTATTCTTTGGCGAAGGTTATCTGGGCTATTACACTTGCCAATGAAAAGAAAACAAAAATACGTCAACAGACGATAGCTCGCAATAATGGTTTAATTGTGTTGACAGACCGCTATCCTCAGACGCTTTATCCCGGATGCAGTGATGGGCCTCTATTGAGCAAGTATGAAGGAAGTGGATTAATGGGAAGGATAGCCCAATGGGAACGCCGGATATATGCTTCGGCGGCGCAAAATCCACCTGATTTGAGTGTGAAACTTATTGTTCCTACAGTGGTGGCCATTGAAAGAAAGCCCGAAATGACACCCGAAGAGATAGAAACGAAAAAAGCTATTATTATGGGGTTGAAGCTATCAGAAAATACGATAGTTGTTGATACGTCCCGCCCGTTTGAGGAAACTCGCGCTGAGATAATGGAGGCAATATGGAAAATTCTTTAAAGCAAGTTCTGTTTATAGAATTTTTTGGCTTACCAGGTTGTGGTAAATCTACTCTTTCTCATCTGTTGCTTGAGCGGTTACGAGCAGTTGGGCTCAAGGTGTCTGAGCCGAGCTATGTAATAGACCACCGAAGGCCTTTGTTGAGAAAAATACATAAACTGTTTCTAGGGGGGTACTATTACTCACTTAAACATGGGATGTATAAATCTGTATATAAAATAGTTAATAAAAACGGCTACCGGGGAGCTGAATGCTTTACCCAAACAGTGAATATTCTTCAAAAACTGGCAACTTATGGTAAGAGTCAAACAGCTCAGATAGTTATTTGGGATCAGGGTCTTGTACAGGCTGCGATATCTTTATCATTATTAGGTAAAGTTGAAGCTGCGGATAATCTACAAATACTCTTTGGTTTTTTACCCTCAACGAAGAATATTTATAATGTTTTTATTAATGTCGATGAGGAACTTGCATTTGAACGCATGTCAAAGCGTTCCACAAATGATTCGAGGATAGAAAAGACCAAGAACGAAGAACAGAAATCTCTATTGTTCCGCCGTTTTCAAAAAGGGGTTTGCTCAATTAATAGTATCTTTCCGATGGTGGAAGTAGATGGTGCATTGGCTTTAGAAAATGAGGTTGAAGAACTATATGGTAAAATAGTTAATCGAATAAGCATGTAGATTATGAAACTATTTATTGTTGTTAATGTAGATTGGTTTTTTCTTTCACACAGAAAGGATGTGGCTCTCGCTGCCCAAAATGCAGGATGGGATGTAACCATTGTTACGGCAGACACGGGCAAGATAAAGGATATTGAGGCGATTGGCCTAAAAACGATTAACCTTCCCATGTCTCGCTCGGGGATGAACATTCTTCAAGAGTTGGGAACATTGAGTTTTCTTCGCAAACTATATAAGAAGGAAAAACCTGATGTGGTGCATCATGTTGGAATGAAAACCATCCTATGGGGAACCTTGGCAGCAAAGTTCGCTCATGTTAATGGTGTGGTGAATGCTATCAGTGGGCTGGGTGGTTTCTTTGCGGAGGACAACAAAGGTTTGATGGCCAGACTTATGCCCAAGGTGCTGAAGTATTCGCATGAAAGAAAGAATTTGCTATGCATATTCCAGAATGACGAGGACAAAGGACTTTATGTGAAAAACGGTATCATCAAGCCAGAACAAGCCAGGTATATTAAGGGTTCTGGTGTTAATTTAAACGAGTTTTGTTTTACACCTGAGCCTACGGAAGGGAGAATACGTGTAATACTCACCGCAAGAATGATTGTGGAAAAGGGTGTTTTTATTTTGACTGAAGCCGCTGAACGGTTGAGGCCCAAATATGAAGGGGAAGTAGAGTTCCTGTTAGTTGGAGGATTAGATGATCATCCTGGTGCTATCACGAAGGAGCAATTAGACAGAGTATGCGATGGAAACTACATTCAGTGGCTTGGCTATAGGACTGATGTAAAAGAATTGCTGCAAAGTAGTCATATTGTGGCATTCCCTTCATTTTATATGGAAGGGCTGCCAAAATCATTGATAGAAGCGGATGCTATTGGCCGACCTGTGATTACTTGTAATTCTGTGGGGTGTAAAGAGGCCGTTATAGATGGCTATAACGGATATTTGATCCCAACAAAGAATGTTGATGATTTGGTTGAGAAATTGGATGTGTTAATAAGCGATGCTGATCTTAGACAGAAAATGGGCCTCAACTCGCGTAAATATGCGGAAGAGTATTTTTCGATAGATGTTGTTATTGAAAGACATTTGAACATATATAATGAACTAATTGGGCAATGAAAATATTGATAACTGGAGTCCACGGATTTGTAGGTTCCAATTTAGTGGAGTCATTAAAAATAGATAATTTGGTTTATGGACTTGACATCGTTGCGCCTGAAAAGGATGGTGTGGAGAAGACTTTCTCGTGGGATGATTTATACGAAGGTCGGGTTCCAGAAGTTGATGCCATCATCCATTTAGCAGGAAAAGCACACGACACAAAAAATCAAACTGAGGTAGATGTTTATTTTAAGGTTAACACAGGCTTGACCCAGAAGATTTATGATTATTTTTTGCAGTCTTCAGCAAAAAAATTCATTTTTTTCAGTACGGCTAAAGCAGCAGCAGATAAAGTTGATGGCATTTTGACAGAAGAAGTGGTGCCTTCACCTAAGGGACCTTATGGTGAGAGTAAGATTGCGGCCGAACACTACATTCAAGCTCATTTAATGGGTGGTAAAGACATATATATATTGCGCCCTTGTATGATTCACGGTCCTGGTAATAAGGGCAATTTAAACCTATTGTACAATGTAGTAAAGAAAGGCCTGCCCTGGCCGTTGGGCGCTTTCGAAAACCGCCGGACCTTTACCTCCATTGACAATTTGTGTTTTGTAATCAACGGTCTTCTCACCAAAGATGTCCCAACGGGCATCTACAACATGGGCGATGATGAGGCATTGAGCACCAACGAACTCATAGAGATAATATGTAAAAGTTTGGGCAAGAAAGTCCGGATATGGAAAATGTCAAAAAGCTTCATCTCTTGGTGTGCTAAGGTTGGGACAAAGCTTTACTTACCATTGAATGAGGAAAGATTACGAAAGTTGACCGAGAATTATATTTCATCCAATGCAAAGATAAAAGCAGCATTGGGCGTGGAGAAAATGCCTGTTGACGCTCGGGAAGGACTGAGGCTTACTTTGGAGAGTTTTTCAAAGTAGAGAGTGAGATGCTTACCCCGAAGGTTATCAACTGGCCGTTATTTAAGCCCTTGCCAACCAGCAGGGGCTTAACTGCATTGATAAAAAGGGCTTTGAGTTTAATTAGTAACAGATGAATAAACACTATTTCTATGAATATCTCGATTACTTACGCGATTGTGGCTGTTGTGCTGTTGGTCTTGGAGTTGTTCTACTTCAAGATAGCGGACAAATGCAACATCATTGACAAACCGAATGAACGCTCGTCGCACTCCTCAATAGTTCTTAGAGGAGGCGGAGTTGTCTTTCCTTTATCAATGCTTGTTTGGGCTGTATTGCAAGTTGTTCTTGGCAATGGGAATGTTGTGATGGACTACCTGCCGTTCCTTATCGGCCTGATGCTGATTGCGGGGGTGAGTTTCTATGATGATATCCATTCGCTGCCGGATAGCGTTCGCTTGGTAGCACAATTCATCGCAATGGCTTTGATGTTCTGGAACCTTGATATCATGCACTGGAATATGTGGTGGATGGTTCTGCTCTCGTTGATCGTGTTTGTAGGTGCGACAAACATCATTAACTTCATGGACGGCATCAATGGAATTACAGCCGGTTACTCATTTGCTGTTTTTCTGCCCCTGTTGCTGATGAACCACTCGATGGGTTTTATGGATGAGAGTATGCTGGTGATTACCATCTTGGGTATCGCCGTGTTCAGTTTCTTCAATTTCCGTCCTCGTGGCAAAGCCAAATGTTTTGCTGGGGACGTGGGAAGCGTGGGGATTGCTTTCGTCATGCTGTTTGCCATTGGGAAGTTGATTCTTTCGACCAATGATATCACATGGCTGGTGTTCTTGCTGGTTTATGGTGTGGATGGGTGCTGTACAATTATTCACAGGATCATGTTACACGAAAAACTGGGTGAAGCCCATAGAAAACATGCGTACCAGCTGATGGCAAATGAGCTGGGGATGAACCACGTGGTGGTGTCACTGATTTATATGGGGCTTCAACTTATCATCTCTTTAGTGATGGTATACTTGATTCCTAATACACCGCTTGCTCATTGGATTTATCTTGTTGCGGTTGGCGTTGTATTGGCATTAGCATATGTGCTGCTTATGAAGAAATACTACCACCTTCACGAGGAATACCTAAAATTACTGGAAAAATGAATGTAAAGATAACGCAGACTTTGTTGGATAAACTGACAGAACAGGCCAAGTCCTCGCCTCGGCTCAGGATGAATATGGATTTGCGCAACTCGCCTGAGGATAAGAGCCAGCGGATGTTGAACGCTATTGAGCCCGGTTCGCCTATGCCCATCCACAGGCACAGAAATACCTCTGAAACTGTGGCCTGCCTAAGAGGTAGACTGGTATGGGAGTTTTACGACGTGCTTGAAAGAATCTGTACTGAGACCATCGAGGTCAGTCCCAATGGTCCAGTGGTGGCAATAAATGTCCCTGCTGGCCAGTGGCACACCGTTCGCGCGCTCGAATCCGGCACCGTCATCATGGAAGTCAAGGACGGTCCGTATGAGCCGATGGGGGAGGAGGATATATTATCTTTTTAATTATAACAAATATAAGAGCGAATATGATAAGTTATGGTTTCTTAGCTTAATGGTTAGAGCACTTCTTCTTACTTAAAATAAGGTGGGGCAAAAAGACTTTTAAGAAGAGATTTAGGTTCGAGTCCTAAAGGGACCACAAAAACAAAATGAGATATGACACTTTGTGTAGGATGGATCAGAAAGTTCAAAAAATCTGAAGAAATTTGCTTGGCCGCCGACAGTTGCTTTAGCGGAGGTCAACGTTTTATGGCAGCGCCAAAGGTTTTCCCATTACCTCGAAAAGATTGTGCTATAGCCTGTGCTGGGGACACAAACTATTCTATGCCAATAGTGGCTCACATTGTTCATGCGATTGAAATAAACAGGCCTTTGATCGACCGAGCTTACGATTTCCTTGATGTTGTTCATCTTGTGGAAGACGTGACAAATCGGTGTCTATATGAAGAAAAAGAGGTGCAGACTAATGAAGAGGAGGGCCCGGGGTTTACGATGATATTAGCTGGCTATTCGTTTCAAGAGAATGAATCAAGGCTCTTTATTATCTCTTATAATAAGCAATTGAAGAAGATGAAAGCCAATAAGGCACATACGATTATGGGGACGCAGTTGGCTGTTATTGGTGACTATGATCTTATCCCACAAGTAAGGCGGAAAATTCATTTGACATTTGAGAGGGATGGGATAAAAAAGGAGGATGCGTTTGGCTATCAGCCTTTAGAAATTATACAGGAGTATATTGATAATACTGAAATAACTACCGTTGGAGGACATTTGCAAATGCTTAAAGTATATCCATTTGCACAAGTGTTACCTATTGGTTTTTTTTACCCTGAAGAAAGCTCTATATACTTTTATGGAAGACCGTTATTGAAATATGAAACGTTCCCTTATCCAATTTATGATGTTAAAGAAAAAAGCTTCAAATATATGAAGGTAAACTCCAAAGACTTTGAGTTGGTACATGAAGAGACCAAAAAACTAACGAAGTTTAAGGGTAGGGAGTTGAAGGGATAGTTTAGCTTGAGCTGGGTAATGGTTCGATGAGCATACTATGAATCAACAGTAAAACGATAATGATAATAACAATTTAGAATATGTTCAATCTTGAAAAATTTATTTCGGACAGCGTGACATTCCGTCCGACAAGTATGTTTGAGCCTGACATCAAGGCAAATGCGCAAACGCTGACACGTGAAATAAAAGGCAAGAAAGTATGTGTGATAGGTGGTGCCGGAAGCATCGGCTCCAGCTTCATTAAAGCGGTCCTTCGTTTTGAGCCTAAAAGTGTAGTGGTGGTCGACCTGAACGAGAACGGTCTCGCCGAGTTGGTACGTGACGTGCGCAGCACCCAAGGCCTCTATGTGCCGGACGAGTTCCGTTGCTATACGCTTAACTTCGCCGACCCTATATTTGAGCGCATCTTCCGCGAGGAAAAGGGTTTCGATATCGTGGCCAACTTTAGCGCCCATAAGCATGTGCGTTCGGAGAAAGACCGCTACAGTGTTCAGGCGCTCATTGAGAACAACGATATCAAAGCGAAGAAGCTGATGGATTTACTCACGGTTTATCCACCGAAGCACTTCTTCTGCGTATCGACCGACAAGGCCGCCAACCCTGTGAACATCATGGGTGCATCGAAACGCATCATGGAAGACCTGGTAATGGCCTACAACAAATACTTCAAGGTGACCACAGCCCGCTTCGCCAACGTGGCCTTCAGCAATGGTTCCCTGCCGGATGGATGGATCCACCGCCTGCAAAAGAAGCAACCGTTGGCAGCGCCTTCGGACCTGAAACGTTACTTCGTAAGCCCTGAAGAGAGCGGCCAGATATGTATGCTGGCCTGTATCCTGGGCAATGGGGGAGAGGTGTTCTTCCCGAAACTGGGCGAAGACCAGATGCTGACGTTCTCGGCTATCTGCGACCAGTTTGTGAAGGCTGAAGGTTTCGACAAGAAAGAGTGTGGTTCCGATGCCGAAGCCAAGCAATATGCTTCTGAAATGAGTTATGAAAGCTCGACCTATCCCGTGGTATATTTCAAATCGGATACCACCGGCGAGAAAGCCTACGAGGAGTTCTACATCCCTGGCGAGCGCATCAACATGAACCGCTTCATGGCATTAGGCGTGGTGGAAGAGACCACCCGTCGCCCCATGCCCGAAGTGAACGCCTTCTTCGAAAAACTGGAAGCCCTCTTCGCCAAAGACGACTTCACCAAAGCTCAAGTAGTCGACGCCATCAAAGAGTTCATCCCCAACTTTGAGCATGAGGAAAAGGGAAAGAATTTGGATCAGAAGATGTAATGTGGCTTTTCGGGTAAAAAAAGAAAGTGATTTTGAGAATATGAAAAACGTTAGTAAGCATGGGATTGCTGGTTTGTTCTGGTGGGTCTTGGCTTTTTTGGCTCTTGGTGTCGCTCTTGGGATTGCTTTGAATAAATGGATGACTAGTGACCAGAAAAGCCTTGTTTCTTGATTGCCTGCTGGCACACACAGGGCAGAATTACGACTATAATTTGAATGGTGTCTTCTTCAAGGACCTGAAACTGGCCGACCCCGACGTGTACATGGATGCTGTGGGGGATGACCTCGGCGCCACCATGGGCAATATCATCGACAAGAGCTACAAACTGATGGTCGAGGTGAAACCCGATGCGGTGCTGGTGCTGGGCGACACGAACAGCTGTCTGTCGGTCATCGGCGCCAAACGTCTCCACATCCCGATCTTCCACATGGAAGCTGGTAACCGTTGCAAGGACGAATGCCTGCCCGAGGAGACCAACCGCCGCATCGTGGATATCATCAGC
>JAEEGL012076643.1_pt1 | contig 37305 bp, 25 predicted proteins | sample 9134231 | NCBI WGS metagenome assembly JAEEGL01 (sample SAMN16246548, study PRJNA631951) | gut metagenome | biome: gut microbiome; feature: rumen; material: fiber-attached | host: Bos | place: Iran: Karaj | collected 2018-10 | reverse complement strand
CTGCCATCTGGTCGATAAAAGCACCTGTACCGCCGGCACAGGTACCGTTCATACGCTGCTCTACACCACCGCGGAAATAGGTAATCTTGGCGTCTTCACCGCCAAGTTCAATTACAACATCTGTCTGAGGAATAAGTTTTTTTACAGAGGTAGTAGCCGCAATAACTTCCTGAATAAAAGGAATGTTCAGCCACTGAGAAACAGAAAGACCGCCCGAACCGGTTACCTTAGCAGTAATTGTACGGGCAGCACCACCTTCAACTTCTTTTTCAAGAAAATCAAGGGCTTTGTTTACAACGGTAATAATTGTCGAACGGATATCGGCACGATGTCTCTGATAATCTCCATAAATCAGTTTATCATCATCATCTAAAACCGCAACTTTTACGGTAGTTGAACCTACATCTATACCAAGCCTTATCGGCAGTAAAGTCTTTTCACTCATATCCTTATAATTTTAATGGTTATCCCCTACTTAGTCAAACCAACAAAGATTTCACGAATTTTGCCTGTAAATTTCTCCGTATCTGCACGAAGCTGACGCAGGAAGGAATTATCCTCAAGAGGACCAATTACGGTATCCATTTCTGCCTCACTTCTGTAGACCATATTTCGATAATAATCTGTATAATCTTTTTCGCGGGATTTCAATGACGCATTGTAAATATCATAAGCCACAATCGAAACATCATCTGTAATATTGCGGTACAAATCAACAGAGAATTCTTCGATAGGACGTGAATAAAGCTGTTCAAGCAGATAAAGTGCGTAACGAACCTTGTACTGGTCGTAAGCGCAGTCGCAGAGTTTATAAAACTGGTGCACGGCATTCCAGTCGTTTATACTGCCGTTTTTAATTGCGTCAAAAAGATCATGAACCTTTTCTGATGGAATTATCTGGCCGCCGACATTTTCCCATTCTGTATAAAGCGGCAGCTTTCGGATTCTTTCCAGCAGATCTTTTGTAAGATACTCGCTGTTCAAAGCCTCGCAGAACTCCATAAGAGTTCTTGTAGCAAAATATTTTACAATCTTGCGGTACATTTTATAGGCCTGTACCGGTTTAAAAATAACTGCGCCATATTTTTTCTGACAGATTGAATCATCAAGGGTAAATTCATCTTCGGGATTCTGGTGCAGATAATCTTTTGCAGCCTGATACTGATCTTTAGGATCAGTTTTTCCTTCCATATATTCGCTTTCTATTGATTTAAGATATCCGGCGGTAAGACCAATCAGACGTTCCAGTGCAAGCATAACCTCCTGCATTGTATCCGGAGCAAGAGGATCTGTTTCTATTACCTGCACTTTTTTTACACGCTTATCGCGCTTAAGGAATTTGTTTTTATTTCTTGTGATGGCAAACATATCATACATAAACCACCAGGCCGGAATAATACTGATTTTTGGAGAGCCGTTATTTCCCGGAGCAACAAGTGAAAATGGATAAGGAATATCCAGTTCATACTGATAACTTCCCTTTGAAACAAGCACAAAAGAAGCAAAACGTGAATTATGCTTAAAATCGCTGCAAAGGCCCGGCCAGAAACCTCGTTTTGCAAAAATTTCTCCGTCCGGACTGCGGCTGTTATGATTACTACCGATTGTAGCTCCGGCGGCAATATTACTCTGCCCCATAACCGTAGAGGCAATAAGGAAGGAAGAATTATGATGCTGTTCATGGAAAGGATAAATCAGATTATTCAAAACTTCACAGCAGGAAATTGTCGAATTATCTCCAAGCACAGAGTTCAAAATACGTGCACCATATTTTACCTGACAGTTACGGCCTATTACAAAGCGAACTGCAATTGCCTGATAGAAAACTTTACTTCCATATCCGAGAATTCCGTTTACCATTTCTACACCTTCACCAATCTGAGAAGGCTCTTCTTCGGAAGAAAGCACGGTTATGTTTTTAAGCTTAAAAGCACCCTTTATATAGGCAGCGGCACAGACTTTTGCATCCTTTACAATACTGGCGTTTTTTATGACTACATCATTTTCGATAATTCCATAGGTATTAAGTTCACGGGTATTGCCGTTTTCTGTAAGTTCTAAAAAACGGTTCAAAAGCTCAGGGTCATCACGATAATGAGACCAGATATAAGCATCTGCCGGAATCATTGATTCAAAAGGAAGTACTTTGCGGCCTTCGTTCTCGTTTGCAACACCAATCCAGATACGATGCTCTTCGGGCTCACCCTTTTTAAGAATACCGTTTCCGAATTTAGAGTGCTTTGTACAGCACATTTCCTTGATATTAAAAAGAATTACCCGGTCGCCGATGCGGTAATTATCAAGATAACTTACATTATCTATTACACAATAATCACCGATTACACAGTCATTGATTTTGGAATTTCTTATTCCGCAGCCAAGACTGAGGTCGTTATAACAGATTACAGTTTTAACAATTTTTCCAAGCACAACAATGCCCGAAAAAAAAGAAAATGCTATAAGAGAAGGATTAAAGCTGCCTTCTTCTACATCTACATAAATATTCTGCCACTTGGAATCTTCATTAAAATTATGATTATCTTTGAGAATTTGTATCTCATTTTCCGTAAGATGACGTTTTGACGAGTAAAGTTCTTCAGGAATATTCCCTCCGAACCCAGCTTCGAAATCTACTTTTACCATGGTTTCTATAGTTTAACCTATATTATTAAAAGTGGAAAGCACAAAATAAATATGATAGAATTAATAATGGTGGTTGAATTTGCGGTCCCTGAGCCTGGCCGAAGGGTCGATACCACTGATTTGGAATTATCAATGCACAAGTTTTACACATTATTATTATTTTTCCTGCTCTCTGCACAGCTTTTTGCTTCGACACCCCAGCGTGTAGAGGAATATACTCTAGAAAACGGCATGCAGGTCTTTCTGCTGGAAGATTCTCAGGATGCCCGGGTACACATTGAATACAGCTGCCGAGCCGGTTTTTCTTCGCAGACCAAAACTACCTGCGGCTTTTTTAAGCTTTTTACCCGTCTTGTAAAAGCAGCAAGTCCTTCGCTCAATTATACAGATATTCAATGCAATGCAGATTCTTCAAGATATTTTGTTGATGTAAGCCCTTCTCAGCTTGAAGATACACTCACAAGCCTTTCAGACGCAGTTTTTTCTCCTGATTTTTCTGACGAGCTTCTAAAACCGGAGCTTAATGCCCTTAAAAAAGAAGTAAGCGATAATGCATCTTCCATGGGAACCGTCATAAATGCCGCAATCGATTCGCGAGTTTTTTCTGCAGCACCCTGGAAGCATGATTCGGGAATTTATCCTCCTCTATTTAAAAAGACCAGTGAAAAAACAGCACGTTCAATTCTTAAAGAAATATCTGATTTATGGTATACCCCGCAGAACTCTGCAATTTTTATAAGCGGAAATATAAATGCAGAACGCACAATGCTTATGCTGAAAAACAGTTTCGGCCGTTTTTATTCAAATTTCAGGCCGCCTGTAGAAAAGCCTTCGGCACCTGTAAACCAGCAGAGAAAATATGTACTCCACTCCCCGGAAATTTCTGCAGAGCTCACCCAGCTTGTAGTTCAATACACTATGCTTGATATGGAGCAGGCAGATCTTATGTCTATCAGCCTTGGTTATGAAGGCTCCCTTTTTAAGCAGCTTATACTGAATCAGACAGATCTGAACATTCCGGGAGATGAATATATAAATGTTTCGGCTGCACATAAAAAAGACTCTTCCCGACTTATTATTCAGACTCTTATGCAGCCGCCGGAAAATAAAAAGAAGGGACTTACTTCCCTTCAGCAGACAGAACTCTTTTTGCAGCAGCTTAAAGAAATAAAAAAAACTGTCCGCCCGGAAGAATTCGAATACGCAAAAAATCAGACAGATTACAGCATGGCAAGAACTTCAGCAGTTCCTCAGAGCCTTATGGAAACACTTTCTTCCTTCTGGGCACTTGAGCCTTACATAAGCCATTCAGAAACCGATTCAGAAAAATATTTGTCGGAAACTACAGCTTTTATGATGGAGCGTTCTGAAAAACTAAAAGAGCAGACACTTGCCGATTGTCTGAATATACTGGACGCAGAAAACCCCTTTGTTTTTGTAATCATAAATTCAAAAGATTACAAAGCCAACAAAAAAGCTTATGAAAAAGCAGGCTTTGAAGAAATTACCGATAAAAATGCTTCCTGGTACCTTCAGGCTATGTTCCGCGAAATCCGCGAAGCCGAAAATGCCGATACAGATAAATCACTTTATATAGTCAATAATAATATTGATGACAACAGCTACTACCTTAAAAACAAAGACAATTTTGATTTCTTTACACTTTCAAATTCAATTCCGGTAATTACAAAAGCAAACCCGCTTTCTTCAAGAGTAAGCTTTATTCTTTCAATAAGCGGTGGAAAATACAGTTCGGCAGACGACAACGGCTTTGAAGAAGTAATGATAAATCTGCTTGCAGGGCTTATTCAAAAAAAACTCTTTAACGCTCAGGAAGAAGGGCTTATTACCGGTGCACCTTATGTTTCTTCTAAAACAGACCTTTCTACAGGACTTGTAATTATTGAATTTGATTCTGAAGATACAATTGCAGCTATACGGCTTATTGCAGATGCAATTGTTTATGGCGAAATAGCTCCTGCAGATGCAGACAGAGCCGTTTCTTCCCGCAAGTACCGTAAGCGTCTGGAGAACGGAACTGTTGCAAACCAGCTCTACGAAAGTCTGCTTGCAAATGCCTATGAAAAAGCAGCCTGGCAGGAAATATTCGATACAGAAAAAGAAATTCTTCTGGACACAGACTATACAAAAATTCTTTCTGCCTACCCGGCTCTGCTCGATGCTTCCCGTTATACAATGATTTTCTGCGGAGATGTTTTTGAAAAAGATAATCTGCAGCCTTTACTCGAAGAAAGCTTTGGCCTTCTTGCAAATAACGCCCTGGAAGAAAAAGCGCCGGAAGAGCATGAACTCAAAAATCTAACATCGTCAAAACGAGACATAACAGCAAAAGTTCGCCACACCTTCCTTACAGATATTCCGGCCGAAAAAGCAGGTCCGCAGCCGGCCATTCTTATTCCTACTACAGAATTCCTGGACCCGGTAATTTACGCTTTTACAGCCCCAAAGGCCGGAAGCAAAGAAGCTGCCCTTTATAATGCAGTTTTAAACTGGCTGGGAAGTGAGATCTCGCGAAAGAACTCTGTAAATGTAAACATTCAGTTCCCTCGTAACGGAATTGAACTTGGTTCCCTTACCGTAATGAATGTGGCTCACACCCGCGAGCTGGATGCCCAGTATAAAACTTTAATTCAGACTCTGAATGATGGATTGAACAGTATTCAGACTAACGAAAAACTACTGCGTTTTATTAAAGCAGCCTGGATTCACAATCAGATGGCAGAAACCAATTCTGACACAGGAACTGCACTTTTAATTCAAAAAGGACTCGAACTTTTTGGCAGCCCGCAGGCAGCCAGCTTCTTTCTGGAAGAATACAAGTGGATTTTGCAGGCAGAATCAAATGATTTTGTAGAAATCATGGAATACTTCCCTATCCGCCCGCCACTCCGCGTTTATTCTGCTGATTCAAAAAAGTAAAAAAAATACGATACCTCTATTGACAGAGCCCCACGATTTCTATATAGTTATATTCACGTTCAGCAATGAACTGATGGTTGCTTAGCTCAGCTGGTAGAGCAATGGACTGTTAATCCATGTGTCGCAGGTTCAAAACCTGCAGCAGCCGCTTAAAGGAGTTTTCTGAGATTTCAGAAAACTCTTTTTTTTATTATACATATTTTGACTTCTATATATTGGCTGTTGCAGGTTTTGAAACGGAGGGAGCAGACTGGAGGTCTGCGACCGTAACGGCAAAACCTGCGAGAGTATGATATAATTCTATTATGACAAAATCCGAACTCAGAACTCAGATAAAAGAAAAAATCTCTTCACTATCAGAAAACAGTCTTGCAAATGAATCAAAACTGATTTGCAGCAAGATTATCAATTCAAAAGATTTTAAAGACTCCTCTACCCTCCTGGCCTACATGCCGCTCAAAGACGAAGTAAACATAACCCCTGTAATTTTTGACGCACTGAAAAACAATAAAGCTGTTTTTTTGCCACGGATTGTTCCCGGCACTAATCATATGGAATTCTACCGCTACACCGCAGACACACACACTGCACAGGGCAGTTATGGAATCACTGAACCAGAGGCTGATGAATCACAAAACTTTTTGAATTACCTGAAAAACGGCAGCCCGGCTGCCACCTCCACAAATCAAACACTTATGCTGGTTCCCGGCCGGGCTTTTACAAAAGAAGGAAAACGGCTTGGGCGTGGCAAAGGCTTTTATGATATTTATTTTTCGCGGCTGGCTGCACTGGGATTTTCTGAGGGCATAAAAAAATCCGGTGTGTGTTTTGCCTGCCAGATTTTAGCAGACCTTCCCACAACACCGGATGATGTTTTGATGGACACGGTGGTTTCGACAAGCTCAACCACCGCTCACACTATTTCTGGAGAATAAACTCTACACGTCTGTTCTTCCAGTTGTTGTCCTTATCTTTAGGATTTGCTACAGGCTGTGTACCACCCTTACCATCTGTTGTAAGAGCAGAAGCACTTACACCCTTCTTTGTAAGATAAGCCTTAATAGCATCTGCACGTTCCTTAGAAAGTGGCATTGAAGCACGTCCCCATTCCTGCAGGTTATCAATAGTCTCTTCATCAGGATTATCTGTAATCTTATTGGCATGACCTACAATTGTAACCTTGTAGTCTTTGAACTTCTTGAGAATATCTGCAATACGGTTCAAAACCTTAAGGTTATTTTCAACCTTAGCAGCATCAAGCTTGGCATTTGCAGTCTGGAAATTTGCAGCATCAGATTCAAAGATGATAGAAGGAACGGCCATCTTCAAAAGATTTCCGTCGTGAATAACAAGAACATCAACAGGAATAACTCCTGTAATTTTAGATGACATTCCAAGGTTATCGGTTACAGTAAACTCATACGGATAATCCATAGCAGACTGAACACGTTCTGCGTTTCCGTGGGCATCCTTCTGAACATTACTCAAACCATCCCAGATAATGCGTTCTGTAATCTGGTTCTTTCCACTTGTTACCCAGAAATCTTTACCCTTAGGATCTCTGATTGCAAAAGACCAGTTTTTGATTTTTGCTTTTGTGCTGCCCGAAAGCTTAATATAAAGATCATCATCTACACCGTCGTTATCCGGGCTAAAATATTCAGGAGCAGTCTTAACACTAAGCTTTGGAGCTGTAGCAGTACAGATAAATGGAGAAGAAACAGCACTTACCTTATTACCATTGATGTAAACAATATCAAGAGTTCCTGTGAAAGTTCCTTCGCAGGCAATACCGTCTTTTGATGCTCCGTTCCAGTTGATACTTGCCGGAAGATTTGCGCTGTCTTTTTCTGAAAGTGCGTAAACGCTTGTTCCGTCTTCGCGGCGAACAATAAAGTTCCAGCTGAGAATGCTGTCCGGTACAGAAGTACGGATTTCAAACTTCTGGGTATCAAGATAGTTATCGTTGTTAGGAGAAATACCTTCGTATTCTGCAGTTATGTAAGCCTTAGTATCGCGGTTATCAAGAGTAATACCCTTGAGCTCTGTATTAAAGCTGTTGCCTGCTGCATCAGTAGAATAAATTACGATATTGTATTTTCCGTCCGAAGCCATATTTCCAGACTCATCTGTACCATCCCAGGTAAAGGAATCTTTACTTCCGCTCCATGAATATTTTTTAACAGCCTTGTCTTTAGCATCGCGAACTTCTGCAACCCAGAGTTTTTCAGCAGAACATTCCTTGATTTTTACAGGAACATTTTTCTGAGCACCGTTTCCGCTTGGAGAGAAAGCATTCCATGGAATCTCTGCAGAAAGTTTAGGAGCTGCTGTATCGAGTTCAAAATTCTGTGTAGAAGCAGCAACAGAAGAACCGTTTGCAGCCTTGAGAGAAAGCTGAGCATAGTACAAGCCGTCAGAACAGAGAATCTTATCTTTATTCTTTCCGTCCCATACAAAGTTTACAGGAAGCTTTTTGTCTTCCTTTACAGTGTAAACAGACTTGCCGTTCTTATCATTGATATTAAACTCATAAGAAACTACATCTGTTGTTCCTGTAATAGGAGTAATTGTGATTGTATCTTTAATTTTGTTTCCGTTTGGAGAAAAAGCTGTATCTGATACTGCAAGTACAAGCTGAGCTTCTGTTGTATCAAAAGTTACATAATCAGCAGTCTGGCTTAGGCCGGAATTACCTGCAAGGTCTGTACCGGAAAGTACAAAGCGGTATTTACCCTTAGCAGCAATCTTGCCATCAGAAGAAATACCATTCCATACAACCTCCTGTGGAGGATACTCGCCAAAGTCATATGAGTTTACAACCTTTCCATCTGAAGAAACAATTTCGCCCTTCCAGGAAGGAACTGTTGCTCCGTTAGAAGGAACCGGCATAATTGAGAATTTTACAGAATCTTTTGAGCCGGCACCAAATACTTTTTCAGATGCAGTAATCTGTGCAGCAGGCTTTTCTGTATCGAGTATAAGAAGCGGAGACGAGATAGGGTCCGGTTCATAACCGTTAAGATACTTTGCTGTTACAACAGCCTGATATTCTCCATCCTTCAAAAGTTTTCCTGAATTATCATTACCGTCAAAAATGATAGACTGAGGAGGAAGTGCACCACTGTTATTCTGATCGTAAACACGAACAGTTTTTCCGGCTGAATCTTTTACAGTTACAGCCCATTCAACAAGCTTGTTGCCAGATTTTTCTTCCGGAACAGGAATTGAAAGAGAAAGCTCTACGTTAGAATTATGGCTTTCTGTTTTTGGAGAAAAATATCTTGAACCGTTTACATAAACATTTGTTGCAGGCTTTTCTGCAGAGTAGATGATATTTGTGATTGAAGCAGGAGCAGAAACGTTACCTGCGCGGTCTGTTGCAGAAACCTCGTAAGAATATACGCCGTCTAAAACCTGAACATCTTCATCATCAGTACCTTTCCAGCTGAATTCTGCAGGCTCTGCATTAGTCCACTTTACAGTTCTTACAACTGCACCATCAGCACTTTTGAAAAGACCAATCCATTCATCTTCAACAGAACCTGTCTGTTTAATTTTAAGGGCAGCCTTTGCACCTTCTCCAAAAATTTTATCGCCAGGCTGAGCAAGTTCAACATCCGGAGCAACTGTATCAATTACAACTTCATATTCCTTTGTTTTACCAACGTTTTTGTTGTCGTCGGTTGCAGTAATATAATAGTAGTAAATTCCATCAGGAGCAGTTTCACCATTATTCATGGCACCATTCCAGGTAACTGTATCAGGAATAGCAACTCCCTGCTTTGGTGAAAATAACTGCTTAAAGAAAGCCTTAAAAGTCATTTTTGAAGGGCGGGCTATTTTATTTTCAATTGTTCTTACTACATTGTGCTGCGAGTCCATAATCACAAGACTCCAGGCCTGAACATAGCGTTTATCCGAAATCTTTACAGGTATTACAAGTTCATCCTGCACACCATCATTATTAGGTGAAATATATTTCGGCTCTGCAAAAGCAGAAAAAAATATTGCGGCCAGCAACAGACCGGAAATAAAAATCTTCTTATTCATCATTCATCTCCTGTGATTACCACTATTCATTATTCCAGACAACAATTTTTGGAGGCTGATCATCTGCCATACCTAAATCCAGATCAACTCCGGCAGAAGCAGCATGAATAGATCCATAAATATTTCTGTAGCCGGCAGAAACAGACATTTCGCTCTGGCTCCAGCCGTTGCTCTCGAGATACTCATTATTCTTTACGTCGAAGGTAAACTTAAAAAGGAAAGCTACTGCAGGAATATAACTGCTGTTACCTTTTATGGTTTCCATAAGATTAAATTTTTCGCCGACACTAATAAAGAATGTATTCTTTATAGCAAGCTGTGCGTTTGTATCTATAATAAGATTCTGGAAGCAAGGGGTTGTAGCATCTACTCCAAGACCAAACTTGACTGTATCGTTACTGAAGAAAGTTCCGGCAAAACCAGCTTTCATAGTCAATACAGTAGGATACTCTGTACTCAGCTTTGTTTTATCGTTTCCTATTCTCTGGATTGAATAATTCTTTCCAAGATTTAATACAGAAGCACCAATACGGAAATCTTTTATAAAGCCAACCGTACCAAAGTTATAAAGTGCACCGACATTTGCACACAAAGACCAGTCGTTGCCATTCTGCCAGGTATAACCACCGCTTGCGCTGGCTCCAACATAAAGTTTTTCAGTAATTTCTTTAGAAAGACCTGCCTTAAAATTTACAGAGCTTTCGAGATTCATCTCTTCAAAAGGAACAAAGGTTCCATTTACATAACCACTGAAAATATAAAGTTTAAAAGGAATCAGAATACCGGTCTGAAAAGCCGAAGCAATCTTTTTGTTATTAGAATCATTTGTCGAATACATAAAAGTGTATCCGGCAGTGAGGTTTACACGCTGCTCATTTGCAGTAAGAGCCGGATTCACAATAAGAGAATCTGCTCCCGCATTAAACAGGGCTCCACCAGTTACAGAGTTTGCACCGGAAAGATTCATTGGACTTGCCAGAAGGTTGAAATCTTCTCCGCCGACAGGAGGATTATAGGCAGCCAGGCTTGCAAGACACAAGGATGCAAGTAATAATACAGATGCAATTTTTTTCATTAAAAACTCCTCATCTATAAGAATGACACAATTATAACTAACTGTTTATAATTGTTCCATAGATTAATTATTCCTCTACAAAACAATCAAAACTTGAATTAAGTAACATTTTGCCCTATTATATAAGTATGGAAATCAAAGAAAACACAAATAAAGAGGCACCTAATCCTAAAACCGCAGAAAAAGAGAGTTTTTTTTCTACTCTTTTTGCTTCTTTATTCAAATCATCTAATCCAGAAGCTGAAAAAAAGCGCAGACTCAAGCTCATTGCTAAGAATATTTCAAAGACAAAGTATCATAATTTTTATAGGGCCGGTTCAACAGAAATGCTGGCTCCTTTCGGTAAACTGATTTTTGATCTTTATAAATTAGTTTCTCCGGCACAGACAATGTTTAGAAACACACAGAATCCTGCACTTTTTAAACGCCAGATTCTGAATTACGTAATGTCAGAAAATCAGCTTAAACTGCTTGAAGAACTCGATGAACAGAAAATTATTGAGCTTTCGCGTACAGTTCCTATGGTAAAACTGCAGCAGGATACAGAACACAAGCTTCAGGTTTTTCTGAATGAATTCGAAGAATCGCGTGCTGCCACAGCAGATGCCATTATGAAGGCTTTTACCTGCTTTAAGGATTTCTGTACCTTTGATTACTACATGATTCTTAAGAAGTTTGATTCTTCTTACCAGGAATTCTCATTTAATGCACTGCCAAAGTTGGAAAAAGTAAATGCAGAATATATTATTGATGATTTGAAAGATTTTCTTTCTGTTTCCTATCTGATTACAGATGCAAATATAGACTGGAATTCTCTGTTTGAAATGTTTAAGACAACACAGAGCCGGGAACTGGTAAGTCTTGCAAACTGGAAGAAAATTGTTGCAAAAATAAAAAATATCCAGGCCTCGCATTCTCTTGATCTGATTGTTCAGCATATTTCGCAGGATCCTTCTTATGAAACAAAAATCTCTTATCATTACGAACCGGTAATTGAACCTTTTGTTGATAAGCTCGAAAGTGAAACAAGAAACCTCTTAGACAAAATTACTACTGAACAGAAGGAATCAAAGGCTTCTTCTATCTGTATGCAGATTTTTGGAACAGCAAGCCCTCAGAGCCTTAAGTATTATGTACCGGGCTTTAATACACCACTGGATAAAAAAGACCTTTCAGTTCTTGAATATACAGAACCTCTGAATTTTCTTAAAACCTTCCTTGTAGAATTCGTTAAAAAGATTATCCGCGAGTTTTATGATGTTGTTGTAATTCGTGGTCAGTGGGATGCCTCTCTTTCTGCGCCTATGTCAAATGCATATCAGGAACTTCTTAAGCTTTCTGATGAAATAACTTCTTTTGACGAAATGCTTTCTGAAGATGGCTCTATGGGAATGAAAGTAAAAACTCTTTTACCAAAAACTGCCCATGATGCCGGTGCCGAAAATATTATTAACCGCGTTGTTTCTGATGCAAACGATACTGCACGTGGCTACATTATTCAGGGCACACAGAATCTGATTGTAATTGGTAAGACAATAAAGCAGCTTATAGAAGATTATGGTCTGCCAAAGCCGGTAATTGTACAGAACTGGCGCGAGCTGGAAAAATTCATAGAAACTCCAATGAAGGAATTCAGCGTAAACATCTACAAGAAGATTTATCTTTTTGTACAGCTCATGCAGACATACATCAACTAAATCAACCGGCAGGCACTGCCTAGCGCATTGCCTGCATTTTGTTTGAAATACGTGTACCTATTAACTGAATAATCTCTACCAGTAAAAGAATAATTATAACCGAACCAAACATATACTCTACACGGTATCTCTGGTAACCATAGCGGATAGCAACGTCTCCAAGTCCGCCACCGCCAACAGTTCCGGCCATAGCTGAATAACCGATAAGGTTTATAATTGTAAGGGTAATTCCATTTACGATTGAAGGCAGTGCTTCTGGCAGAAGAATCTTAAAAATCAACTGGCGGTCTGTAGACCCCATAGAACGGCCGGCCTGAATTACACCGGGATCAACTTCTTTAAGGCTAGATTCAATTACGCGGGCAACAAAAGGAGCCGCAGCAATTGTAAGAGGTACAATAGATGCCTTTGTTCCGATTGCCGTATGAACAATTACACGTGTAAAAGGAAACAAAAGAATTACAAGAATTACAAAAGGAATTGCACGCAGAATATTGATGATTACAGAAAGCACCTGATTCAAAACTTTGTGAGGGCGCAAACCTGCAGCAGGGTCACTTGTGCATAAAAGAATACCAAGAGGGATTCCTATAATCATGCTGAAAATTGTTGAAAAAAGAACCATTACAAGAGTCTGCCAGGTAGCAGTTCCAATTACAGAAAGATATTTAAAAAGCTCCGGATTCATATTATTCACCTGCCTTTGTTACGATAATGTCCTGACGGCGCAGATAATCAAGCGCTTCTGAAACCTGAAAGCCGGTAAAATCTACAATCATCTTACCAACATCGCCGTTTGTAAGATGCTGAATACCAGCCGCGCGGATATTGAATTCAACATCGAACTTTTTTGCTACATTGCTGAGAACCGGTGCTCCCTGTTTATCTGAAGGGAAGCTGAGTTCATATTCGCCGCCTTCGAGAGACCAGCGTACAATATTTGAACCGTCAGAAGCCTTGTGATCTGCTCCAATATGAGAAATAAAGTCCTTGGTAACAGGGCTCTTAGGATTCAGGAAGATATCATTCACAGAGCCAACTTCTACAAGCTTACCCTCGTTGATTACAGCAACATTGCTGCAGGCATCGCGCACTACTTCCATCTGATGGGTAATCATAACTACTGTAAGATTCATCTGGCTCTGGATTTTTCTGATAAGATTTAAGATTGATGCTGTAGTCTGAGGATCAAGTGCAGAAGTTGCTTCATCGCAGAAAAGCACGTCCGGTTTATTGGCAAGTGCGCGCGCAATTGCAACACGCTGCTTCTGTCCGCCGGAAAGTGTGCTGATGCGGGCATTTTTGCGGTCCGAAAGCTCTACAAGCTCAAGCAGTTCATCTACGCGCTTTTCTATCTGATCTTTTGGAACTCCGCAGATTTCCATAGGATATGCAATATTCTGACCGGCTGAACGTGAACTCAAAAGGTTGAAGTTCTGGAAAATCATTCCGATTCTGCGGCGGCGCAATACAAGTTCTTTTTCAGAAAGATTGTCTACGCGCTGACCATCATAAATAACTTCGCCTGAATCTGGACTTTCCATCATACTTACAAGGCGTACGAGAGAAGATTTACCTGCTCCACTTTTTCCGATGATTCCAAATATCTGATTAGAAGGAATTGAAAGTGATATACCGTCTACCGCACGGATTTTTGCCAGTCCGTCTGCGGATGTATATTCTTTTACAAGATTGTTTAACTCTATCTGCATGCAGATTATTATAATGATTATTATAGGATTGAATCAACGAGTTCTTTAAATTCAGGGTCCTGTATTATATTTGTAAATTCGAGGTTTTCGGCAATTGAATATACGCCGTCTTTTTCTATAATTGTATTTTCTGGAGCAGAGGAAAGGTCAGCTGCGCCTTCAAGTTCCGGAACTTCTGAATCAAGATTATCTGCAAAGCGGGTCATGGTAAATTCAGGTTCTTTAAGAAGAGACTGAACATCTTCATAAAGTTCTTCGACAGGCTCTTCTATAAATTCTTCTTCCGGATCTTTTACATTGTCTTTGATGATGTCTTCTTCAAGATCTTCTTCTGCCGGTTCTTCAACTGCTTCTGCGACTGGTTCTTCAACAGGTTCATTTATTGTTTCTTCTATTACATCATCGTCGTCTTCGTCTTTCTGGTCGCGAAGATCTTTGTACTGAGGCATAGGGAATACATTTACATCAACAGGCTTTACTTTGTACACAGGATGCTCGTCGCCAAGGCAGAGTTTTTCTGCATAAAGATTTTCTACATGAGCAAACTTTTCTGAAACAAAATATGTTTCGTTTGAAGGTACAAACTCTTGTGGAGGCGGAGCAAGCGCAGCGAGGAAGTCGCGGTCTGCCTGAACGTGATCAACGTATTCATCAAGAACTTCGAGTTCTTCTTCGGCGTCTTCAAGTTCGTCAACTTCTTCATCGAGTTCTTCTACTTCGTCAACAACTTCCTCGGCGTCTTCAAGCTCGTCTACCTCTTCGGCGTCTTCTACAACTTCCTCGGCATCTTCAACTTCTTCTGCGAGTTCATCTACTTCGTCGAGTTCTTCAGCATCCTCTGCAAGCTCTTCTACCTCGTCGACTTCTTCAGCGTCTTCTGCAAGCTCTTCTACTTCGTCGAGCTCCTCAGCATCCTCTGCAAGCTCTTCTACTTCGTCGACTTCTTCAGCGTCTTCAGCATCCTCAACCAGTTCCTCTACTTCGTCAAGCTCTTCAGCATCTTCTATTTCTTCCGGCTCTTCTACCTTAACCGGCTTCTGCTTTTTCACTGCAGCAACTGTAGCTGCCGTTGCTGCTGCCACTACCGGAGCCGCAACACTTCTGTTCTTAAGAACTTCTTCGAGCATACGGCGTATTTCTGCAATCGACGCCCCGGAAATTTCCGCACCAGACGACGAAACTGCTGCACCAGAATTATCACCTGTTTTTGTTTCAAAAATTGCAAAAATGTCTTCCCAGTTTTTATCGAGATACTCTGCAAGCTCGGCACGGCGCTTTTTTGAATGTACGTGCAGGCTTCTGATTATTTCTTCACTTAAATCTTTGCGGCGCAGGCGAAGCTGTTTTCCAATTTCGCTCCACTCTTTTTTCTCTTTACCATCAAGATAGTTGTTTATAATTCCCAGCTGAATTTTTTTAATGCGCTTCTGCAGAGTTACCATTGGATCGCGTATAAAGCTGAAAATCAGAAAAACAATCAGCAAAATCGAAATGAAAATACAGATATATATTAAAATGCGGATTTCTTTTGAAATTTCAAAAACATCACTTGTATAAACGGCACTAACCTTAATTCTTCCTGCTTTGTGACTCGAAAGTGCAACATAAAAACGTCCGTCCGGAAGTTCAAGCAGTTTTTCCGGCTGAGATGAAGTTGATTTCCAGTATTTCAGTGTCGGAAGCTTAAAATCGGCCCGGCTTCCATATGGAATATTAAGAATCACTCCACCGTTCATATTTTCATCAGAAAAAAGTGTCATTCCCTGATTAAAGGAAATTACATCGCGTGCGACGAGGGCTTTTTCCACCTCGTGAACATTAAGATAGAAAAGACTTGTACCAGAATAAATGCCGTCGACCCAGCAGAAAGGCACGGTCAGAATAAAACGGCCATGCTCCTGGTCGCATAGCAGCACAGATTTTGTTTCATCAGTAAGTTTTGCAAGGGTTTCAAAAGGAATTTCACCGGCATCTTTAGAAATATCATTGTAATTTTTATAGATTTTCGAAATTCCGTTCTGTTTGAGCACATCGGTGTCGTCAAAAGAGCTGTAATGAACGTTTCGGCCGTTTTTATCTACTATTCTTATGCCGTTTAAAGCCGGAATTTGAGCAAAAAGCTCTTCGGTAAGGCGCCGGCGCGTATTTATATCACTTTCAGAAGGATTCTGAACATAATAAGAACGCACAGAGGCATTTTTTACCCAGGCATTTTCACCTTTTCAACAAGAGAGAGAATTTCCGCAATGTATGAGTCACAGCTCTCCGAAATCTTATCCAGCTGCCCGGTGTTTTCTTCGATTTTTGCCTGAGTATAAAATCTTGTTTCTAATTCCTTAAATAAACGGGAATTGAGGCTCAGTATTAATCCTGCGAAAATACACAAAGCAGCCAGCAGACTGAAAGCAATCTTCTGGCCAGAAGTCATTTCTACTCTTTAATTATCGGCAGCTTCTGTCGTTTTCTGTATAATTGATGTATGAAGATTTTCAAGAAGATTTGCAGCTTCTTTAAGCTTCTGAGCTGTATTATTAACGGCTCCTGTTGAAACAGAGAAATTATCAATTCCAGATGACAGTTGACGCACGGTCGCAACAATCTGATCAAAAGACATAGACTGCTGATTAATAATTTCCTTAATCTGATTTGCAGATTCTACAGTAATTTCAGAAGAAGACTGAATATCATTAAACTTTTCTTTCAATCTTTCAGAAAGTTCAAGACCTTCACGAATCTTTTCTGTACCAGATTCAGAAGTAATTATCAGGTTATCTGAAGAATGCTGAATTTCAGCAATCTGCTTTTTAATCAAATCTACAGAATTCGTAATTCCGGCAGCAAGACGACGAACTTCATTAGCAACAATATGGAAGTTCTTTCCGCTGCCTCCCGCACTTGAAGCTTCAAGTTCGGCATTAAAGGCAATGATTCGTGTCTGGTCTGCAATATCATTAATGATTTTTACAATTTCCCAGATTCCACCGATTTTTTCGCCAAGTTCGCGGATACCTGTAATAGTTGCAACGTTTGCCTCTGTAATTTCAGACATTTTATCCAGGTTAGTTTGAAGGGTTTCGAAACCGACATTTACATTTTTTTCAGTTCCTTCGGCTATAGTCGTTACATCAGCAATTTTTTCAACAATATTACGGGTCTGACGGTCTGTATCTTCCATTGTAGTAAGAATTTCTTTTACACCGGTAGCCTGCTCTACCGAAGTCGACGCGGTAGTCTGAGCAATTTCTGTAAGATCCTCAATAGGCTCTGCCATAGTTCTGCCAATTTCATTTATATCATTCAAAATAGAACGGAAGAGCGACACAATTTTATTAATCAGATACAGATTATAAGAGGCTTCGGTTTCAAAGTCTGTTGAAACAAGCTCTACTGTAAAAATATCATTGTTTACAATATGACTCATAGAAGCTTCAAGTTTATTTGATGTAACAAGAATATTATTAAGGAAGGCATAAATGGAAACGCAGCCTATTCCTGTATTAATTCCCAGAACCAGAGCAATTCGTGAAAGCTGGAATTTTCTGATTCCATACCCGTAGGCTTCGGCCGGAAGGAATCCGGTATCTGACTGAACATTATTAAAATAGTAAACATAAAAAAGAATCAGTACAAGAATAATGCCCCAGACAACAGGAATAAGACAGTAGAGTGTAAAGGTTTTGTAATAGGACATTCCAAAATAGTTTCTTTTTGACAGAAGCTTTTCATCTACACCTTCATCCACTAAACGGCGTGCATAATCGTTACAAATATTTCGTGTATTAGAATAGGCAAGCAGAGCCGCAACATAAGAACCCAGAAGGCAGCTGATAAAGCTTACGATATTTAATCTGTAGTTAATTCTATAAAACATCTGATAAGCTATTGCAAGAAGAATCGAACAGGTAACAAAAAATATAATAGCCTCTGTCTGTTTTCGTGCAGGAAGTCTGTGAATGTTAAGGAAGAGTCTTGTTCTTTCTTCCATTGTTATATCTTCAGATTCCCATCTTTCAACTTCTTTAGAAACCTTACCCATCAGAAAATGATTTGTAATTCCAGAAACGAAGAATTGAGCAAATAAAATACCGGCAATTACAACAAGAATTAAAGGATAATGTGTTGCAAAGTTCAGGTTCATAATAAAAACTGTATACATAAGAATTGCAATTCCACAGAAAATATCGCTGATATGACTTGCCTTAAAAATCTTTTTTTCCAGTGATACATACTTTTCGTTCTGTTTCATTATTTCACCTCACTTGCTGTTTCTACTTCAGCTTCACTTTCTCCGGCATTATCTTCCGGCTGGAATCTCTTAAGTTCATCAGAAATGATACAAAGGTTTTGTGCCGATTCACTGATTTTTTGAGTTGAATTAGAGAATAATTCTGATGAAGCAGATATCTGCCGCAAGGTTACAACAATCTGTGCAAAAGCGGCAACCTGCTGGTCAATAATATTTTTGATATCTTCTGAAGCATAATCCATGGCCTCTGAAGAATGCTGTAGTTCCTCAAAACGTTCATTCAGCTTATTGATAATATGAGTTTCTTCAATAATTTTATTACTTCCTTTCTGTGATGAAGCAAGCAGCATATTTGAAGAATGCTGTATTTCAATAATTCTGTTTCGAATTTCGTTTGTAGATTGAATTGTATTGTTTGTGAGACGGCGAATTTCGTTTGCTACAAGAGCAAAGTTTTCACCAACCTCACCTGCACTGGAAGCTTCAATTTCGGCATTAAAGGCAATGAGGTTGGTCTGATCTGCAATACCATTGATGATTCTGGCAATATCAGAAATACCTGTAATTTTTTCTGTAAGCTGTTTAATACCATCTACAGTTATATCATTTGCGGCCTTAATTTCATCCAGTTTCTGCATATTCTGTTTAAGAATTTCAAAACCGTCGCCAATATTTTCTGTTGTCTTTTTAGCAACAATAGAAACCTCACCGATTTTCTCTGCAATATTTTTTGAAAGGCTATCGGTTTCTTCCATAGCAGAAAGCAGATTTTTTACGCTTGAATTTTGCTCCTGAGAGGTAACGGCTGTCTCACTTGAAATAACAGAAAGCTCATTGCTGGATCCTATTACTTCCATACTTATATCCTGACTTTTTTTAAGAATCTTCTGCAGAACATCAATAATGTTATTAATATGGTAAACATTGAACATGAACTCATTAGATAAGTCTGTTTTTTCCTTCTTTACCTTATGAAGATTATCTTTATTAATTCCGCTCAAAAGATTTTTAATGTTGTTTACAGATTTCATCATTCGGGTAAAGATTGTAAAGGCGAAAAATATATAAATAGCTATGGCAAGTATTCCAATCCATACAAGTCTGAAGAAAACAACATTAGTTGCTGTATAAGAAGCATATGCGCGCCATGTAAAAATAAAGAACATTACACCAATCAATAAAATCGGAACAAAAATCAGAAGAACTGTAAGAAAAACTGACGGCATTCCAAAGGCATGATTTTTATCTACCAGGGACTTTGGGATTCCTTTTGCAACAATATCTGCAGCATAAGGAAAACAAATTTTATGAGATGCTTCTGCAATAATATAAACACAGTTGGAATATGTAACTACATACATAACAGTGCCTATTAAAACCATTGTGCTAAAATCAAGATAGGCAAGCTTTGAATAAACTAAAAGCCATAAGATATCGCAGGCTGCAGAAATTATAAAAACACTTGCAGCCATTCTTGATGGTATAAGGCTAAGCTGCTTAAGAAGCTTAAAGCGATCTCTGGCTGTTGTTTCAAAATTATAAAATGCTTCGAGCTCATCTCCCATTACCGATGGTCCAGACGTACTAGACATAATAAAAGCTAAAGCATGAAGGGGCAGACATATTGCAATTCCAAGAATAAATATTAACGGTACTCTATCAAGAGGAATGCTTCCGTAGCCCATAGCCATTGATATAACTACGGCAATAAATTCAAATACCATATCTGTCAATATAGCATTCCTTATTGTTTTTTTTGCGAAGGGCTGCATTAAAGACAGCAGCTTCTTTTTCTTTCTTTTTTCCTGTAAATCCATATATACCTCTCTTTTTTTTATTTTGAATTAAGCGCAATAGCGCCATCCCAGTTGTCTGGCGTATTAACAGTAAACTCTTCACAACGTTCGAGCATCAGCCGGGCAGATTTATCTTCCGGTAAAACATTTACCGCTGTTTCAAAATAAGGCAGCGCAAGGCTGAAAGCACCTTCATTGTAAGTTTTAAAGCCTTTTTCATAAGCATCGGTAAAAGCCTCTGGCAAAGGATGTTCATCTACACGATATATGAAAACCGCTTCTTTTTTTCCTTTTACTTTTACCGAATCAAGCAGACGTATATTCATACTTTCATCAAGAGCATCACGAACTGCCTGCGATATAATAATTTTTGTACCATATAATTTCGTAAGACCTTCAAGACGTGAAGCAAGGTTTACGGTATCTCCAATTGCTGTATAGCTTGTTTTATCTGTACTACCAATCTGACCAACAATTACGTCTCCGGAGTGAATTCCAATTCCAATATCAAACTTAATTCCTTCCGGAAATTTAAGCTGCCCATGAGGAATTGTTTCCAGCTGTGCATACATTTCCAGAGCAGCCTGCACAGCTCTTTTTTCATTATCGTTATAGCTGATTGGTGCACCAAACAATACCATAATTGCATCACCAATAAACTTATCTACTGTACCACCGTATTTTTTAACAACTTCTACCATACGGGTAAAATAGGTATTCAAAAAGTTTACGACATCTTCTGGTTTGTTAGCTTCACTGATTGTCGTAAAACTGCGGATATCGCACATAAGAATTACGACACTGCGTTTTTCATTCTGATTTTTAAGCTCCTGATTTCCGTCTGAATTTAAAAAGTCATTTATAACTTCTTCAGGAACAAATTTTGAAAAAGCATTTCTAAGACGTTTTTCCTGCTGTACAAGTTCAGCTCTCACTAAAGATTCCTGCAAAAGATTTGCGATTGCCGGAAGAACAAATTCAATTGATGACTGAATCTTGTAATTGAAAATTCCTTTTTTTGTAGCAGCCAGATGAAGGGTTCCTACAAAATCGTTTCCGCTTTTTATTATAAAAGCCCTGTAAGATTCATATTCTTTTTTTTCAGGTTTTGTAAGCAGAATATTTTCCAGAATTTTTTCTTCGTAGGTAATTGAATGATTTTTTCTTGCCTGCTGCTCATACTCTGCCTTACAGATATTCAGAAAATCGTCGCCAACCTTTACATCAAAATATTCGGTTCCGGTCATATAGATTTTTGCCGGCTGACTGTCCAATACCAGTGCAATTCCGTCATAGGCACAGGCTGAATAAAGCATTCTGAAAAGGTTTATAACAAGGTACTCTGTATCACTAACATATTTATAGAGCTTAATAATATTCTGAGACATATTAAGGAAGAACTCGCTTTTATCCATTGCATTTACTGCCCAGGAAACAAGAGTCTTAGCATCAGACTGTTTTGACTTGTCTTTAGCTTCTTCATCCATAAATTCATTTGCATCTATATAATTGCAGGCCAGAAGTTCTGTAACGGCAGTTATAAGATTATCAATGTTATTATCCGGCAAAAGCACAACCCGGTTAGCATCCCGAATAGTTGTCCAGAAATCAAAAACAGAATCATCTGTTGAAATAAGAACTAAAGGAATTGTATTGCTTTTAGAACCTGTTTTTAAAATTTTACAAAGTTCAATTCCGTTAATTGAAGCCAGCTCTTTTCCTGCAATAATAAGAAGAGGCGGTTCTGAAACGACAGCCCTTAAAAGCTCATAACCATCAGTAAAGGTTTCTGTTTCATAACCTTTTGCCATCAGCTCTGAACAGATCATTTTTGCGAGAATCTTTGAATTTACAGCCAGATAAATCTTACTCATTAAGCAGTTCCTTTACCTTTTCTGTAAGGTTCTCACGCTCAAAGTCTGATTTAACAATATAACCTTGTGCGCCCAGATCCTTTGCTTTTTCCAGAGTATCTTTTTCAAAAACAGAGGAAACCATAATAACAGGAATATTCTTAAGTTCTTCCTTATGACGGATATTATGAAGAAGTACAAAGCCGTCCATTCGAGGCATTTTTACATCGGTAACAACAAGGTCGAATTTATGCTGCTTCATTTTTTCAAGGGCTTCAATTCCATCAACTGCAGTTGTAACATTATAATTTTCTGCTTCAAGAATAATCTGCTCAATATGACGGGTAGTATGAGAATCATCTACAACAAGAATTGAATGAATTTTAGGAGTTTTCTTTACTTCCAGATTTTTAATATCGTAAACGTTTACAACCTTAAAGCGTCTGATTGTATCCGGAATATTAAGAACCGGAATAATGCTGTAGTTTTCATCAAAAACAACACCCTGCAAGGCTTTAAAATTCTGTAAAAGAGGAGGAACCGGTTTAATAACGACAGTTCCGTAATGCAGAATCTTATCTACAATAATTCCAATCTTGCGGTTCAGATATTCAAGAACAACAACAGATACTTCACTTTTTGTATTTGTCTGCTTTTTTGAATTCGGGTTTATGATGTCAAAGTCGTAAATTGGAATCAGTTCATTATGAACGTTAATTACCGGGCAGTGCTGCATCTGCATAAAATCTGATTTCTGTACGGTAAGAATTTCCTTGATATAATGCGAAAGAATCAGATATGAATTATCAGAAACCGAAACAAAAAGACCGTCCTGGGTTGCAAGCGAAGCAGGCAGCGAAAGTTCAAAATTTGTTCCTTTATTCAATTCTGTGTAAACGGTAATTTTTCCCTTAAGTTTATCCATTTCTGTGCGGACAACATCGAGTCCTATACCGCGGCCGGAAAGCTCCGACTGTTCTTCTTTTGTAGAAAAGCCCGGAGTAAAAATAAACTGCAGAAGATCTGTGTCATCGGCCGTAAGAAGTTCTGCTTCTTTTTCTGGAAAGAGCTTAAGTGCTTTTTCGCGGATTTTCTGATAATCAATTCCGTGCCCGTCATCTTTTACATTTACAAAGATTCTGTTCGAAACCTGATTTACCGAAACAGAAATGGTTCCCTTGGCCGGCTTACCAAGCTTTTTGCGTTCTTCGGGACTTTCAATTCCATGGTCAATTGCGTTACGTACCAGGTGAATCAAAATGGCAGGAAGCTTTTCCAGAATAAATTTATCAATTGTAATTTCTGACTGAGGAATATCAAAGTCAATATTTTTTCCGGTCTTCAAAGCCTCTGCAACAATTGAACGTTTAATAGGACGCAGAATCATATCAAACGGGAGCATTCGCAGAGAAATAATATTTTTCTGAATATCTACACTCTGGTTTTCCAAAACCGAAATGTTTTCTGAAATCTCCTGAAAAGCCTGAAACTCTGACATTCCGCTTTTTTTGTTCAGAATATCAATTTCGTTCTTGAGTTTTATCTGCCGCATTATCAGTTTATCAAGCAGCTGAAGAATTGAATCTATTTGAGAAACCTGAACCTTAATTGTCTGAGAATCGTGGAAGAACTCTTCATTATCATTCTTACCTGTATCTTCTGAATCGCTATTCTTTTTTTGTTGCTTAGAAAAATCTGTTGTAAAATCTTCATCTTCCATAGCAAGATTTATATTTTTTACAAGCTCTTTATATTCTGCAAAGCTTCCGTCGCCGCCCTCTTCAATTGAGTCTATGGTTTTATGAAGAATGTCAGTAACGCCCATCAAAAGCTGAATTATTTTATTTGATATTTCGGTCTGATTACTTTGAATATTTTTAAAGACAGTTTCCAGATGGTTTACAGTTTTTTCAATCTGCGTATATTCCATCATGCGGGAAGAACCTTTTAGGGTATGCAAAAGTCGTAAAATTTCCGGAAGAGCTTTTGTATTACGGTTGGTCTTTAAAGCCTTAATGGCCAGATCATCCAGAGAATCCAGAATCTCACGGGCTTCGGAAACATAATCGGCCTTAAATAAATTCTTATCAAGATTCATTTACTACTCTCCTCAACAGAAAATGTTTCGCACAAAGAATTAATATAGGACGGACTAAAGGAATCGAGGGCAAAATCATAAGGAACCTTTTTTCCAAAAGCAGAAACAAGCTCTCTGCATTTTAAAAAACAGGTGCGGGCTTTTTTTGTTTTGCCAAGGTCGCGCAAAAGCATTCCGTGATAAAAATATGCAGGCCAGAAATCAGGACAGCTTTTTTCGGCAGAAATGAAAAAGCCTTCGGCTTCTGCCCGGTTATCTGCCTGATACTCAATGTAGCCCTGCATAAATTCCGAATACATTTTTGTATTCTCGCCACTTATAGTACGGGCAATTGCACGCGCCTTTAAAAAATCTCTTTCGTTTATTTCTTTGCAAACTTTTTCATAAGTTTTTTTTGCATCAAATTTTGAAGTTGTTTCAGCCTGCTTTTGTTTCTGCTCTGCTGAATCGTCAGCAGCTTTTTTATTCTGTTCAGAAAACTTTTTAATATTTGCCTTGTGAACTTCCTCTTTCATTTTTTTGTTTTTTCTTGCAGAATCTTTTTCTTTCTGACTTACTTCTTCAGCAGGCCCTTTAACAAAATAATAAACAAGGCCTCTGTTAGTTTTACGAAGTTTTCCCGGCATTATTGAAGAATTCATCGAAGCAATTTCGTTCATAGAGAAAAAGAGAATTCCGCCTGTCTTCAAACGTTCACAAACTTTTCTTGTTACCAGGCTTCTTGTTTTATTATCAAAATAAATAATGGCGTTTCTCAAAAAAATAATATCGGCTTCTTCCTTAAAGGGAAGCTGCAGCAAAGTATTCTGAATAAGATTAAACTTAAAGGTATGAATACGGTTTATAAAAGACTTATTAAAAATGAGCTCAGAACCCTTTCGTGTATAATAAGGCTCTAAAAGCTTATGATATTTTTTTCCGTCTGTCCTCAGTGAATAATCGCTGTATCTTCCGTTTTTTAAAACAGACAGAGCATCCTCATCAATATCAGAAGCATAAATTTTCAGTCTGACATTCATAGAAAGCGCCAGGGCCAGCAGAGAAACAGCTTCTTCTCCGGTTGAACAGCAGCAGGTCCAGATTGTAAGTTCTTTGCCCATGTATTTTGGAAATACAACTTCCTTTAAAAAATCAAACTGATATTCTTCTCTAAAGAAATAAGTTTCATTTACAGTTACCTGATTTATAAGGGCATCAAAATCAGCAGTACCCGGTAAAAGACTTTCACAATATTCTATTGCAGTAAGCCCCCGCTCAGCAGCCTGCTTTTCTAAAAATACAGTTAAGGCTTGAATTTGAGCCTGGGCTATATGAATGCCGGAGAATGAAAGAATTTTTGACTTTATAAGTTCAATTAATTCACTCATAATACCTCCAGCAGAGAGTTATTCATGTAGTCTATGGTCTGCTGTATGTCTATTAACAGCTTCATTCTTTTTTCTTCAAAAGTGCAGGCCAGAAAACCAAACTGCTTAAACTGCTCGGAATAAAAGTCGGGGAATAATTTAAAATCGCTCAGATCTACTTTGCATACCTTACATTCCTGAGTTGTTACAACAGATACCTGATTATTATTTTCATCCCGTAGAACAATAAGTGTTTTTACGTGTGTAAGGCGGGGATACTGATTAAAACCTGCGGCAATATCATCAAAATCAAAAATGCCGGAATTCTGATCGTGCATAAAATTAACCTGAACATCTTTTACGCCTACAGCTGAGATAACAAAATCATTTGGAATAAGAAAATCTATTTGCGGATAGGAAATAGATATAAACTGGTCAGGCTGCTGCAATCTCTTTTCCTACCTTTTCAATAATGGCCTGAACTTTTAAGACATAAACATCCTGACCATTAATGTTAAGAGTTCCTTCGTAATAATCTGAAAGCTCTGCCTCTGTAAAATGAACGACATCTTTTTCAGTTGCTGTAAAGAAGTCTTTTACATCGGAAATACGAAGACAGGTGTGACTTTCATCATTCATCACAATAAAGAGTTTCGATTTCTGAGCCTCTTTACCTTCGAGTACGGCAGAATCCACAACCACATAGGGATCGCCATATCGATTTAAAACACCATTAACATAAGGAGGAACAAAAGGAAGGGGAAATACAGTTGCGTCCCTGAGGATTTCTTTTACATTCTCGGCCGGTATGGCATACAGATTTCTGCCGTCTGCCGAATCGCCGATTGTAAAAATCAACCAGGTAGCCTTTTTTTCGATTCTTTGACTATTGCCCTTTTTCTGAGCACTGCTTTTTATTAATGATAAAATCTCTTCTGACATATTAGTATATTATAGAGACAAAATGATGAATTCTCAAGAAAATTCGAATAACCTTCAAAAAACAGGTAAACAGCTGGCGGCCAGGCAGTGTACCTCTTGCTGTCAGCGAATTAGTTTGCGGATTAACCTAAAATGAGGTACACTTATTTTGATGATTGAAGTAGCGAAAGAAGAAGAGGCTAAACCTCGTGCCCTGCTCGTTGGCGAACCTGGCAATGATTTACAGGAACTCAAAAATCTGGTTCTCACCCTTGGAATGGATGTAATTCAGCGACTCACTTTGAGCCGAATGGAAGTACACCCTGCTTATGGTATTGGTAAGGGAAAGGCTCAGGAAATTTCTGACCTCGCAAAACAGATTGAAGCCGACTGCATTATTTTTGACTTTAATCTCGAGCCCCGAAAACAGCGCAACTGGGAAGAGCTTTCCGGGCTTTCCTGCTTTGACAGGCAGGAAGTTATTATCCGCATTTTTGGTCAGCGGGCCCAGACTAAAGAGGCGGTTCTTCAGGTAGAGCTTGCACGGCTTTCCTACTCTCTGCCACGACTTGCCCATATGAACAAGGATATGTCGCGTCAGCGTGGTGGTGCCTTTGGTGCTAAGGGCGCGGGCGAAACTCAGCTTGAGCTGGACCAGCGTATTGTGCGCGATAAAATCAGTTCTATAAAAAAGGAACTTGCAGAAATCGAGCTTAACCGGCAGACTCAGCGTAAGCAGCGCGATAAGATGCCTTCCTGTGCCCTCGTTGGTTATACAAACGCGGGCAAATCTTCTCTGCTGAACGCACTTACCGGCGCCGATGCCTATGTAGAAAACAAGCTTTTTGCAACTCTGGACCCGCTTACCCGTAAGCTTCCGCTTAACGAAAGTGCAGGAGTTCTTATAACAGACACTGTTGGTTTTGTAAGCAATCTTCCACACCATCTGATTGATGCCTTTAAGTCTACTCTTGAAGAAGCCGTTTACGCAGACCTTCTGCTGCTTGTACTTGATTCATCAGATCCTGATGCAGAATTTCAGTATGAAACCGTATGCAATGTTTTAGCAGATATTGGTGCAGATAAAAACCCACGCCTTATTCTTTTGAACAAGGTTGATAAAGCAGATGATGAAAATCATACCCTGCAGAAAATGCGCCTTAAATTCCCGGATGCAATTCTCATAAGTGCAAAGGACGAAACCGGCTTTCTGGATCTTAAGAGCCGCATCTATGAACTGCTTTATGGAGATGTCGCAGATTATATTATTCCTGTAACTCAGACAGTTCTTATCAATGAATTGAAAAAAGCAGGCTGCATAGAAAAAGAAGAATGGCTTGATGATGGAGTACATATTACAGCACGGGCAACAGGCCGCCTGCTTGCTCTCTGTTCACCCTTTTTAAAAGCTGATATATAAAACTGATATGAAAAATGAACTTTTAAACAAAATTCTCACAATTATAATTGCTTTTCTTATTGTTGTTATTGCTCTTGGAACCATCTTTGCCTTCCTCAATAAAAAACGGCAGACTCCGGAAGTGCTTATTTCTCAGGGAAAAGCCGTAAGCCTTATGGCACCTTCTGACACAAGTGAAGTAAGCTATTTCGAACTCGGTACAATAAGAATTTCAACCGCCGCAGATGATTCCACTCCCGGAACAATTCTTATTGTTTCTCCCTGGCTTGCCTACCCTGCCGGAGACACAGTTTTTTACGAAGAGCTTTCCCGCAAAAGCGGAGCCCTTAAAGGCCTCTTCAGCGCATATTTTTCTGCACGAACCAAAAATCAGCTGCTCAGCGAAACAGAAGAAAAAATCGAAGAACTTCTTCGCGATGAAATAAATGCAGACCTCTCACTTGGAAAAATCAGCGATATTTACTTTACTGATTATCTGTTTATTGAATGAAATAAATGAATTGTTATATAATACTTTATTATGACAATCGCATTATTTTCTGACAGTTACCTTCCTACAAAATCTGGAATCGTAACAGTAGTTGTACAACTTCAGGAACAATTAAAAAAGATGGGGCACAGAGTAATTCTTGTGACCGTAGAAACAACAGAAGAATATGAAACCTACGACCCGGACATCTACAGAACCCGTTCGGTTGCTCTTGGTTTGGGCACAGACCAGTTCTTAAGCATTCCTGCAATGCATCCTTTAATCAAGTATCTGAAAAGCAACAACGTAGATGTTATTCACTGCCACACAGAATTCGGGCTTGGTAAAGCGGGCCTGCGTGCTGCAAAGATTCTTAAAATACCTGCCATCTGTACTACACATACTATGTGGACAGATTTCTATAAATACTATCTTGCCTTTGGTAAACTGATTTCACCAAAAATCATTAACGGCATCATGAAAAAATATTATGGAAAATTCAATTCTCTTATTGGAGTTTCCACAAAGGCCAGAAATTATTTTAAGCAGCCGGGAATGCTCCCCGATATGCCTTCTGTAATTATTCCTAACGCAATCGATAAAGAGAAATTCCAGAAAACTCATATTACAGAATCGCAGAAGCTTGCACTCCGCAAATCTTACGGCATTCAGCCTGATGATATCATGCTTCTTTTTGTTGGCCGCATTGGCGAAGAAAAACGTGTTTTTGAACTGCTCAGCGTTTGCCAGAAGGTAATTAAAAAGAACAATAAAATCAAAATGGTTTTTGTTGGAAACGGTCCTGCTTATGAAGATATGCTGAAAAAAGCCTCTGCAGAAATTGCTGCAAAAAGCATAATCTTTACCGGCTTTATTGAATGGACTAAAGTCAGCGAATATTACGAAAGTGCCGACTTCTTTGTAACAACTTCACTTTCAGAAATGCATTCCATGACAATTCTTGAGGCACAGCTTTCGGGACTTCCAATTGTTGTTCGCCGCGACGAAAGCTATCTTGATTCAGTATTTGATGGAGAAAACGGTTACCTTACAGATTCTGAAGAAGAAATGGAAGAACGAATTCTTGAACTTGCCGGTGATAAAGCTAAAATCAAAGCCTTTGGAGAAAAGAGTCTCGAAATCACAAAACGCTTCAGTATTGAAACTCATGTAAAAAAGACTATCAAGGTTTATGAAGAAGTAATTAAGGCTTATCCTGGTAAGATTAATGACCTTGAAGTTATGAAAATGATTGAGGATTACTAATATGTGTGCAAAAACTATACCTGCCCGAAAAGATGTGCCTGCAAAGGACAAATGGAATCTTTCTTCTATATATATGTCAGATTCTGATTGGGAAGCTGCCTTAAAGTCTCTTCCAGAACTCACAAAAACTGCTGCCGGCTTTAAAGGCCGTCTTGGAGAGTCTGCAGAAACTCTTCTTGCCGCTCTAAAAGCCCTTGAAAAAGCAAACCTTGTTATGGAAACCGTGTATCACTATGCATCGCTTCAGCACGAAGCAGATGAAGATGATACTCAGGCAACAGACCGCGATGGCCGCGCAATGATGGCTTATACTCAGATGCAGGCAGAGCTTAGTTTTATTGACCCTGAAATTCAGGCTATAGACGAAGAAAAACTGCGCGGCTGGATTTCACAGCCAGCTTTCGCAGATTACCGCATTTTTATAGAAAAACTTTTGCATTTTAAGCAGTACATTTTGAGTGAAAAAGAAGAACGAATTCTTTCTCTTGCAATGCAGCCTGGTCAGACTGCAGAAACTGCCTTTAGCGTACTCACAAATGTAGACATGAACAAAACCTTTGGCATGGTAGATGATAACGGCGAAGAAAAACAGCTTACAGAAACCACCTGGGGTCTTTTTATGCATTCTCAGGACCGCAAAGTCCGCGAAGAAGCCTACAAAAAATTCTATGCAAAATTCGAAGAACACCAGAATACAATTGCCGCGCTCTATGCCGGCTCCGTTAACCAGGACGTATTCACCATGCGTGCCCGCGGCTATAAATCATCGCTGGAGCAGGCCCTTTATGGCAACAAAGTACCGCTTTCTGTATATCATAACCTGATTGACTGCGTACACAAAAACCTTCCTGCCCTGCACGACTATTATAAACTCCGTCGCGAAATGCTGGGCCTTGATGAACTGCGCCACTACGACGTCTACGTTCCGCTCGTAAAATCAGTTGAAACAAAAACCCCTTACGAAGAAGCCGTAGAAATCTGCCGCAAGGCACTGGCTCCACTTGGAAAAGAATACACAGACCGCCTCTGCAACGGCTTACTAAACGGCTGGGCGGACCGCTACGAAAATGTAGGAAAAAGAAGCGGTGCCTTCAGTTCAGGCTGTTACATCGGTGATCCTTACATTCTTCTCAACTACAACGAAGAAAATATCCGCGACGTGTTTACAATGGCACACGAAGGCGGACACTCTATGCACAGCTGGTATTCCGTACACAATAATCCCTTTATGTGCTACGACTACACAATTTTTGAAGCAGAAGTAGCCTCAACCTTTAACGAAGAGCTTGTTTTTGAATATCTTCTTAAAGAGGCAGAAGCAAAGGGCAAAGACGGTATTGAAATGAAAAAATACCTGCTTGCCATGCGTGCCGACGATATTCTTGCCACCCTTTACCGTCAGACAATGTTCGCAGAATTTGAGTTAAAGGCCCATGAACTTGTAGAAGAAGGAACTCCTCTTACTCCAGAGCTGCTGCGCAAAATCTACCGCGAGCTTCTTGAGCTTTACTTTGGTCCGGAAATGCAATTTGAATCTAACAGCGATATGGAAGGCCTTAGAATTCCTCATTTCTATTCAGCCTTCTACGTTTACAAATATGCCACAGGAATTTCTGCAGCCCTTGCCCTTGCAAAACGAGTTACACAGGGTGGCGAGGCCGAACGCGAAGACTACTTTAAATTCCTTAAAAGCGGTGGTTCACGCTACCCTATTGAAAGCCTTAAAGTTGCCGGCGTAGATATGTCACAAACAGGCCCTGTACAGGATGCCTGCGACGAATTTCAAAAAATTATTGCAGAATTACGTAATCTGATAGATAATTAATTGTTGTATACAATATGAAGAAGGTAGCATTATTTGCGCATAATCTGACAGTTGAATATGCACTGACTGTAGCCCAGGGCGCTGCTTCTTACTACACGAAAGATAAGGATGTACAGCTGATTCTTGCTCAGACAAATCAGCCGCACTATCCTAATGGTCTTTATGAATATCAGTACTGGGCTTCTGCAGAAATCCTTAATTCGGATGATATAGACCTCATAATGATAGTTTCAAGCACCTATCAAACCTATATCTCCGAAGAGGAGCTGCTGAGCTTTTTAAAACCCTTTACAAAAAAGCCTGTAGTTTCAATTGCAGTAGATTTTCCTTTTGACAAGCTTCATTACACAATCTGCGACTGCGACCTTGCTTTTGATCAGATTGTAGGTCACCTTAAAAACGTTCATCACTGTAAAAAAATTGGTTTTGTTTCTGCAAATGCTACAAATTCGAATGAAGCGCTAATCCGTTTTGAAGCTTTTAAGAAAGCACTTAAAAAACATGGCTTTGAATACAATCCTGCCTGGACAATTGAAGGCTTTTTTGTCCGCGAAGCAGCAAGAAGCATCACACTCGATCTTTTTAAATCTAAAAAAGATATTGAATTTGATGCCCTGGTTGCCGCAAATGATCTTATGGCAGAAGGCTGTATGCAGGCGCTTACTGAACTTGGCGTAAGAGTTCCTAAAGATGTAAAAATCATTGGTTTTGATGACATTACCCGGGCTTCTTTTACTACCCCTTCACTTTCAACTATTGATCAGAATATTTTTGAGCAGGGACGAAAAGCCGCAGAAATTGCACATAAACTTCTTACCGGAGCAAAGCTCCCGCGAGAAACAAAAACTTCTGCTTCTCCTATTTACAGACAGTCCTGCGGTTGTGTTCCTTTACGCAATACTTCTTTTACAAGCAAAAATCAGAATGGAAAGATTATTCCTAACCGCCATCTTAATTCAGAAACTCTTGATAAATATACCCAGCATTTTTCAGATACAATCGGAATTTACACACTGATTGATACCTTCCATACAACTCATACCTTAAAAGAGCTTTTTGGAAGTCTTACAGAAATAACCTCTCAGCTTAAGTTCAATTCCATGGCAGTTGTTCTTTATGAAAAGCCTGTTGAATTTTCCCGGGAAGATAAAATAGAAATTCCGGATAAAGCCTATCTTAGAACTTATATAGACAACAACCATCAGATTATTCCTTATGATGAAAAAGGAATAGAAATTAATCCGCATAAAAAGCTTATACCAGAAACCTATTTAACACAAATGCCCGGCATATACATTCTTCACGCAATTTTTGCCGGAAAAAAACAGTATGGTTATCTTGTAGTGCAGGTTCCAAACTCAAAGTTTGAAATGCATCATATTTATCTTAAGCTTATTATAAATGCAATTGCTCATGCCTATGATTTTAACCAGACACTTAACAAAAATGAATCGCTTAGCAACAGAAATGAAAAACTGCTGAAAAATAACCACGAACTCAGCATTCAGTCTACCGAAGACGAGCTTACAAAAGTGCTTAATCGCCGCGGTTTTATGGAAAAGGCAGAAAAAGAGCTTAAACGTGCAGCAAAAAACAAAAAAAGTGGTATGGTTTTCTTTGCTGATATGGATGGTCTCAAAAAAATCAACGATACCTGGGGTCATAAAATTGGTGACATAGCAATTCAAACCGAGGCAAGAATTCTTATTGAAGCCTTCCGTGGTACAGATATTGTTGGCCGTCTTAGTGGTGATGAATTTGCCATTGTTTCTACAGGACTTACAAAAGGATACATTTCTGCAATTCGGGAACGTATAAGCCAGCTTAATAAGCTCTATTCCGAAAAAGCAAATCTGCCGCTTACCCTTTCAATAAGTCTTGGCTATGTTGAATTCAGCCCCGATAACTACGAATTAGATGATCTTCTTTCTCACGCAGACCAGGTTCTTTACAAAGAAAAGCAGCAAAAGCACGCTGCAGCAGCAAAACAGTCTAAGTAAAAAAAATCTAAAGAAATATCATATTCTTTCCGATAAATAAAGAGAGTAGTAGTATCCTCATTGAAATTACGTGAAAACAGTGGTAGACTTATAAAATTAGGAGATGATTTAATTGAAAAAAGCAGAGTTTAAGACATTTTTGGCAGCAGTCCCAAAGGCAGAGTTACATATACATCTCGAAGCCGTAATATCACTTGCAGGAATTAAAAAACTCTATAAAAATAAATTTGGCAAGGAAATGTCTAAAGAAGAACAGAAGGAACTTTTCTCATATAAAGATTTGAATGGTTTTATTCAGTCTTTCCTTAAGATTCAGGGAATGTATTCTTCTGTAGAAGATTTCCGCATTGTTTTTGATGAACTCAAGAAATATCTTGTTAAAAATGGAATTGTTTATACTGAAGTATTCTTTGCCCCTTCAGCTTTCCTTAAAATGGGCTTTAAATACGAAGATATGGTTCGTATTTTCCATGAAAAAATTACAGAAATCAAAAATAAAACAGGCATTACTATCAAACTTCTGATGGATGTTTCACGCACCTTCGGCTGTGATAATGCAATGCATAACTACGAGCTTTTAAAGCAGTTCCCTTGCGAAGATATAATTGGTATTGGTCTTGGTGGTGCTGAATCAAAAGGTCCTGCAAAGGAATTTACCCCGGTTTACGAAAAGGCTCTTAAAGAAGGCTGGCATGCTGTTGTTCACGCCGGCGAAGATGTTGGACCGGAAAGCATCTGGGATTCCATCAACTACCTTCATACAGAGCGCGTAGGTCACGGAATTACTGCCATTCAGGATGAAAAACTGATGGACGAGCTTAAGAAGACTCAGCTCCCTATTGAAATCTGTATTACTTCAAATACATTTACTAAAAAAATTGTTCAGAAGGCTAAGGATCACCCGGTTCGCGCCTTCTATGACAAGGGTATAGCAGTAAATATCAACACTGATGATCCGGTATTCTTTAAGACTACCCTGCTTGATGAATTCTGGCTTTGCCACAACGATTTGAGCTTCTCAATGGACGAAATCAAGGAGCTTGTTAAGAACAGTTTCCGCCAGTCTTTCATGAGTGAAAAAGATAAAAAGGCTGCCCTTGCAGCAGTTGATGCAGCTTGGCAGATCTAAACAAATACTACAACAAATTCCACGAAGAACACCGCCTCACAACCCGCCACGGACAGGTAGAATTCCGTACGACAATGCATTATATCGAAGAAGCAGTGCGAAACAGCGGTAACTCTCTCAAAATTGCTGACATCGGTGCCGGTACCGGCCGCTACTCCGTAGAACTCTGCCACCGCGGTTACGATGTAACTGCAGTAGAACTTGTAAAACATAATCTCGAAATTTTACGTTCAAAACACGAAAACATAAAAACCTGGCAGGGTGACGCTCGCAACCTTAGTTTTCTTGACAACGAGACCTTTGATATCACTCTGCTCTTTGGGCCTCTTTATCATCTTCATGGTGATGAAGAAAAACTCAAAGCTATGGCCGAAGCAAAACGCATTACAAAAAAAGACGGCATAATTCTTGTTGCTTATGTAATGAATGAATACAGTGTAATCTCTTACTGTTTTAAGGAACACAAGTGGAGCGAGGTTGCAGCAAAGGGCGGGCTGGATAATAGCTTTCATACAATCTGCACAGAAGAAGATTTATACGATTATGTCCGTCTGGAAGACATTGACCGCCTGAACAAGGCAGCCGGCCTTGAGCGGATTAAAATCGTTTCTGCGGACGGGGCTGCAGACTATATGCGCCGGGAGCTCAACGAAATGAGTGAAGAAGAATTTGAAGCCTTCTGTAATTTTCAGCTGGCTATTGCAGAACGGCCAGAGCTTGCTGGAGCCGGAAGTCACTGCGTAGATATACTTAAAAAACTAGAGAAATAAAGTAATCGGGTTTATAATAATAGAATGGACTTAAGAATTGTTTACTTAATAGCAGCATTTATATCTCTTCTTGCCTTAATGTTTTACTATGAAATAAATGTAAGCAAAGTAAACAAGAATTATCTGCTGCTTTTTCTTACAACCCTGATTTCAAATTTCGGTTATGCAATGTATGTACATGCAGACACTCTTGAAGCCGCCATGACCGGAAACCTTATCTCCTACATAGGCAGTATTTATACAATCTTTTTCGGATTAGTAGTGATGGTAGAATTGTGTAACAGACGCTTCTACTTTCCCCTTCGCTTCGGTTTTTTTATATGGGCAACAATAATCAGTGCTCTGGTTGCAACTACTAAAGATACAAATCTCTTTTTCGGCCACCCTTCTCTGATAAAGTATTACGGACTCTCAATCATAAAATATGAAATGGGGCCGGCAATGATTCTCTATCTTGTTTATCTTATAACCATCAATCTTGCTGGAATGTTTGTAACAACCTGGACAATCTTTACAAAAAAGAATGTTTCAAAAAAGTCTCTGAAGATTCTTTTAGCCATGCTGATTTTTGGAACCCTCTCCTACATCATTCCGGTTTCAATGGGCATAAAGCTTAATTTAATGCCTTATATCTATATTGTAATGGAATTCTTTTTCATTTATTTTTCTACAAAATCAAATACTTACGATCTTCAGCTGAATCTGATAAATGTTTATAAACACCGCACAGGTTACGGCTATGTTGCTTTTGACAATAAAAAACGCTTCTTAGGCTGCGATGAATTTGCCCTGACTTTTTTTCCTCATCTTGAAGACATTTCTATTGATACCTGTATTCCGGAAAGCTTTACGAATATCATTCAAAATCTGCACTACAACGACAGTAACTGGGACTGGAATACTCACTTAAATCAGGATTTCAGAATTAATTACGAAGACAAGGCTGCAATCTGTACGATTCACAGAATTTCTATAAGCCGCATGCGAATGGGCTACCTTTTTGAAATCCGTGATGATACAGAACAGCAGAATTATATTAAAGGAATTAATTCCTACAACAAAGAACTTTCCCGCCTTGTGGAAGAAAAGACCCTGCAGATTACCGAAATGCAGGATTCCATCACAATGGGAATGGCAACCATGGTAGAAAGCCGTGACAACTCTACAGGCGGTCACATTCTTCGAACCAGCGACTGTATGAAGATTTTTACAGAAGAGCTTTTGAAACATCCTGAGCTTACTGCCTGTACGCCGGAATTCTGCCGGCTGCTTGTAAAGGCAGCTCCTATGCACGACCTTGGAAAAATTGCAATTGATGATTCAATTCTTCGTAAGCCGGGAATCTATACAGAAGAAGAATACAATATTATGAAGCGCCATGCCGCAGAGGGAGCAGTAATTGTAGCAAAGGTTTTGAGTCAGATTAATGATGAAAACTTTAAGAAGATTGCAATAAACGTTGCCCACTACCATCACGAAAAATGGGATGGTACAGGTTACCCTGAAAAATTGAGCGGAGAAGCAATTCCTCTCGAAGCACGCATTATGGCACTTGCAGATGTTTTTGATGCCCTGGTAAGTAAGCGCTGCTACAAAGAAGCAAAATCCTTTGATGAAGCCTTTGAAATTATTAAAAATGATTTAGGCCGCCACTTTGATCCACAGATTGGAAAGATTTTCATAGACTGCAGGCCGCAGTTAGAAGAGTACTACACTAACGCTTTAAATACACCATCAAAAGCATAATATCACTATTTCGAATTCCACTTATGCGGTTAGCCTGTCCCAGAGTAACCGGGCGGATTGCCTCGAGCTTGTTACGGCTCTCTGCAGACAGCGACGGAATACTGCCGTAATCAAAATCAGCCGGAATGCGGGCATTCTCCATTTTGTGAAGTTTTTCTACGCGCTTATCCTGCTTTTCAATATAGTATTTATACTTTGCGTCAATCTTTGCCATTTCCCAGTCTGCTTCAGGGTAGCCCGGGTTTTCCATTTCAGGCTTTTTAAGAAGCAGAGCTTCAATCTCTGAAAGACGGGCATATT
>JAEEGL011577457.1_pt1 | contig 37317 bp, 30 predicted proteins | sample 9134231 | NCBI WGS metagenome assembly JAEEGL01 (sample SAMN16246548, study PRJNA631951) | gut metagenome | biome: gut microbiome; feature: rumen; material: fiber-attached | host: Bos | place: Iran: Karaj | collected 2018-10 | reverse complement strand
TTTTCTTGCCAAAATATAAAACCTGTGCTATATTCATTTTTGCGTTGTGAATATAGTATAAATGCGCTTCTAGCTCAGTTGGTAGAGCACCTGACTCTTAATCAGGGTGTCCAGGGTTCGAGTCCCTGGAGGCGCACGCGGAAGTCGTAAGCTTAGCTATTAATATTGCAGGTTTGCGGCTTTTTTAGTGAATAAGCTGAAAAGCACAAAAAGAATAGCGCACAGACCGATGTGCTCGCACATATTGGTCTGTGCGCTATTCTTTTTGTATTTGGCAGCAAACATAAATGAAGCGCGGAGCGCGGAATTTCCGCTTGCTTTTCAGCGTAAGATGAGGAGCGCGGAGCGCGGAATCAGTTTGCGCAAAAACACAAAATGTTGTGTTTCTTTGCTTTGACATAACCTATATGGTGTGATACACTTTTTTAGGATAGGGTTTTTATAACCTTCCGGATTTTCTGTTGTAAAGGTGAAAAAAGTGGATAAATACGAATATAAGGCTCGCGCAGAAGAAATAAGAAGATTAATATCCGAGAAACAATACCGCGAGGCGGTGGAAATAGCGGATACCATTGACTGGAGAAATGTTCCGAGCAGTATGATGCTTTGTACTGTGAGTGATTTATATAAAATATGCAGACGTTACGAAGACAGCAGGGATGTTCTTTTGCTGGCTTATCAAAGAAACCCGAAGGGAAAAATGATAATCTATTCCCTTTGCGAACTCTCCATTAAACTTAACGACGTTGTAAACGCAATCGAATATTACAAAGAATATTTGCAGGTAGCCGCAAAGGATACCGGCAGATATATTTTGCAGTACAAATTGTACGAAGCTCAGGAAGCAAGTCTTGAAGAGAGAATTGCCATTCTTGAAGAGCTTCAGAAACGTGAATGCAAGGAAAAATGGATGTACGAGCTTGCATACCTTTATCATAGAGTAGGGCTTGCGACCTCCTGTGTGGAGGAATGTAATCAGATAATTATATTCTTCGGAGACGGAAGATATGTAATAAAGGCTCTCGAGTTAAAGAAACTTCACGAGGAGCTTTCACCCGAACAGGAGGAACTTTATAAACAGCTTACGGGTACCGGTGAAGAAGAGATTCTTGTTAAAGACATAAATGTCGGCAAATACAACACTATAGATCTTCAAAAGGAACTTGCCGATAATCTTAAAGAAGTGCTTGATGAAAACGGTAATGCACACAGTACGGATACAGATACTGAGGCCGATACGACCGTAGTGGCGGGAGAAGAGACAAAAGTTATTGCTGCGGAATCTTCGGAAAACAAGGTCGAAGATACAGACAGTTCCGAAGGATCACTCGAATCGGAAGACCAACCTGTATCCGAAGACGGGCAAATGTCATTGGACATTCCCGGACTTGATGAAAACAGCGATCGTGCCGATACAGATTCTCCGAAGGTCGGAGATCCCGATATTACGGAAGTTACAGCCGATAATAATGATACTTTGATCTATTCCAAAGAAGAGATCGAAAAGGCTTTGGGCGGATCCAAAGTTATGGATAATTTTGAAGATTCTGCCGCAAGCACAAGATTTGATGAGATGCTTTCTCTTGAAGGCGACGGTCAGATAAGCCTTGTTGTTCCCGATCAGGTTATGGTCGAGAAACAGATCACAGGCCAGTTAAGTATAGACGAAGTCCTCCAGGAATATGAACGCATTCGTATAGAAAACGAGAAAAAGTGGAGCGACAATGTTCGTTCAAGGATAAACGAAGCAACAGGAAATCTTCTCAAAGATTTTGATGAGTCCAAAGAAGACGATCTTTTGGCCCGACTTGAAGAATCTGTGGAAAAGAACCCCGATTCCGTTGAGTATGGTCCCAATCTTACCGAAGAAGAAAAGATCTATCTTAAAGAAGAACTTGATGCCCAGAATAATGCAGGTGAAGAAGTCATAGAGATCATCGATGACGAGGTTCATGAAGAAGAGCCGCAGTCTGATGAGATCAGTGAGATAATCCTTAACGAGCCTGAGCAGGAAACAGAGCCGGATAAAGAGGTTTCGGTAGAAGAAACATCGACAGACGAAGGATCAGCCGAACAGGATCTTCAAACTGAAGAAGAGCCTTCGGCCGAAGAGCTGATCTTTGACAGAACACCTTATATCAATATAGAAGCGGAGATGTCCACAGACGAGAAGCCTGAACCCGCAAGCATAGACAATACTACTATCTTCACCGAAGAAGAGTCGGATTATCTTATGAAGTTTGCGGCTGCAGGTGAACAAAAGGATTTGGAGGATAAGCTTGCAAGAGAGGCTTTCAATCAGGCTATGGAAAAGCTTGATGAAGTGAATGCCGTAACAGCGGAGACCGAACCCGAACCCGTTACCGAAACGGTTACAGAAACCGAAGCGGAAGAACATATCGAACCCGAGGCGGAAACTGTGCCCGGGCAGGAGTCCGAGACTTCATCCGAAAATGAACTTAAGCCGGAAGAAAACCCCGATCTCAACGAGTCCGCGGAGGGAGAAAATACAGAATCCGAAGACAAGCAGGAAACCGAAGAAGTTAAGCCGGAAGATTCGGCTGAAGAGACCGAGCCGGAAGCGGAAATTGAGACTGAAGAAGGATCCGGACAGGAAAGCGAGACTGAAGAAAAACCCGAATCGGAAGTTTCAAAAGAATTTAAGACCGAGCTTGAAAATGCAAACGATAAGCCCGAAGAACCCGAAAACAAGAAAAACAGGGATCCTTATTTTACCGATGAACAGTGGGAAAGATTTGAATCTTTCTTGCAGACGGAATTAGGCGTTGAACAGGTCAAAAACGCTTTAAGAAATATATCCGACGTATCAAACGAAGGTAATGTAATAATAGGAAGTACCGATACAGACAGCGCGATCGAACTCGGAAAAGAACTTATAAGAGAGCAGGCTCAAAAAGGAGCAATAAACGGAAAAGCCGCAAAGATCAAGGCAAGTTCTTTAAATGCAAAGGATGCCGTGGCAACGCTTTCCAAAGTCTACGACGGTGCGATCATCATCCAGGATGCCGAAGAACTTAGGCGGGAAACTCTTGAAGGCATCAATACGGTACTTAATGAGCCGGACAAGAAGATGTTAGTCATTATGATAGCTTCACACAGACAGAAGCACAGATTCATAATGGATAACAGCGATATGCTTGATTCTTTTACCATCAGCATTGATGTTGAGGCGCTTGATAATACCGAGCTTGTAAGACTTGCCAAAGAGTATGCATATCAGCAGGAATTCTCGATCGATGAAATGGGTACGCTTGCACTTCACAGAAGAATAGATGAGCGACAGACCAATTCACACAGTGTAATGTTAAGTGAAGTAAAGGATATGGTCGATGAAGCCATTACACATGCAAAGAAGAAGAATATGGGGCATTTCTTCGATCTGCTTTTAGGCAAGCGTTATGACGATAACGATATGGTAATCCTTGGGGAAAAGGATTTTAGCGAATAGGGTATAGAATAAAAGATTAGGGGATTTTTTAATGAAAGTTATTGAAATAACCAAAGACGATCAATACCTGTTTGCACAGGGAACTCACTATGAAATATATAAAAAGCTGGGTGCGCATATGTGCAATAACGGCGGAAGGAACGGAGTTTATTTTGCGACTTACGCGCCCAATGCCGAAAGTGTATATGTAGTCGGAGATTTCAATGATTGGAAAGAATGGGATGTACCGCTCACAAAACTGGGACCCGGCGGAATTTGGGCCGGTTTTGTGGAAGGTGTTCCGGAAAATTCGTACTATAAGTTCTTTATAAAGACCGCAGACGGAAGAACTCTTTATAAGGCGGATCCTTTTGCGAACTATGCGGAAAAGCGTCCCGGGACCGCTTCTGTGATCACGGAACTTGACGGATTTAAATGGTCGGATTCCAAGTGGATCGAAAATCGTGAAAAGAAAGATATGTTTAAAGAGCCGCTTGCCATATACGAGTGCCAGATAGGTTCTTTCATGAAACATCCCGGAAAGGAAGACGGCGGATTTTACACATACAGGGAATTTGCCGACAGAATAGTTGATTATCTTAAAGACATGAAGTATACACATGTGGAGCTGATGGGTATTGCCGAACACCCTTTTGACGGCTCCTGGGGGTATCAGGTAACGGGATATTATGCTCCCACCTCAAGATACGGAAGTCCAAAGGATTTCATGTATCTTGTCAATACTCTGCACAAGAATAACATCGGCGTTATTCTTGACTGGGTGCCTGCTCATTTTGCCAAGGATGCATTTGGGCTTGCCGACTTCGATGGTGGTGCCGTATATGAACACCCGGATCCCAGGCTTGGGGAACATCCCGAATGGGGCACAAAAATTTTTAACTACGGTAAGACAGAAGTTAAAAATTTCCTCATTGCCAATGTCTTTTATTGGATAAGAGAATTCCATATAGACGGAATTCGCGTTGATGCAGTTGCGTCCATGCTGTATCTTGACTACGGAAAAAAAGATGGACAATGGGTTGCCAACAAATATGGGGGTAACAAGAACCTTGAGGCGATTGAATTCTTCAAGCATTTGAATTCGATAGTTCATAAAAGCTATCCGGGATTCATGACAATAGCTGAAGAATCAACCGCCTGGCCCAAGGTTACCGGTGATGTTGAAGATGATGGTTTAGGTTTTTCGTTTAAATGGAATATGGGCTGGATGCATGATTTCTGCGAATACATGAAACTGGATCCGTATTTCAGACGTGACAATCATTACAACATGACCTTTGCAATGAGTTATAACGAGTTCGAGAATTATATCCTTCCGCTTTCACATGACGAGGTTGTGCATCTTAAATGTTCCATGGTTGAAAAAATGCCGGGTTACAAAGTTGATAAGTATGCCAACCTAAGAGTCGGATATACGTTCATGTTTGGTCATTCCGGTAAGAAACTTCTTTTCATGGGACAGGATTTTGCCCAGGAAAGAGAGTGGAGCGAAGAAAGAGAGCTCGATTGGTTTCTTTTGCAAAATCCTCTGAACAGAGGCATGAAGGATTATGTGGGCGAACTTCTTAATATATACAGAAATTATCCGTGTATGTACAGAGACGATAATTCCTGGAAGGGCTTTGAATGGATAAAAGCCGATGATAAAGACAGAAGCACATATGTATTCATAAGAAGGACCGAAGACGATAAGAAATGTCTTCTTTTCATCCACAACATGACTCCCATGAAGTGGGAAAATTATAAACTCGGAGTACCAAAAGAAGGCAAATACAAACTTTTGTTAAACAGCGATGATGAAAGATTCGGCGGAAACGGCAACAAAGTTGAACCCGAATATACCGCTCACAAAGATCTGTGTGATTATAAGGATTATTCGATCACACTTGATCTGCCGCCTTATACGGCTTTGATATTTGAATTTTAGTAAAGACCCGCCCGGTGAGGCGGGTTTTTATAATTAACGGCTTATTTATCATAAATGTACTAAAGATTTTTAAACAATTATCCGAAATATTAGTTGAATACAAGGATGTATTTATTTTCTTTTGGTGAAAATTTCGCACGGAATGCGTTAACACTTAAGGAAAGGATTGTTTGTGTTGAGAATTTCTTTTGAAAATTATTCCGGTGCGGAAATCGAAAGAGCCAAGAGCAGTTACAATTCATTTAAAAATGTCGAAACGGCGGGAAGTAATTCCGGCTTTCAAATTATGCCATCCAATACGGAAAGTACCGAATACGAAGCAGGAAAGCAGTCCGTAACGGATATCATGAACAACGCAGCATCGGGTCTTATCAAGGACAGCAAAGATGAAATGGTTGTTCTTTCACACACAGTTTCTAAAGAACAATACAAGGAATATCTTAAGGACGGCAATTTAAAAAATGTCGATCTTTCGGATGCCGTCAATATAGTCGATCATATAAAGATGGAACTTATAAAAGGCGGGACCGAGATCAAAGGATATACAGATACCCTTGATCCCGAACTTGAAAGGGAAGTTAAGCAGGCTATAGAAAAAGCTTCCGAACTTACGGATATGACCGAAGGGATGAAGAGATATTTCGTATCGACGGGAAAAGAACTCACGATCGACAATTTATACCGTGCTAAATTTTCCGCGGGAACAGAAAACGCTCCCAAAGGTTCATCATATTTTACAACGGAAGCACCGGGTTACCTCGCACAGAAAGCGACCGTAGGCGGTGAAGACGAATTAAAGGTTCAGGTAACCAATCTTTTATCGGAAGACGGAAAAGTACCCAATGAGAAGACTGTAGCCGCAGGGATATGGCTTGTGGAGAATTCGTTTATTATCGACGAAGCACATATAGAAAGATATGAAAAGGTCGATGCGGTCGAACTTCCTTTAAGCGATGAAGCTCTTAAAAAAGCAATAGAAATAGCTGTTGTTGAGGGCAAGAATCCAAAGGACGCCGACATTACAAAGACAGAAAGTATATATGAAGAAGCAGTAAGAATATCCGATGAAATACTGAAAATGTCGGATGCCGAGGTGCATGCGACCCGTGTTATGGAAGAAATAAGGCTTAAGATGACCAATAAGGCAAACCTTATGCTTATCGAAAGCGGCTTTTCGATCGACACAAAAAATCTCGAAGCATATGTGGAAGCGCTCCGGGAAGTTGAAAAGACGCCGGAATATCAAGAATCCAAAGCGGTTTCGGACGTTAAAGAAACGATAAATGATATAAAGGAATTACCTGCTGCATTTATCGGGAAAATGTTATCCGTGATCCCCGATGCCGACCTTCTTACCATAAAGAATGAAGGTAACAAGATTAAGGCAAGCTTCGAAGCAGCCAATATCGAATACGAGAAGATGTTCACCGAAGTCAGAAAAGACCTTGGAGATTCCATAAAGAAAGCATTCAGGAATGTTGACGATATTTTAAGTGAGACCGGACTTGAGATCAACGAATCAAACAGAAGAGCAGTCAGGATTCTGGGTTATAACTCCATGGAGATCACGAAGGAGAGCGTAAATGACGTAAGAACTCTTGATGAGAAGCTTACGCATGTGCTTAAGGAATTGAAGCCTTCGGATACTCTTAACCTGATCCGTAAGGGTACATCGCCTCTTAACATGAGTGTCGAAGAACTTAACGGCTATCTTACCGAAAAGGAAAATACGGATGAAGAAAAGATGGAGAAATACTCCAAGTTCTTATATAAGCTTGAGAGATCCGATTCGATCAATGCCGATGAGAGGCAGCAGTATATAGATGTATACAGACTTCTTCATCAGCTCGAGAAAACAGGTTATGCTGCGATCGGAAGTCTTATAAAAACAGGAAAAGAACTCACTTTCGGAAACCTTAAAGAAGCCGTTAAGACAAGCAAGAATATCGGAATGGACGTAACGATAGACGATTCTTTCGGCTTACTTGTAAACGAACTTGAAAGAGAACTTAATCCTTCCAAGATGAAAGTTGCCAATATAAGCGACAATACAACATTATCGCAGGCGTATGATGCAATGAATCTTGAACTTTCGGAAGACAAGACCGAGGAAATGTACAATAACGAACAGTACAGGGCTTTTAAGGCCGGCCTTGAAGTTTCCGAAGGAAGTATATACGAACTTTTGAATCACGAAGAACCTGTTACAAGCGCATCACTCTATGCGGCCGAAACTTTACTAAGAAGAAAAGGTGCGGCATTTAAGAAAGTCGATGAAATACGCGGGAAGAAATTCAGGGAAGAGATCGATACATTAAAAGAAGGATTTGACGATAAGGATGAAGTCAGATCAAACTTCGATACCCTGATGGACAATTCCAAAGAAGAAGTTTTTGAAAGAGCCATGGAATCACAAAGATATGTGGATGTGCGTGAACTTATGCTTACACACAAACAGCTTTCCATCGCGCGTTCTTTTGCCGAAAACGAAACCTACAATATTCCGATGGAAGTTGACGGTGAGATGACCGATGTAGCGCTTAAGATAGTGCACAACACAGACGAAGAGCCTTCGGTAGCGGTTTCGATCGAGACGGAGTATTTGGGAAAGATCAATGCCCGATTCAGGATCGAAGACGGAAAAACAACCGGGTATATTGCATGCAATTTTAAAGATACGGTTACGGAAATGCAAAAAACTGCCGATATATTAGGTGATGGGGTAACGGTCGTATATTCAAGGGACGTTGACCTTTCTGCATTTTCAAAGATTCCGATGAAGGACAACAGCGAAGAAGTTTCTACCGCTGAATTATATAAAGTAGCAAAGAGATTTTTGGACAGTATTTAAAATATAAGGAGAACACTATATGAAGATTAATTACAATGTATCCGCAATGATAGCAAACAGTGCTCTTAACAGAAGCGACAACATGTTGTCCACTTCACTCGAGAGGCTGTCCACGGGGTACAAGATTAATCATGCGAAAGAAAACGCTTCGGGTCTTGCAATGGCTAAAAGAATGAATGCGCAGATCAGAAGTCTTGATACCGCAACCCAGAATTCAAATGACGGTATTTCCGCGATCGGTATTGCCGAAGGCGCTCTTCAGGAAGTTCACGAAATGATCCAGAGAATGAGCGAACTTGCGACCAAAGCCGCTAACGGAACAATGACCGATGAAGACAGAAAAGCCATAGACAGCGAGATAAACCAGCTTAAGGATGAGATAGTAAGAGTATCCGATTCCACAATGTACAACGGTGAAGTTTTGCTTAACGGAAACTTTGATCTCAGAGGTTATACGGACAATGAAAATGTTAAAGTGATCACTTATGGCGATTATGTAAAAAGCGGCGATTATGAGATCACTGCTCTGACCGCTAATTTCGATGCGAAGGGAAATATCGATGAAGCAAGCCTTTCGGTTACTTTAGGAGCAGGTTTTCCCGATGATGTTACTGTTACTTCAAGCGGAGACAGTATTTTTATAAAGAATGACAACGGTTTTGAAATGGAATTGCAGGTAAAACAACCTGTCAGCGGTGAATCTGTAGCCCTTGATATCACAGGATTGGGCGCTATGGGAGTACAGATCGGAACAAACGAAGGACAGGTTCTTGATGTAAGGATTCCCACACTTAACTTAAGATCTTTGGGATTAGACAAAGTTGATTGTAAGACTCAGGAAAATGCCGGAGAATTTATGGAGAGAGTAAAAGGTGCTCTTCAGTATGTGAGCAACGCAAGAAGCACATTGGGTGCTTACGAAAACCGTCTCGATCATACTGTTAAAACACTCGATCTTTCCGCAGAAAATATGACAGCGGCATATTCAAGGATCATGGATACGGATATGGCCAAGGAAATGAGCGAATATTCAAAGAATCAGGTACTCGTACAGGCAGGAACATCAATGCTTGCACAGGCAAATGAAAGACCCGCACAGGTTCTTCAGCTTTTGCAGTAAGCAGGCGTACGGCATCGTGATATTTGGGTTATACCTTAAATTCGATGCTCACAAGGAAGGGGTAAATTATGACAAAGGAGAAAATCAGAGCATTTACTTACAGAATTTCGAAAGCCAATAAAACGGAGATGATAGCCATTCTCTATGATATCGGTATCGAATATTTAAACGAAGCGGAAAAATCACTTGCCAAAGATGATAAGACCGCATTTAGAAATGAGTTAAATCGGGCAAGAGGCGCGGTTAAAGAACTCATGGCTTCAGTCAACACGGAAACGGGTCTGGGAAAGAATTTCTTAAATATTTATATTTATTGCAATTCCGAACTCACCAAGGCATTTTTGAACTTCGATAAAGAACATATAGATAACGTAAAAGATATATTTACGGAACTTTCGGAGGCATATAACAGGGTATGTAAGATGGATGTTTCGGGTCCCGTTATGGGCAACACCGAAACGGTATATTCGGGACTTACATATAACAGGTCGCTTCTTTCAAATCTGTCGTCCGATGTTTCAAAAAACAGAGGGTATCTTGCCTGACACTAATATAAATAAGTAGCAACAGAGTAAAAAATCATTCTTATTGACACACTTTAAATCAGCACGGAAAGCGGTTCTCAATGATCATTTGAGGACCGTTTTTTCTTTTGAGTTGTTCATATCTAACAAATTTATAAAATTTAGAAAAAATATATTTACAAAATAAAATCATGTAAATATAATCGGGTTTACAACTCATGAGCAAGTAATATTTACAGGTGGTGATGAAGTTGAGCAGTTTTTAACAATACTTATGTTTTTGGTATTGGCTCTGGCTATAGTCATTGATGTTTGGAAGCATAAAATTCCGAACGATCTTCTGATGATCCTTCTGGTCATCAATCTGATTTCCGTTCATACGTTAAGCGTTGATTTGGAATTAACATTCGAGGGGATGTTATGGCAAATTTGCCAAATGGTGTTGATCTTCGGGATACTTTTCCCGTTTTTCTCGATCGGTGCCATTGGCGCGGGGGATGTTAAACTTATACTGATCTCGGCATTGGTAATGGAAAAACCGATATTATTCTTTTTTACGATATTTGCTATCGCAGCCGTTATTTCAGTTATTAAGTTGTTTCTGATCAATAAAAAGCATAGACGGTTTAATTATCTCACTCTTTACGTTAAGAATTTAATCCTTACAAAAGCGATCGGTCCATATATTGATTATGGATTGAAAAGTGAGCATAAAGTGGAGTATTCCGTTCATCTTAGCATACCGGTTTTTTTGGCGGCGGTTTTCTGCTTTGCCTTATTTTGACAACCGGAAAAGGAGAACATAATCATGACACAAACGATTTTTGCAATTTGTGACGGGGAAAGGGATTACGCTGAAAAGTTTTACGAATTCGCACATAAAAAAGAAGCTGCCGGCTTCAAGGTTGTTCTTTTTACAGAATACGAAGAATGTAAATTATTCATGGAAAAGAACAGAATAGGAATATTACTGATTTCGGAAGATTTTGTGAAAAACGAAAAAGACGATCTAAATGCTGAAAACACAATAATCCTTGTAAAAGAAAAATTAACGATATACAACGGCGACGCTTCGATATATAAATATCAATCCGCCGATACGATACTTAAAAAGGTTCTTGATTATTGCGCAGAGAAAAATGCGCCGGTATTCAGGCGCAATTGCGAAAAACCTCTTTCGATAATAGGCATATATTCACCAGTAAAAAGAGCGTTTCAAACGACATTTGCAATTACATTGGGCCAGATACTTGCAACCAAAGGCAAGACATTGTATCTGAATTTTGAAGGTTTCTCAGGATTTGATTCGATGATGGCATCCAAGAATAAAGCAAATCTTATGGATCTTATGTATTATTGGTCTTGTCCCGATGTTAATTTCAGTTTAAAACTTGAAAGTACTATCGAGCATATAGGAGGGCTTGATTATGTCCCTCCGGTGCATTCTTTTATGAATTTTGAGGGAATAAGCGCCAAACAATGGATAGATTTTATTAATTCTTTTGAAGAACATTCGGATTATGAATATCTGATCCTGGATCTTTCAGAAAACGTTACGGGACTGTTCGATATATTAAGCCTTTGCAAAGTGGTCTATACAGTAACGGACGACAGACGGATTTCAACGGCAAAGATCAGTCAGTATGAAGCCCTGTTGTATGAAAATAGTAAAGATGACGTTATAGATAAGACTAAAAAATTGAAGATACCCGTATTCAGGGAAATTCCGGAGGATTTCGACAGACTTCCGTATTCCGAGCTTGCAAGGTATATAAAAAAGGAACTTGAATTTGAGGAAAAACGGGATAAAGAAGATTGGAACGTTATATGACAAAGCGCGAAGAATTAAGACATAAAGCCTTGTCGGAAACGGTAGGGCGGATCGATTTCGCGGATGATCTTGATGAAAAAGACATATACGAATGTATCGATAATGTTTTAATGGGGATTGAAGAGCGACGTCTGTTTACACCGGCCGAGATCCTAAAAGTAAGAGAAGAAATATTTGCATCATTAAGAAAAATGGATATTCTTCAGGAATATCTGGACGACGAAGAAGTTACCGAGATCATGGTAAACGGTTACGACAAGATATTCATCGAAAAAGAGGGACGTCTTATTGAGACCGGAAAAACCTTTGATTCACAGCAAAAACTTGAAGATATAATCCAGCAGATGGTTGCTTCCTGTAACAGAAGCGTCAATGAAACCAGTCCCATAGCGGATGCAAGACTACCTTCCGGAGAGCGCGTAAATGTTGTGCTTCCGCCGATCGCATTGAACGGTCCGATCGTAACGATAAGGCGTTTTCCGGCGCATCCGATAACGATGCAAAAACTTATAGATCTGGGATCCGTTACAAAAGAAGCTGCTAAATTTTTAAAGGAACTGGTGGTAGCAAAATACAATATCTTCATTTCGGGAGGAACGGGTTCGGGAAAAACGACATTTTTGAACGCACTTTCACAATACATCCCGGCAGATGAAAGAATTGTCACCATCGAAGACAGTGCTGAATTAAAGCTTCTTGATGCGGAAAACCTTGTAAGGCTTGAAACCAGAAACGCAAATATCGAAGGCTGCGAACCGATCACAATCCGGGATCTTATCAAAACTGCATTAAGGATGCGCCCTGAGCGTGTGATAGTCGGGGAAGTAAGAGGCCCCGAGGCAATGGATATGTTGCAGGCTATGAATACCGGACATGACGGTTCGTTGTCGACAGGACATTCAAACAGCACAAAAGATATGCTTGCCCGTCTTGAGACAATGGTACTTATGGGTATGGATATACCGCTGACTGCCGTGCGTGGCCAGATTTCAAGCGGCATAGATATAATGGTACATCTCGGAAGAATGAGAGACAGAACGAGAAAAGTACTTGAAATATCTGAAATAAAAGGGCTGGAAGGAGGCGAGATATTATTAAACACACTTTATTTATATGAGAAAGGCCAACTAGTAAAAAAGAACGATCTTTTGAATAAAGAAAAAATGAGAAAGGTCTATTCGGAATAATGAGAAGGTATAATGAATATAAATACTCTTTTTGGGAGATGACGGGTGTCATTTCTATGTATTTGACAGTTCTTGCACTTGTTTCTTATTTATTTTATCAATCAGTTTTATTCTTTTTTATCTCTTCAGCAACTATTCCTATTTTTTTAAAAATATTAAAAAAAGGGCTTATCCGAAAGCAAAAAGAACAGCTTTCGGAAGAATTTGCCGAGACTTTATACAGTGTCAACGCAAATATAAAAGCAGGTTATGCACTGGAAAATGCATTTGTGGAAGCAGGAAAAGACATAGAGTTGTTCTATGGCGAAAAAAGTCTTATGGCAGAGGAGATCAGATACATCAAAAATGCACTTGCGGTAAACCGAACGCTTGAAAGTCTTCTTTTAAATCTCGGTGAAAGAAGCGGGGTGGAAGATATAGTGATTTTTTCAAAGGTATTTGAAACCGCAAAGCGCAACGGAGGAAATCTGCCGGAAGTAATTGAAAAAACTGCAGATACAGTGAGAGCAAAGTTTGAAACCGAGAAGGAAATACAGGTTTTAATATCTCAGAAACGGCTTGAATTAAAAATAATGGAAATCGTTCCTTTCTTCATCATTGCTTATATAGGCATTACATCTAAGGGCTATTTCTCGGTCCTTTACCATAATCTAAAAGGCGTGATTTTTATGAGCGTCTGTCTAACTATTTACGGTTTATCCGTATATCTGGGGTCAAAAATGGTGGAGATTGATGTTTAAAAAACAGATCAAAAAATTTATATCGTCAAAAGAAGGAAAGATAATTCTTATTATAGTTTTTATTACTGTTTTGGCGTTTTTAAGATCGAACGGTGACTCATATATAAACGAAGACGGAAGAATAAAAAGATCCGATTATTTAAAAGGTGATATTCCGGTTTCTTTGACAGCCGAAATCGAAGATGTCGGTAGTGAAATATATGATCTTAATGTCGGAGAAAGGGTTTATTCGGATACACAGTGCGAAGCATTGTACGAGGAAATGTATCCTGTGCTTATAACGACGGTATTAAACGGTAATCTTTCTTCTGAAAAGATTACCGGAGATCTGAATTTTGTAAAAGAAATTCCCGGATATCCTTTTGATCTTACATTTTACGTTAAAGAAAGAAATGTATTTGATACCGACGGAAAGCTTATTACAAAGGCCAAAGGTGAGACAACGGTTCAAGTAAGCGCTTCATATGAAGACTGGGAAAAAGAAACCGAATTTGATGTTTTGTATGAACCGGCAGAGAGTCTTTCTTTGGATGAGATTTATTCGGATCTTGAAAATGAGATATTAAAAAGCGAAAAGGATACGAGAGAAAACGAATATTACAGCTTACCTTCCGAGATTGACGGTCACAGTGTAGTATACAAAGATCTTTCCGGAAAAAGAAATCCGATCATATTGCTGGTTGGGGTTGTGGCAATAATCATTCTTTTATACGGAGCAAAAACGGACAGGGATAAAGAAGTAAAAAAGCGGCAGGAAGAGATCATAAAAGATTATTCGACCGTAATACAAAAACTCGTTATGTATCTTTCTTCGGGAATGAACTTAAGAAATGCATGGATAAGGATTTATGAAGATTATCCCAAGGATAAGGATATAAGTCCAATGTACGAAGAAATAGGAATAATGGTAAACGAAATAAGAACAGGTATATCCGAGACTATCGCTTACAGGGAGTTTTCGGACAGGATAGGAATTCCTGAAATTACAAGAATGACAACGTTATTGACTCAAAATTTAAAAAAGGGTAGCACCAACTTGATCGTTCTTCTGACTGAGGAAGCAGCAAAAGCTTTTGAGGGCAGAAGACAGAGAGCCAGAATTAAGGGTGAGGAAGCACAGACAAAGCTTTTGGCACCGATGACTCTTTTGATGATAGTGGTACTGGTCATAATAATGATTCCCGCTTTTTGGGGTATGTAGAAAGGAGAAACATATGAAATGTAAAGGGTTAAACGAACTCATGACCGAGGAAGAAGGCATGGGAACCGTTGAGGTTATTTTGATAATCGTTGTATTGGTCGGATTGGTGGTAATTTTCAAAAAGGAGATAGTAGATATTGTCAACAATCTGTTCGACAAGATTTCAAAGCAAACGGACAAGATTTAATGAGGGTTATGTAACCGTATTCTTTACCATTTCCATTGCAATTATAATGTCCCTTTTTATAGGAATGTTCTATTCCGCCAGGGAAAATGCGATAAGAATGCGCACGGTTACGGTTGCGGATACTGCCATGACATCGATATTTGCCGAATACAACAAACAGTTATGGGAACAATACGGATTGGTTTTTGTAGACTCATCTTATATGACCGATTCGACCGGCATGAAACTTACCGAAGATCATCTTAAAGCAATCATTAATAGAAATTTTGACGAATGCCGCTTGGAACTGATCGGAGGGAAAGACCTGCTTAAGCTTAACTGTACGGAAACAGAAGCAATGGCTGTTTGTTTAGCTACAGATCAAAAATATAAGGCGATAAAACATCAGGCAGTAAACCTTATGAAATATCACTATAAAATAGCTTATATTGACCGCGCCAGAGAATGGACAGGTGTTGTTAATGAGCATAACCTGTCCGGCGGGGCTCAATATGATGAGGCATTCAGGGCAGCCGATGATCTGAATTCCAAATACGGAATAGATTATTCCGGCTGGCTTCCGTCGATAACCGGCGGAAACGATATTTCCGAGGACAACATAGCCGGTTTTGGGATATTGTCTTGGATAACCGATTTGGGAAAAATATCAACGACCAAAATAAATAAAGATAATTATGCAAGCAAGAGACAGTTAAATAAAGGAAATCTTGAAAGGGATTACGATGAAGAAATTTCCGATTATTTTTTCTTAAGGGAATATATGATGCATAAATGCGGTAATTATTTGAGGAATAAGCCCGATTCCGTGCTTACATATCAGACCGAATACCTGGTGACAGGTAAAGGATCGGATTCGGATAATCTTGCCGGAGTAGCCAGAAGGATAATGGTATTAAGAGAAGCCGCAAATATGATCACGCTTACATCGGATTCCGGAAAAATGGAAACGATCGACGGAATATGCGCAGCTATAGCTGCAGCACTAACCGTACCGGAGGCGGCGGATATTTTAAAAGCGATCGTGATAGCATTTTGGGTCAACTACGAAAGCCTGACAGACATGAATGTTATTTTTGCCGGCGGAAAGATCCCGCTTATAAAAACAAGCGATCAATGGATCACCGACCTAAACTCGGCTTTGTACGGAGGAAACAATGCGGATTCTTCGGATGATGGGCTTTCATATGAGGATTATTTAAGGATTTTTGTATATATGACCGGTGAAGAAAAACTTCTTATGAGACTTTCGGACATTATAGAAATGGATATAAGAAGTACTCCGGGTAACGAATATTTCAGGCTCGATAATTGTTTTGACGCATGGGAGGCACAGATATATGTAACAAGCAAGCATGGATATGATTTTACGGCAGTCCGCAGAAGATATGTTTTTAATTGAGGGTTTCGGTGATGTCCTTTTTAGCAGGGTATATTCAAAAAAGCAAACACTATAAACAAAGAAAGAATTCTCTCCCCGGGAAAAAGAATATTATATGCAATGATTTAGACATCCCTTTCAATAATATCCCACCAAAGAGGATATCATCGAGGCTCTCAGCTGTAGCGACGGTAGAAGCGGTACTTATATTTCCCTTGATCATTTTCTTTATCCTAAGCATTGTCCGAATGTTCGAATTGTTTTATATCCATTCTTCCATAGGGGCGGAATTAAATAATATAGGCAGGGAAATGGTGGCTGTTTCTTATCCATACAGATATATAACCGACGGGAAATTGGAAACGGGAGATATTGCGGATTCCGTCGTTTCGGGAATCTGGTCGGAAATGTATGTAAAAGGAAGGCTTAACAAGCTTCCTTCAAGTGAAAAGATTGCATCAATGACCACTCTCCTGAGTGATTTCGGTGAAAAGGATGATATAGACATTGTTGTTACTTATTATGTGGAGCCGATCATAAAATTACCGGGCATAAAATCGGTAATACTCACGAATCATTTCTATTCGAAGGCATATACGGGATATGCCGGCAATGATACCGAAAGTGAAGAAAAAGTTTTTGTAACACGAACGGGAGAAGTATATCATACATCGCTTTCGTGTCGGGGACTTAAGACCACGATAGAGACAGCCGATCATTCGGAAATAGATGATCTGAGAAATGAAGACGGATCAAAATATTATCCGTGCGAAAAATGCGATCCGTACGAAACGGAAGGAATTGTATACATTACGCCGTACGGGAACAGGTATCATTCGTCGGATAAATGCAGCGAATTAAAGATAGATATTTTTGAGATTCCGCTTTCTGAAGTGGGAGACAGACATAAATGCAAATATTGTATGGGTGTGGATCATTAATAAAATGAATTATCAAAATTGGCAATGGGCCTTGCTCGTTCTTATTATAGTTCCATCAATATATGCCGATCTTAAAAAACGCGAGATCAATTTCTGGCTTGTTGCTGCCGGAATCCCCGCCGGCATCCTGCTTAACGTCATTAGGATCGGAATAACGCCCTTGTCGGAGTATTTCGTGCGATTCCTTCCCGGAATCGCCATACTCTTGGCGGGTATATTATTGAAGGGATCTATAGGACTCGGAGACGGCATTATATGTATATTTTTGGGGAGTATCTTAACTTTTGAGGAAACAGTTTCTTCTATTATATATGGATTTATTATTGCGGCTGTTTTCGGAGTTTGTTTGCTTATATCAAAAAAGGCGACAAAGAAGTACAAATTACCGTTTGTTCCTTTTCTTGCAATGGGGGTGATGATTTGCGGGATCATGTAAAATTACGGGAAGGATATATGACAGTCGAAGCGGCAACGGTAATGCCGATCCTTCTGCTTTCGTTTGTATTTATGGTGTATATGGTCATATACACATATGATAAGACCCTGCTGTCTCAGGATCTATATACAATGGCCGTTTACGGTGGGGAAGAGTATAGAAACGACAGCGAAAGTTTGACTTATAAAATGGAAGAAAAGTTTGATCTTTTGCGCACGGAAAGGCCGTATCTTGCAGCATCGGATATAACTATGACGATTTCAAAAGAAAAAAATAAGATTATCATAGCGGGAAGCGTATATTTTCATTCGCCTTTGGATGAGTTGGTGCCAAAGTGGTTTCCGCTTACAGGTAAAACCATATCAGGGAAGCGGGAGATATCGATTTCGGATCCTGTTTCAAATATGTTATTGGGTGATGATATTTTAAGATATCGATCAAAATGATTATTTATTGAGGAAAAGGTAATTATGATCTACAGCATAAAGAAAGAATTGGGCAGTACATATCTCATTATTGATGCGGATAAGGAGAACTTGGACGATTACAGGTATAAGATGCTTTCGGGTAATACCATAGGCGGTATAATCCCCCTGACCGTAAGGACCATTAATACAGGTTCACAGCTGTATTATGATGTTTCGGATAAGATAAATCTTATAAAATACCTGTCGATTAAAAACCTTGATTATAAAGGTCTTGCGGAATTGATCGGAGCTTTGATGGAGGCTTCCGAAAATCTGGTCAGTTATCTTATGGATGAAAATTGTATGGTATTGGATACTGACTTAATATTTAAGGACGTAAAGACCGGGAAATGGGAGTTTATCTGTATTCCGAATGATGATAGCGAAAATGATAAATTAACGGGATTGATGTCTGAAATAATATCTTATGTTAAAACCGATGATGAGGCGGCGGTAAAAGCGGCTTTTGATGCGTTTGAACTTGTTTCTGCAGGAAATCCGAGATTCAAAACACTGTATGAAACGGTTGTAAAAGCCAAAGAATCCGAAACCGAAGAAAATATAGAGATGATCGTCAAAGAAGAACCTATGGAAAAAGAAGATTTTCTTTCGGAATACATATCACCGAGATATAAGCCGTCTTTCAAAGAGTGGCTATGCGCGGGTCTTGCCGGAGCGGGGACCCTGTCGTTGGGCGTGTGGCTATATTTAACACTCTGACAATTTATGATAAAATACTACTTGCAAAATGAATTGCAATCCATTATAATGTGCAAGTATCAATTGATACACATAAAAATTGGGCTATCGCCAAACGGTAAGGCAACGGACTCTGACTCCGTCATTTTCAAGGTTCGAATCCTTGTAGCCCAGCTTAAAGGACCGAGATATCGGTTCTTTTTTTATGCATTTTTTATTTCAACCGCTGCTTGAGTCCCGCAAAAAATAAGTTCTTTCGAACTCAAGCACCAATTGATATACTATTTGTGACACGTACCATATACTTTTCCATAGATGGCGGCCATGAAAAATATATGGAGGAAAAACAATATGTTTAATATGATTAAGATCGGTAAGATAATTAAAGAAGCAAGGACCAAAAAGAATATGACCCAGCTTGAACTTGCGGACAGGATGGGAGTAAGTTATCAGGCTGTTTCAAATTGGGAGAGAGGAAATTCCATGCCGGATATTGCAAAGATTCCGGATTTGGCCAGGCAGCTGGATCTTGACATTAAAGAACTTCTCGGTGATGAGGACGGACAGGTGACCGAAGCGGTAAGAAAGACAATAGATGAACCTGAGGCAGCGCTTTCTGCCGAAGAACTTGCAGAGGTAGCACCGATACTGCCGCCTGAAGATCTTAAGGAAAAGACGGAAAAAACTGTTCAAAATGATAAAATTGATCTCAAGGCGCTTATTCCTTTGGCTCCGTTTCTTGATGACGAATATATGGAAGAGCTTATTGGGAGCGCTGATCTGTCGGATTTGGACGATATATTTGCACTTGCGCCTTTCCTTTCCGATAAGGCGCTTGACGATCTGGTGACGAAAATGGATATTAATGATGATTTTGGTGATATCGCAGGGCTTGCACCGTTTCTTTCGGACAAGGCACTTGATGATATAGCCGAAAAACTCATCAAAGCCGGGGAAACTTCGGAACTTGCAGGACTTGCTCCGTTTTTATCGGATGACAGCATAAAGCGGATAGCGGATACTTTGCTTCACAATAAAGATATAGAAGGGTTGTCCGGTATAAAAGATTTCTTATAATAAGAATATGGTCAAGAAGCTTAAGGAATATATAAAAACCGAATATAACGCGAAAGAAGAAAGACCGTGGAAGAGTTATCCGGAATATACAACGTTTAAAGACCCTTTATCCGGCAAATGGTTTGCGCTTTTGATGAATGTAAAAAGAAGCGTTATAGGGCTTTCGGGTGATGAAGAGATATGGGTTTTAAATGTTAAGGCGGATCCCGATTTTATAATGTTCATATCGGGAACCGAGGGTTTTATGCCCGGATATCATATGAACAAGGAGCACTGGCTTACGGTGCTCCTTGACGGCACGGTTTCTTTTGAGGAAGTGCTTAACTGTGTGGACAGAAGCTATATCCTTATAACCGATACTCCCACAAAAAGGATATACGAGGCCGTAAAGAAGATTCCAAAAGGAAAGGTTGCAACTTACGGCCGTGTCGCCGAGATGGCGGGTGACCGGAAGATGGCAAGAGCTGTCGGAAACGCACTTCACAAAAATCCGGACCCCGACTCAATTCCATGCTACAGAGTAGTCAATTCGGAGGGAAGAGTGTCCGAGGCATTTGTATTCGGCGGAGAGAACAGGCAGATAGCGCTTCTTGAGGCAGACGGGATAGAAGTCATCGACGGCAAGGTGGATCTAAGTAAGTATGGAATATGATGCGACCGGGTTTTTAATATAAAGATTGACATTCTTAATCTTCATAGATATAGTAACAATGTTTCTTTTAACCACAGGACGGAATTACGAGGTAAAAATGATCAAAACGGCAGAATATCAGACACTTGTTTTTGAGAAGGAAGTTGAGTTCGGAGTTTATCTTAAGGAAGATAATGCGCAAGCTTCGGAGCATGTTCTTTTGCCAAAGAAACAGGTTCCGAACGGCTTTAAGCGCGGTGACTCGATAGAAGTATTCATATACAGGGACTCAAAGGACAGGCTCATCGCCACGACGGCAAAGCCAAAGCTTACGCTTCACAAAGCAGGTAAGCTTACGGTCAAGGAAGTTGGCAAGATAGGCGCTTTCCTGGACTGGGGACTTGAAAAGGACCTGCTTCTTCCTTTTGCCGAGCAGACATACAGGGTTAAGGCAGGCGAAAGTGTGCTGGTTGCTCCTTATATAGACAAGTCGGGCAGGATTGCCGCTACCATGAAGATCTATCCGTATCTTCCGGTTGCGGAAGGTATTAAGACAGATGATCGTGTGACGGGAACGGTATACGAGATAAGCGACAACTTCGGTGCATTTGTGGCGATAGACGATATATATCAGGGACTTATCCCGAAAAAAGAGCTCTATAAGGATGTTAAGCCCGGCGACACGGTTGAAGCCAGGGTAATATCCGTTCGTGAAGACGGAAAGATAAATTTAAGCGTAAGAGAAAAATCATATATTCAGATCGAAGAGGATGCAGAGGATATACTTGATCTTATCAAATCCTATGACGGCGTGCTTCCGTTTACCGATAAGGCGTCGCCGGAAGTGATAAAACGGGAAACCGGAATGAGCAAGAATGAGTTCAAGAAGGCTGTCGGGCACCTTTATAAAATCCGCAAGATAGAAATAACGGAAAGCGGAACGATCAGAATAATATAGACACCTATAAAAAGAAGTCACTTTTGTGGCTTCTTTTTTGATTTTTGTTCAACTTTTTAATGTGAAACTTGCACAAAAAAATAAAGAAAGAAAAAATATTGCATAAAAAAGTTCGATAAAACTATAGCCTTTTTAAGTAAAATGTAATAAAATATTGTCTGTATTGGAAAAACAACCTACATTTTCGGCAAATATTCATTGTGAAAATGTCCAATGAAAAGGCAGGAGCAGCATGATATCAAATCAGATTTTGCAGGGAACAATTGACGGATTAAAGGCTATTTCAAGAGTTGAGCTTTGTGTTGTCGATACGGACGGTAAAGAAGTCGTATCTACCACGACGGGACTCAATGATGTATCAAGACAGGCAAGAGAATTTGCACAGTCGCCGGCCGACTCTCAGGAGATCCAGGGTTATTCATATTTTAAAATATATGATGAATCCGCTCCGGAATACATTCTTATAGCTTGCGGTACGGGTGAAGACGTATATATGATAGGTAAGATGGTAGCATTTCAGATCCAGAACCTCATCGTAGCCTACAAGGAACGTTTCGATAAAGATAATTTTATCAAGAATCTTCTTCTTGATAATCTTCTTTTGGTTGATATTTACAGCCGCGCCAAGAAGCTGCATATAGCTCCGGATGTTAAGAGAGTGGTCATGATAGTTGAAGCCGACGATCACCGTGATTTCAACGTGCTTGAGACGGTCAGAACGCATTTTGGGTCAAATTCGGTCGATTTTATTACAGCCGTTGACGAAAGCGATGTGATCATAGTCAAGGAAACAGAAGATCCCGATTATGCCAAGGAAGTTGAGAAAGCTGCCCGTGCGATCATTACCGCGCTTGATAAAGAAGGTATAGCGAATGTGCATATAGCATACGGCACTGTTGTGGGAGAGATCAAAGAAGTCAGCCGTTCATACAAAGAAGCAAAAATGGCAATGGATGTCGGCAAGATCTTTTTTACCGACAGAGATATCGTAGCTTATTCGGAACTTGGAATAGGTCGTCTTATTTACCAGCTTCCGCTTCCCCTTTGCAAAATGTTCATAAAGGAGATTTTCGGCGGCAAGAGTCCCGATGATTTTGACGAAGAGACACTTGATACGATAATGAAGTTTTTCGAAAACAGTCTGAATGTTTCGGAGACTTCGAGACAACTGTACATTCACAGGAATACGCTCGTATACAGACTTGATAAGCTTCAGAAATCAACGGGTCTTGATCTTCGTGTCTTCGAAGATGCGATCACATTCAAGATCGCGCTTATGGTTGTAAAGTACATGAAATATATGGAAAGAACGGATTGATACGGTTAATGTGAGATTTTATCGATTCGGGAAAGGTTAGTTGTATGCCCAGGCGTAAGAAAAAATACATGGAAGACGACGAAGTGATCGTCCTTGAAAATGTAGGAAAGATATACAGGGAAAATAATTCACATGCTCTGGAGGATGTGAGCATCAGGATCAAGAAAGGAGAATTTGTATTTGTGGTGGGTGAATCCGGTTCGGGTAAATCGACCCTTACAAAGCTTCTCTTAAGAGAACTGACTCCTACCCAGGGCAATATTTATGTTTTGAATTATGATCTTAAAAAGCTCCCGCACAGGAAAATACCGAAATATCGTCGAAATATCGGTGTTGTTTTTCAGGATTTCAGACTTTTAAAAGACAGAAACGTGTATGAAAATGTCGCATTTGCCCAGCGCATCATTCAGGTTCCGGGACGCGAGATCAGGAGAAATGTGCCGAGAGTTCTTGCAACGGTTGGGCTTGCGGGCAAGTATCGGGTAAGGCCCAATAATCTTTCGGGTGGCGAACAGCAGAGAGTTGCGATCGCCAGAGCATTGGTCAACAAACCGGCCATCCTTCTTGCGGATGAGCCTACGGGAAACTTAGATCCCAAGACATCCCTTGAGATCATGCATCTTTTTGAAGAGATCAACAATGCGGGGACCACGGTCATCATGGTTACCCACGATCAGACAATTGTCAATGCAATGTGTAAGCGTGTTATCACTCTCAATAAGGGTGTGGTAATCAGCGATGAGGAAAACGGGGTATATATCGATGAAGATTAGTACATTGTTCTATACCTTCTGGCAGGGTATTAAAAATATATTCAGAAACAAGTTGTTTTCTTTGGCCTCGATCGCCACGATTTCAGCGTGTCTTTTCCTCTTCGGAATATTCTATTCGATTCTTGTCAATTTCCAGAATATCGTTAAGACCGCCGAAGAAGGGGTATGCGTTGTCGTGTTCTTTGATGAAGGGATCGAAGAGTCAAGGATCGAAGATATCGGTGAGATGATCAAAAGAAGAAGCGAAGTGGCCAAGATCAATTTCGTATCCGCCGATGAAGCATGGGAAAGTTTTAAAGAAGATTATCTCGGTGAATACAGCGAAGGTTTCCTTGAAAATCCTTTGGCAGACTCAGCTAATTACGAGATATATTTAAATGATGTTTCAATGCAGGGGTCTCTTGTATCATTCCTTGAATCCGTTGACGGAGTAAGGGAAGTAAAGAAGAGCGAGCTTACTGCAATGACTCTTGACGGAGTAAATAAACTTATCGGTTATGTATCGGCAGGTATCATAATCATACTTTTTGCCGTATCGGTATTCCTCATAAGCAATACCGTAACAATAGGTATATCCGTCAGAAAAGAAGAAATATCGATCATGAAATATATCGGAGCCACAGACTTTTTTACGAGAGCTCCGTTCGTTATCGAAGGTATATTGATAGGACTTATCGGTTCGGCTATACCGCTTGGGATAATTTACTTTTTGTATAATAAGGCTATAGGTTTTGTAACCGGTCAGTTTGCGGTCCTGTCTTCTTTGTTGAACTTTTTGACTGTGGAAGAAGTGTTTAAGACGCTTGTGCCGGTGTCGCTGGCCATAGGTGTGGGTATCGGTTTCTTTGGTAGTTTCTCTACAGTAAGAAGGCATCTTCACGTATAAAGGAGAGATAATGCACAGATTTAAAAAAGCACTCAGTTTAATATTGGTTATGTGCTTTATGTCGGCATTTGTATCCCAGGGAGCTTACGCGGTTCCCTATTCGTCGTTGACCAATGACAGCATTAAGGAAAAGGAAGGCAAGGTCAGCGAATCAAAAAAACAAAAGGAAGCACTTCAGGCGAGCATAACGAATGCCAAAGAAAAAAAGAAAGAACTGGAAGCATATAAAAACGATATTTCTCAGTATATAGAGAAGCTTGACGGAGATCTTGCGGAAATCCAGAATCATATAGATGAATTGAACGGCCTGATCACCACAAAAGAGGCGGAGATCGAAGTTGCCACGGAAGAGCTGAACGAAGCTATCGAAACGGAAGAGACACAGTATCAGGCAATGAAGGACCGAATAAGGTTCATGTATGAAAAAGGTGATTCCTTCTATCTTGAGATAATGTTAAACGCACAGACTTTCGGTGATTTTCTTACGAAAGCCGGATACATAGATAAGCTTGAAGCTTATGACCGTAAGATGCTTGATGAATACCAGGCTACCCGTGAGTGGACGCAGCTTTGCAAGGATGATCTTGAGGCTCAGAAAGAAACACTTGATGAAGCCAAGAAAGTAGCCGAGGCCGAAGAAGCAAATCTTAACGAGATGCTTATGGAAAAAGAAGCCGAGCTTTCAAATTATAATACACGCATAGCGCAGCAGAGTGCGGAGATAGCAAACAGTGAAGCCGAACTTGCAGCGGAAATAGCTGTTATCGAGGCGTTGGAAGCCCAGATCCTGGAAGAGAAGAAGCAGCTTGCGGCTCAGCAGAATCGTATAACTTATGACGGCGGAATGTTTGCATGGCCGTGTCCTGGATACATAAGGATCACGGAAGAGTTTGGATGGAGGACCAATCCGTTCAGCGGAAGAAGTGAATTCCACAGCGGTCTTGATATGGGAGCACCTGCAGGAACCGCAATATTGGCAGCATATGACGGTGTAGTGGTGGCATCGGCTTATAACTGGTCGATGGGTAATTATATAATGATCGATCATGGTGACGGTCTTTACACAATTTATATGCATGCAAGCAAACTGTATGCCAATTCCGGCGATATAGTTGTTAAAGGAGAGACCATAGCCGCAGTAGGAACGACCGGAAGTTCTACCGGTAACCACCTGCATTTCGGAGTAAGACTTAACGGACAATATGTAAGCCCGTGGAATTATTTCAATTAACAAGGATTTGGAGATGATATAAATGGACGCACTTAAACGTGAGAAGAGCAAGTCTTTCTGGGGAGGCATTTTAACGGGCGCCGCAGTTGCGGGTGTCGTGCTTACGGTCGTGGCTTGTATCCTTCTTTTCTCGCAGGCTTCGTACTTTAAAGAACTGAACCCGGGTACGAATCAGGGCGGCACAGGGACGCAGGCCTCATCGGGAAAAGTATTGAATTCCGATGTGGTGGAAAAAGCCGATAGCATATACAGCGTTATCGATAAGTACTTTTATTTTGAAGATAACGTTGATATGGATAAGATGCGTGAAAACGTATATGCCGCTATAATGGATTCGCTTGACGATCAGTATTCGGTCTATTACACAAAGGAAGAATACGAGGCACTTTTTGAAGAATCCGAAGGCATTTATTACGGGATCGGTTCATATGTCATTTTGGATGAAGACAGAGGACTTCCGATGCTTTCCGGCGTATTTGAAAATTCGCCTGCACAGATAGCGGGCTTAAGAGACGGCGACTATATCTATGAAGTCGACGGTACGGGTACAAGCGGTCTTACACTTACCGAAGTTACGGGACTTATCAAAGGGCCGAAAGATACTCCGGTAGTGCTTACGATAATCAGGGAAGGCGAAAGCGATTACCTGGATATCACGGTAATAAGAGATGAGATCAAGACTCCCACCGTCAATTATGAGATGCTCGAGAATAAGATCGGATATCTTCAGATAACCGAGTTTGACGATGTAACGCTTGAGCAGTTCGAGGAAGCTTATAATTCGCTCAACTCAGACGGAATGGAAGCTTTGATAATCGATTTACGAAGCAATCCCGGCGGAAATCTCGACACCGTCGTATCGATATGTGAAGATATCCTTCCCGCCGGTACCATAACATATACGGTCGATAAGTACGGGAAACGTGAAGATTATAAGGGAAAAGGCAAGAGCCCGATCAAGATCCCGTTAGCTGTTTTGGTAAACGAATACAGCGCAAGTGCATCCGAACTTATGACAGGTGCGATAAGAGATTACGGTGTGGGTACGATAATCGGAACCACAACTTTCGGAAAGGGTATTGTTCAGAATATCATTTCTTTGGGCGACGGAACCGGTATCAAGATAACGACCAGCAGTTATTTCACTCCCAACGGAGAGTGCATACACGGTACGGGTATCTCGCCGGATATAGAGATTGAGTTTGATTCGGATCTTTATTACGGAGATGATAAAATAGATAATCAGCTTGAAGCTGCAAAATCGTTTTTATTGGATAAGATAGATTGATCAAAGGTGCGGCAGCGAAAGCTACCGCACTTTTTGCTATTGTTTTACCAGTTTTAGGCACTTTTTATTTCATTGCTGTTTTGCTATCATGAGGGTGGTTATGAATTATAGGAATACTTATATCGAGATCGACAATTCAATACTTGAACAAAATGCCAAAGTACTCACAAGAGCATATCCGCATAAGTATTACATTGCCGTTGTTAAAGGCAATGCATACGGACACGGATACGGTATCATTCCTGCACTTAAGCGAGGAGGTATCAATGCTTTTGCCGTTTCCAATCTTAACGAGGCGCTCAAGGTAAGAGAGTATGACAGCGACTGTCCGGTGATAATGCTTGAACCTGTGCACAAAGAGCATTACGGGGTGTGTGCTTCAAAGAATATTTCCGTTTGTGTAAATGACAGTGAGACCTTTGAAGATATAGTTTCTTCGGGCGAAGAACTTAAACTTCACATCAAGGTCGACTGCGGCATGAACCGTCTGGGATTTAAGATCAAGTCCGAGCTTGAGGAAGTATATGCAAAAGCCGCAGAAGATCCGAAACTCACGGTAGAGGGAATCTTTTCGCATTTTCATACTACCGGCATAGCGGATAACGAGTACGAAAGAAATCTTGAACGGTTTAAAGAACTTACGGCGAATATACCGCTTGAAGACATTCCGATGGTACATATCGATAAGAGCCAGACGATAATGGCGCACGATAAGGTTTCTTTTACCACGGGAGTTCGATTCGGAGTCGTGCTCTACGGTTTTAACCTTATGAACAAATATTCAAACGATCTTAGGGGCAGGCTTCGAAAAGCCAAAGCGGATCTGATAAACATGAAAAATCATGTAAAACCCGTTAAGCCATATCCGGAACTTGCAATAAAAACAGCGCTTACCCTTTACACCGAAGTGATCCAGGTCAAGAAAGTCCAAAAGGGTGAGTATGTCGGATACGGTATGCGCCACCTTGCCGAAAGCGAAGAATATGTGGCCACGATAGATACGGGATATGCGGACGGTATCAACAGAAAACGCGTAGGAAGCATGGTTTCGATAAACGGAAAGAAATATCCGATCATCGGCGAGATAGGCATGGGTATGAGCGAAGTGCTTGTTGATGATAAGGTTCAAAAATATGATAAGGTTACGGTACTCGGAAGCGAGATCCCGATCCGTTCTATCACAAGACACGTAATGACCACGATGTATGAACTTATGACAAATCTGGATTCTTCCATTCAAAGGATCTACAAGGAGAGTTAAATGAACCACAAGGTGTGCCTTATAGGCTCGGATATGAATACTTACTACATGGCAAGGTGTTATCACGAAGCCTACGGTGAAAATGTTGATGTGATCGCGACGGAGCCTATTCGTTTTACTCAGTTTTCTTCGATAGTCAATATAACATATCATCCGGACCTTAAGACTCCGGAAGGATTTGTAAATGCTCTTTCGGATTACGGAAAGCTTAAATTCGACGGAGAGAAGATATTGCTCGTTCCCTGTCACGACGTATATGTGCGGCTTCTTACCGAAAATGCCGAGAAACTGTCCGATTGGTTCGTCTTTAACTGTCCGAGCCTTAAGATCGTAAATGCATTTTTGGTAAAAGAAACCTTCTACAGAGCTTTTGGAAGAGCCGGTCTTAAGTTTGCAAAGACGCTTTATTATAATTGCACGGAAGAAAAGACTGAGCCGATTCCGTCGGATATGTATTATCCGCTTATAATCAAGCCGAGTAACGGAATAGAATACGGAAAGCACCCTTTTCCGGGACAGCCCAAAGTATTTAAAGCCACAACACCGGACAATGCCGTTAATTTTATAAATAAGGTCAAGTCATCGGGATACAAAGATACTCTTATTGTCCAGGAGTTTATACCCGGCGATGATTCATATCTTTTTGACTGTGTATTCTATGTAAATACTAAAGGAAAGGCCGAGCTTGCAAGTTTTGCACGTATAGGACTTCAGGAACATTCGCCCTCTGCGATCGGTAACTGTACGGTTCTCATCAACGGTTTCAATACTTTCGGAGGTACGGAGGAGACCGTAAACGAACTTAAATCATTCCTTGAAAATATCGGTTATAACGGATTTGCGGAATTTGACTTAAAATACGACAGGCGCGATAAAACATTTAAGGTTCTTGAGATAAATCCCCGTCAGGCGCGTTCAAGCTACTATCTGTGCGCACTCGGACACAACCTCATCACAACATTGGTGGACGATGTGTTCGGCGGCAAGGAAAACGAGTTTTTGCTTCTGAAAGATGAAGTTCTTCTTTCAATGGTGCCTAAGAGCGTTTTAAAAAAGTATGTAAAAGACGAGGAATACAAAGCCGAGGCGCTTAAACTCTGGAAAGAAAGAAGAAAAGTCGATCCATTAAAATATAAGGGCGAGAAATCTTTTAAGCATAAGTTCTATCTGATATTAAGAGCATTTAATTATAAAAAGAAATACAAAAAGAACAAGCATACAATTTAAAAACCGGGAGAAATCAAATGTGCGGATTTGCAGGTTTTATAGATAATTTAACAAAGACACAAAAAGAGCCGATCATCCACGAAATGGCCGATTCCATCAAACACAGGGGACCCGACGGCGAAGGTTTTTTTACCGACGATAATATCGCCATGGGTTTCAGACGTCTTTCGATAATCGACTTAAGCCTTGGCGATCAGCCGCTTTTTAACGAAGATAAGTCACTTGTGATCAACTTTAACGGCGAGATATACAATTACAAGGAGATCAAAGAGGATCTTATAAAGGCAGGCCACGTTTTTAGTACCAATTCCGATACCGAGGTCATTATCCATGCATACGAGGAATACGGCACGGATGTGGTCAATAAGCTTCGCGGTATGTTCGGCTTTGTGATCTGGGACAGAAACAAAAACGAACTGTTCGGAGCAAGAGATCCGTTCGGAATAAAGCCTTTTTACTATTATACGGGCGATAAGCTTTTTATGTACGGTTCCGAGATAAAGGCCTTTTTACATCATCCGGATTTCAAGAAAGAACTCAACAGGGAAGCTTTAAAAACCTATCTTATGTTTCAGTATTCCGTTCCTACGGATACTTTCTTTAACGATGTTCATAAGTTAAATCCCGGTCACTGTTTTGTGTATAAAGACGGGAAAATGGATATTAAGCAGTATTTTAAGATCGAGTACAGAAACAACAATGACGACCTTGATACCGTGGTGGATAAGATAAACAACATCATGAAGTCCAGCATCGAATATCACAAGATAAGTGATGTGGAAGTCGGTGCATTCTTATCAAGCGGTGTGGATTCAAGTTATATAGTCGCAAACGCCAATGTGGATAAAGCGTTTACCGTAGGTTTTGCGGGAGACATAACCGCTCCCGGGTTTAACGAGATCGGTGATGCAAAGGGACTTTGCGATATTCTCGGTATGAAACACAAACAAAAAGATATTACGCCCGAGATGTTCTTTGACATTCTGCCCACCGTGCAATATCACTCGGATGAGCCTCATGCAAATCTTTCCGCTGTTCCGCTTTATTATCTTGCAAATATGGCATCAAAAGAGGTTAAGGTCGTGCTTTCCGGAGAGGGCGCGGATGAACTTTTCGGAGGATATTACGAGTACGAAACCCCTAAGGAATACGAACGATACATGAAGCTTCCGTATCCGATAAGAGCTTTCAACAGAAAGATAGCTTTAAGGATGCCCAAGATGAAGGGCAGGCATTTTCTTATAAAAGCCGGTTACAAGCTTGAGGATTCTTATATCGGACAGGCGTTCATCATGAACAACGAGGAAGCGGATGCACTTCTTAAACCCGAATTTAAGAGCAAAACAAGATATCAGGATGTTACACGACCCATTTATGAAGAAATAGCGGATAAGCCCGAACTTTTAAAGAAAATGTACATGGATATGCATTTATGGCTTCCGTATGACATTTTATTAAAGGCCGACAAGATGACTATGGCCAACTCACTTGAGTTAAGGGTTCCGTTCCTTGACAAAGAAGTGTTTAAAGTAAGCGAAGAGATTCCGCTTAAGTATATAATTCATAACTACATAACCAAATATGCTTTCAGAAAAGCAGCCAACAAGACCATACCCGAGGAATGGGCAAAGCGTAAAAAGCTGGGATTCCTGGTTCCTTTTAAAGATTGGATCAGGGAAGATAAGTGGTACCAAAAGGTAAAAGAAACCTTCGAAAAGGATTGGGTATCCGAATTCTTTGAGAAGGATAAGCTTATGCATCTTTTGGAAGAACACCATTCGGGAAGATGGAATAACGGCAGAAAGATTTATACGATATATGCATTTTTGATCTGGTACGAAATATACTTTATAAACAATAAGGTACCGGAAAAACCCAGTTACGTTTAGGAGAGTAAGAGATTCATGAGTGATTTAAAAAAGATTATAGAAGATAACGAGTCACAGGTAAGATCATATTGCAGAAAATTCCCGGTTGTCTTTGCAACAGCCAAGAATTCTACGATCTATGATGAGCAGGGCAATGCATATGTGGATTTCCTGGCAGGTTGCGGTGCTCTTAATTACGGACACAATAACGGAGAGATCAAGAGCGAGGTCATTGATTATCTTTTAAAGGACAATATTTCGCATGCTATGGATATGTATACCGTTGCCAAGGCAGATTTTTTAAAGACTTTTAAAGAGAAGATATTAGACCCCAAAGGCCTTGCCTACAAAGTGATGTTTTGCGGTTCTACCGGTACAAATGCTGTGGAAGCGGCCCTTAAGCTTGCGAGAAAGAACACGAAACGATCAAATGTTATAGCGTTTATGGGAGCTTTTCACGGTATGACTTTAGGGAGCCTTGCACTTACTACTGATCGCACAAGCCGTGACGGAGCGGGTGTTTCGCTTGATAATGTTACGTTTATACCATATGAGAGCGGATTCCATACAAAGCTTGATTCACTTGATTATCTTGAGACGATAATCCATGACGACCATTCGGGAGTTGAGAAGCCTGCAGCTGTATTTGTGGAGACCGTACAGGCAGAAGGCGGTATATATGTGGCTAGCATTGAATGGCTTAAGAGACTTGAGAAGATCTGCCACGATAACGATATCCTTCTTGTGGTTGATGACATTCAGGTGGGCTGTTCAAGAACGGGTACTTTCTTTTCATTTGAAAGAGCCGGCTTAAAGCCCGATATGGTGACATTAAGCAAATCGATCGGCGGTTACGGATTCCCCATGTCGCTTCTTCTTATAAGAGAAGATCTTGATATCTGGAAACCCGCGGAGCATAACGGAACATTCAGAGGCAATCAGGTTGCTTTTGTGGCAGCAAAGAAAGCGATCGAATTCAATGTCGAGCATGATATAAGCGGGGAAACCATAAGGAAAGGTGCACTTGTAAAAGAGTATGTCGAAAAGGAAATACTTCCCATGGACAGCCGTATAAGCTTAAGAGGAATAGGTCTTATCTGGGGAATAGATTTCGGCAAGTTTGACGATCCCGATCTGTCACACAGAATTGCCGACAGATGCTTCGATAAGGGACTTATCATCGAAAGAGCCGGCAGAAAAGATGCCGTTCTTAAGATCTTGCCTCCGCTTACGATCATCGAGCATGAATTGTTTAAGGGCCTTGATATTATAAGAGAATCTATAGAAGAAGAATTGGATAAAAATATATGAGATTAAAAGAACTGATTCCTTGTGAATACGATATTGAGATCAACAAAATAACGGATGATTCCCGCACGAAGGGTGCGGGAATTTTGTTCGTCGCAGTTAAAGGACTTACGGTTGACGGACATGAATATGCGAAAAGTGCCGTCGAAAACGGTGCCGTTGCGGTCATATGCGAGCATGAAATAGAGGGCTTAAGCGTTCCGCAGATCGTGGTTAAGGATTCTCAGAAGGCAATGAACGAGATACTTAACAGGTTTTACGGGGCACCTTTGGGTCAGCTTACGATGATAGGTGTTACCGGAACGGACGGTAAAACAACAACTTCCGAAATGATGTTCCAGATTCTTAATATGATGGGATACAAAACCGGATACATAGGGACAAACGGAATAAGAAGTGAGCATTATACACAGGAAAATGACTATACGACTCCCCTGCAGGAAGAACTGTTTACAGCTCTTGACGGTTTTCAGGAGGACGGCTGTGAATATGTCTCCATGGAAGCGACGGGCGAAAGACTCGGAACCGGAAAAATGGCCGGGGTTTCTTTTGACGCAAGCATATTTACAAACCTTACAAGGGATGCGCTTGATATATTCGGAACAATGGATAAATATGCCGAAGCAAAGTGTAAACTCATGGAATACACGAAGTCGACCGGATTATGCGTAATAAACGCCGATGATGCTTATGCCCATCTTTTTATCAAGCATGCCAATGCACCCGTTCTTACATACGGTATAAATGAGAAGGCCGATATTAATGCAAAGGATATTGTGGTAGAATACAATCACTTAAGTTTTACCATGACGGGAAAACTCGGCACGTACAAGGTTGAAAGTCCGCTTTCCGGAAGATTTAACGTATACAATATAATGGCCGTTGTGGGGTGTCTTAATCATTTCGGCTTCGAGCCACGGGATATAATACGCTGCGTAGGCAGGTTAAAACCCGTTGAGGCAAGACAGACCGTGATAGATCTGGGACAGCCTTTTAAAGTGATCGTTGATTATGCTCATACGGCCAACTCGGTAAAGAACCTTGTGGAATATATAAGAAGCACGTTGACCGACGGAAAGATTAAGATCGTGGTGGGCGCGGGCGGTTCGAGAGACCTGTTCAGAAGGACCGATATGGCAGAGTATTGTACAAAGAATGCGGATTATAATTACTTTACCATTGAGGATGCCAGATTTGAGGATCCCAAGATGCTTGTGGAAACGATGGTCTCAACGGTTCCCGAGGCTACAAACTATGAGCTTATCGTGGATCGTGATGAAGCGATCACAAAGGCTATAAAGGACGCAGAACCCGGAGATACGATATTGATCTTAGGCAAAGGGGCTGAGCGTTATATGATGACGATGGGCAAACCCGTTGAACGATTAAATGATATTGAACGAGCCGAACTGGTACTTAAGGAGATGGGTTTTAGCAAATAGTTCCGGGAGTTACATATGAATTTTTTAAAAGATACCACATATGCAAAGATAATAAGGATCCTGCTTTTTATAATGTTTGCGGGATTATTTGTCGTGGGGATAGCATATACGGGGATCAATCTTTCCATATACGACGAAAGGGTCATTCTTGTTCCCAATAATCCTTTTTATATTTTTTTGATGCTTCTTTTGTCTTTTTCGCTATTCATCGGTCTGAGCAAACTTTATGACAGATTTTTATCAAGATTTGATATACGCATTATCACGGGTGTCACCTGCGCTCTTATGTATGTCATTTCCGTTTTATGGATAATATGTGCACAGAATTATCCTCAATCTGATGCGAAGTTTGTGCTTGAGTTTGCGGAAAGGATCAATACAGGAGTTCAGGAACCTTTTCTGGAAGATTCCTATATGACCTATTTTCCTTATCAGCTTGGTTTTGTAACCGTTGTAAGGATTATGGGCAAAATATTCGGAGACGGCAATTACAGGATTTTTGCAATTGTTCTTGCACTTGATGTTGTTCTTATCACGGCATCGGGTTCAGGAATAATAAAGCACATCGTATCGGAAGATAAATCTTCCAAGGTACGGTTTTTTTATTGTGTGCTTATGTTTTTATGCCTGCCGCTCTATTTTTACACACCTATGATATACGGCGACATTCCGTATGCGGCTTTGAGTATGTTTGCAATATATTTGATGTTTGAGTGTATAAGCAAGCCAAAGCTATGGAAATTTATACTTGTGTTTATCGTGTGCGGGCTCAATTATCTGGTAAAAAGTTATGCCCTCATAACTGTTGTGGCTATGCTGATCTATCTGATTGTGTGTCTTTTTGATAAGGACAAAAGAAGAAGCAGCCTTATTCTGATGGCATTAATCATAGCGGGAACATATCTTTTTACAAAACTGAATTATCGGATATATCGGGATTATATGCAGGGAGGTTTTGATTCGGTACCGTTTGTTGCAACCGTTGCCATGGGTTTCAATGACGATGACGGTAATGCGGGTTGGTGCAATTTCTATCATCAGATCAAATTTGTGGAATGTGATTATGATGCGGAAATGACATCAGAAGTTTCAAAAGCGGATATCAGAGGTGTTCTCGGTTATATGGCAAGACACCCGCTGTATACACTTGATTTTTATTACAGAAAGATCAATTATCAGTGGAATACTCCCATGTATCAAAGCCTTAACATGATATGCAGCCACGAAGCCGAAGGCCAACCGGCTTTCGGAAAATTGATGTTTGAAAGTGAAAAGGCATGGTGGAATCTTGCATGGATCACGAAGATATTTCAGATTCTCATATACGGAGCGGTTTTCGGAAAACTCTTTTTGTCTGTTAAGAAGAAAGAGAATGAATGTTTAAAACTATATGCTCCGATGATAGTGGTTTTCGGGAATTATCTTTTCAGTATAATCTGGGAAGCCAAGACAAGATACGTATTTCCCGCATATCTTATGCTTATTCCGTTCGGAGCATATTGCTTATATGAATTGTGCGAAAGATGCGGAGCACTCGATTTTGAAAGGATTAAGGAATATCTTTCAAATACGAACGTTCAAAAAAGAAAATATCCCGGGATCGACCTTATAAAGATGATAATGGCGATCGCTGTTGTGGCTATTCACACAATACCGCATGTTTTTCTGATCGATAAATACGGATCGTTTACGCCTGTTGACGGGTTTATCAATTCCGCTGTCGGCTTCTTTTTTCTGGCGGCAGGTTTTCTTCTGGGAAGAAAACTTCTCACATTGAATACTTATGAGGAAAAGAAAAAGGTAATCACGGATTATATAAAGAAGCTTTTTAAACTTTATATGATCTGGACGATAGTATATTTACCGTTAGCTGTATATAATTATATAAACAACCATTACAGACCGTCAGTCGCTATATGGGATTACATACAAGGGCTGATCTTTACCGGTGAACACTTCAATTCCTGGATATTATGGTATTTGCTTTCAAGTATTGTTGCATGTTTCTTTGTGATCCTTATGCTAAAGATAAATGTCAAAGAAAGCGTATGGATCATATGCTGTGTTCTGATCTTTCTTATCGGTTATTTTCTTGACTATATGGCTGAGGGCAATATCGGCGGACCGCTTGCAGACGGTATACGTATATTCTTAAAATATTCTTTTGGAAACGGGCGTATTCTTCGCGGTGTTGCCATTCTTCCGCTCGGTGTATATCTGAGTAAAAGAAAAGGAAGTATCAAAAGCGGGATCGTTCTTTTGCTTATCGGATATCTGTTTTCGCTTTTGGGAAGATTCGGAGATGTACCGATGTTCTTCGAAAGCCTCGGTTTATTGTTTATAGGGATCAACCTTAAACTTCCGGACAGCAAAATATGGCCGTTGTTACGAAGGCTCAGTACGCATATTTACTTTGTGCACCTTTGGGTATGGACTGTCGTATATATGTTATTGTATAACGGAAAAACTTTCGGACCCATACCGTTTATCTGTACAGTATCGGTTTCTGTTGTTTTGGGGCTTGCAATTATCTTTGTCTCGGACAGGATTAAGCTTGGAAAGGCAGAATAATGGATCATTTTGTACTTCATTCCGAATACGAACCGACAGGCGACCAGCCACAAGCTATTGAAAAGCTTGTGGCCGGTTTTCGTGAAGGGAATCAGTGTGAAACACTGCTCGGAGTAACCGGTTCGGGTAAAACATTTACCATGGCCAATGTCATAGCAGCTCTTAATAAGCCCACGATAATACTGGCTCACAACAAGACACTTGCCGCACAGCTTTTTGCTGAGATGAAGGAATTCTTTCCCGAGAACGCCGTAGAGTATTTTGTGTCCTACTATGATTATTACCAGCCCGAAGCATATATCGCTCAGACGGATACGTATATAGAAAAGGATTCTTCGATAAACGACGAGATCGACAGATTAAGACTTTCCGCCACTGCTTCGCTTTCGGAACGAAAAGATGTAATAGTGATATCTTCGGTGTCCTGTATATACGGATTGGGAAGTCCCAAAGAATTCAGGGCGATGGCCGTTTCGATAAGGCGCGGACAAAAGATCGACAGAGATGAGCTTATACATGC
>JAEEGL014139698.1_pt1 | contig 37321 bp, 25 predicted proteins | sample 9134231 | NCBI WGS metagenome assembly JAEEGL01 (sample SAMN16246548, study PRJNA631951) | gut metagenome | biome: gut microbiome; feature: rumen; material: fiber-attached | host: Bos | place: Iran: Karaj | collected 2018-10 | reverse complement strand
GACACGGGGAATATCTCACTGTTCGTGCCCGCAAGCTCCTCTTTCAAAAGCTCCAGCCAGTCCTCCGCGCCGGTGATATCCATCTTGTTAGCCGCAATCAGCTCCGGCAGCTCCGCCAGCTTTTCGCTGTACTGCGTCAGCTCGCTGCGGATCTGGCGGTAATCCGCGATCGGGTCCCTGCCCTCGCAGCCGGAGATATCCAAAACGTGCACCAGCATCCTGGTGCGCTCGATATGGCGCAGGAAATCGTGCCCGAGGCCCGCGCCGTCCGCCGCGCCCTCGATGAGGCCGGGGATATCGGCGAGCACGAACGAGGTATCGTAGCGCTTGACGACGCCGAGGTTGGGCGTCAAGGTGGTGAAATGATAGTTCGCGATCTTGGGCTTGGCGCTCGTGACGACCGAGAGGATCGTGGATTTGCCTACGTTCGGCAGGCCGACGAGACCGACGTCCGCGATCGTCATCAGCTCGAGCTCGACCTCGTATTCGTTCGTTTTCTGGCCGTTCTGCGCAAAATGCGGGCTCTGACGGGTCGGCGTGGCGAACCTTGCGTTGCCCTTGCCCCCCCTGCCGCCGCGCAGGACCGTCCTCTGACGGCCGGGGCGGTTCATATCGGCGATGATCTTGCCGGACTCGAGGTCGCGCACGCGCGTGCCGCAGGGGACCTTGATTATAAGGTCCTCGCCGCTCTTGCCGCTCTGCATATTGCCGCGGCCCGCCTCGCCGTTCTGCGCGCGGAAGAAGCGGGCAAACTTGAAATCGAGCAGGGTGCTCATGTTCTCGTCCGCTTCGAAGATGACGCTGCCTCCCCTGCCGCCGTCGCCGCCGTCGGGACCGCCGTGGGAAACGTATTTTTCGCGGTGGAAGCTGGCGCAGCCGTCGCCGCCGTTGCCGGCCTTTATGACTATTCTCGCCTTATCTACAAACTGCATGTCAGTTTTGCTCCTTACGGTATTTGCAAAGCCCCGAAAGCGTACACTCGCCGCATTTCGGCCTTTGGCTCGAGCAGACGCGCCGCCCGTGGAAGATCAGCCAGTGGTGCGCGATCGACCACTTGTCCATCGGGATATTCTCCATCAGCTGCTTCTCGGTCTTCTCGACCGTGGAGGCCTCGGCAAGCCCGATGCGGTTCGAGACGCGGAACACGTGGGTATCCACGGCGATCGCGGGTTCGCCGAAGGCGTTTGCGAGCACGACGTTCGCGGTCTTCCTGCCCACTCCGGCAAGGGATTCGAGCCCCTCGCGGTCGGACGGGACCTCGCCGCCGAAGCGGTCGACGATGTCCCGGCAGGCGGAGAGGATATGCTTCGCCTTGGAATTGAAGAAGCCGCAGGGGTGGATATAGGAGATCAGCTCCTCCTCGGTCATATCGGCGATGCTCGCGGCGTCCGGATGGTCGCGAAACAGCGCGGGCGTGACCCTGTTCACCTGCTTGTCCGTGCACTGCGCGGAGAGGATCGTCGCGATCAGAAGCTCGAAGGGATTGGTAAAATCGAGCTCCGGCTTCGCGTCCGGATGCGCTTCTGAAAGCGCTTCGAGCACTTTTTCGGTCCATTCCCTGTCGGCCATGGCGGTTTGATCTCCTTTTGGGGTATACTTAATAATATTTTACCACGTTTTTTCCGTTTTGTCCATTACGTTTTTAAGGTCAGTGCATCATGCTTTGAAGAAGGGGCAGCATGGTCATAAGCTGCATCATGGGCTGATCGCCGCCCTTTGCGCCCGCGCCGTTCATCAGCTTCATCATGTTCATCAGCTGCATCATGCGTGGGTCGCCGAAGCCCTGGGGGAAGCCGCCCTGCTGCGCGTTCTGAAAGGGAGCGCCCGCGCTCTGCCCTGAAGCGACGGCCTCCGGGCGCTGCGGTTCGCGCTTAGGCTGCTCGCGGTTACGTCTGAGCGCCGAATAGTCAAGCGAAAAATGCTTTGCGAGCGCGCGCAGCTCGTTCGGCGCGGCGAAGGGCTCCATCGCGGTTATGAATTCCCTGAGCCCCTCCATGCCCTGCTCTTCGCGTATGCGGGAGGCCAGGCCCATAAGGTTCGATCCTGCCCCGCTCTCGCCCGCGGGAGCGCTCCTCTGCCCCGTCCCCCGGACGCTGCCCGGTCGAGCCGCAGCCCGGCGGTTATCGGAGTAGCTGTTTCCCGTATTTGTCGGCATCGGTCCATCCTCCTTGGGTTTCTCCTTCAATAGTATTCACAATGCGGGCCGTCGGTGCATATCATGTTACAAAAGCGGCGAGGAGGGCATTATGAGGAGCAGGCGAAACATGAGGAACGCACCGGCGGAGAACGCGCAGGCGTCGAACGCGGAGCCGACCGCGGCGCAGATGGAGGACGCGGAGCGCCTGATGCGCGAATACGGCGGCAGGAGCGAAAACGAGCTGATGAACGAGCTTATCTCGGCGGCGGCGATGCAGCGGGCCGAGGGCAGCTTCGACGCGGCGGGCATGCGGAAAACGGCGGAGCTGATACTGCCGATGCTGACGCCCGAACAGGCGGCAAAGCTCGAAATGATACTCTCCATGATGGAAAACGGCGCGTGAAAAGGCTTTAAGCCGAAGGACGGGCATACATCAAAACCACCCGATGAAAGGGTGGTTTTGGTTTTATTCTGCGTAAGATATTCCGTTTTATTTTTTAACGAGCGCGGTCACGACGTCGTCCATCAGCACCATGACCACGGGCTGGCCCTTGCCGGCGCGCGGCTCGATGCGGACCTCCTCGGTGCTGAACTCGGTCACGGCGCCGCTCTTCTGCACCGCCGCGAGGGTGCGCGGCAGGGTGATGTGCATCGCGCAGGCGAGGCGGGTGCCGTTGGAGCCGTTCTTTTTAAAGCCGAAGCAGGTAAGGCCCTTGCCGTTGCGGCCCTGGACCTCGTGATCGAAGGCGAAGCTGCGCTTCATATAGCCGCGGTCGGAGACGGTCAGCAGCTCGCCCTCGTCGGTGAAGTGCGAGGCGAAGATGACCCTGTCGCCCGGGTCGAGCTTGATGCCCTTGACGCCCGCGCTCGCGCGCCCGGTCACGGGGATCGGGTCGGCGGCGAAGCGGATGCTCATCGCGTTCTCGGTGACGAGGATGATGCTGTCCTCCTCCGCGGGCTCTGGGATGTATTCCACGCCGAGCAGCGCGTCGTCCTCCCTGAGGTTCACGGCGGCGATGCGCTTGGTCCTGGTGATATACTCCCTCGCCTCGGTGCATTTTACCATGCCCTGCGCGGTGTAGAAGAAGATCAGGCCGCGCTCGAAGCCGTCCTCGAAGCAGGCGAGCACCTTTTCATCGTGCTCCACCTCCATTATCGCGGAGAGGTTCGTGGGCTTCTGGTTCGCCTTGGTCGTTTCGGGGATGTCGGCAACGGGCAGGGTCAGCAGCGCGCCGTGGCTCGTGAAGAGCTTGAGGCTGCGGTCGGTCATGGTGGAGAAGACCGCGACGGGCTGCTCCTGCGCGATCAGCTCGTCGGTGAGGAGCTTGGGCGCGAGGCGGCGCAGGCGGTTATCCGAGAGCACCAGCACGGCCGCGGGCTCGGATACGGCGGCGTTGGTTTCAGGTTCCGCTTCCTCGCCCTCGCCCTCGATGAGCTGGGTCTTTCTCGGTGAAGCGAACTGCTTCCTGAGCTCGGTCAGCTCGTCCACGATCAGCGCGTGGAGCTTTTTCTTGCTGCCGAGGATGCCCTTGAGGCGCTCGATCTGCTTTTTGACATCCTTATGCTCGCGCTCGATCTCGAGCTGTTCGAGGTTGGTCAGGCGCTGGAGCCTGAGGTCGAGGATCGCGTCCGCCTGCACGCCGGTCAGCGAGAAGCGCTCCATCAACGCCTGCTTGGCGACTTTAGGCGACTTCGAGGCGCGGATCAGGGCGATGACCTCGTCGATGTTGAGAAGCGCGATCATCAGGCCGTCGAGGATGTGCGCGCGGCGCTCGGCGGCGTCGAGCTCATTGCGGCAGCGGCGGGTGACGACGTCCTCCTGATGGCGGATGTAGTGATCGAGCAGCTCGGTGAGCGGCAGGAGCTTGGGCTTGCCCTCCGCTATCGCGACCATGATGACGGAGACCGTCTTCTGCAGGTCGGAGTATTTGAACAGGGCGCTGAGCACCTTATTGGGATCGAAATCCTTGCGGACCTCGATGACGGCGCGCACGCCGGTACGGTCGGACTCGTCCCTGATATCGCTGATGCCGGCGAAGGCCGATTTCGATTTCTGCTGAACGAGGGAAAGCACCTTTTCGAGCGCGGCGGCCTTGTTCACCTGATAGGGGAACTCGGTGATGACGATGTTCGTCTTGCCGTTTTTGAGCGGCTCGAGATGGGTCTTGGCGCGGTTGATCAGCTTGCCGCGGCCCGTTTCGTAGGAGGCGCGCAGCTCGGGCGAATCGATGAGGTAGCCGCCGGTCGGGAAATCCGGGCAGGGCATGATCCTCATCAGATCGTCGAGACTTATCCTCGGGTTATTGATCCTTGCGATGACCGCGTCGATCGCCTCGCCGGGGTTATGCGGCGGGATGCTCGTGGTCAGGCCGGCGGCTATGCCGTTCGAGCCGTTTATAAGCAGGTTCGGAAGGCGGCTGGGCAGAACGTCCGGCTCCTTTAGGGTATCGTCGAAATTGAGGCTGAACTTGACGGTGTCCTTATCGATATCGCGCAGCATCTCCATCGCGGCGGGGGTCATCCTCGCCTCGGTATAGCGCATCGCCGCGGCGGAGTCGCCGTCCATGGAGCCGAAATTGCCGTGCCCGTCCACCATGGTGAGGCGCATATTGAAATCCTGCGCCATGCGGACCATCGCGTCGTAGACCGAGCTGTCGCCATGAGGATGGTATTTGCCGAGGCAGTCGCCCACGATGCGGGCGGACTTCCTGTGGGGCTTTTCGGGCGAGAGGCCAAGCTCCATCATCGTGTAGAGGATGCGGCGCTGAACGGGCTTTAAGCCGTCCTCAACGCGCGGCAGGGCGCGCTCGAGGATGACGTGCTCGGCGTAGGGCATCATCGACTGATGCATCACGTCGTCCATGCTGCGGATCAGGATGGGGATCTTGGGCTCTTTGGGTTCGTTCGCTGCTGTTTTTCTTGCCATTTTTCTACCTTTTAAGGAAGTGATTCTTGACGGTTCATTCGCCGCGGAGCAGCCTTATGGCCTCCTTGGGATCGGGGCTCGAATACACGGCGTTGCCGGCCACGAGGACGTTCGCGCCGTATTCGCGGCAGAGCTTTGCGGTCTCGACATTGACGCCGCCGTCGACCTCGAGCTCGACCCTGTCCTCAAGGCCCTTTGAAATGAGCATTTCACGGATGACGGCGAGCTTTTTCGCGGCCTCGGGGATGAACTTCTGCCCGCCGAAGCCGGGGTTGACCGTCATCACGAGCACGAGATCGCAGCCTTCGAGCAGGTATTCGACCGCGGATGGAGGCGTCTGCGGGTTCAAGGCGACGCCCGCCTTCATGCCCAGCGAGCGGATCAACGCGAGCGTGCGGTGGGCATGGCGGTCGGCCTCGACGTGGATCGTTACGATATCCGCGCCGGCCTCCTTGAAGGCGGGCACCCATTTGGCAGGCTCGGCGACCATCAGATGCGCGTCGAAAACGAGGTCCGAATGCGTGCGCAGCGCCTTGGTCATCGGCGCGCCGAAGGTGATATTGGGCACGAAGGCGCCGTCCATAACGTCGAGATGAACGTAATCCGCCCCCCACGGGCGAAGGAGCTCCACCGCGCTGCCGAGCGCGGCATAGTCTGCCGAAAGGATGCTGGGTGCGATCTTAATCATATCTGTGCCTCCTCTGTTCCTCCGCCTCGTTGACGAGCCGGACGTATCTTTCGTAGCGTTCCCTGCAGATGCCCTTTTTTGGCGCGGGATCGGTTTTATCGTTTATGATGAGTTCTTTTTTGACGAAGCAGCCGGGCTCGGTGATATGCAGGCATTTCGAGAAACGGCAGTTCTCCTCGGCGCCGCGCAGCTCCGGATACAGCAGGCGGATCTCCTCGGGCTCGACGTCGAGCGCGTCGAGCAGGGAAAAGCCCGGGGTGTCGAGCACCGCTCCGCCGCCCTCGAGCGGGATCAGCTCGGTATGCCGCGTGGTATGCCTGCCGCGCTCGGTCTTTTCGGAGAGGCCGCCCACGGCGAGCGAGACGCCGGGCAGGAGCGCGTTGAGCAGCGAGCTCTTCCCCACAGCCGACTGCCCCGCGAGGCAGATCACGGCGCCGGAGAGCTTTTCTTTAAGGGCCGGAAGGCCCATGCCGCTCTCGGCCGAGACGCAGTGGATATCGTAGCCGGCGGGCGCGTACTGCCCGGAGAGCGCTTCGATGGCGCCGGGCTCGGCTTCGTCGCATTTATTGATTATGAGGATGGGCTCTATGCCGTGTTTTTCGGCGAGGATCAGCAGCTTATCGACGAGCAGCAGGTCCGGGATCGGCCGCGACGCGGCGATGACGATGAAGAGCCGGTCGATATTGGAGACGGCGGGACGGATCAGCTCGTTCTTCCTGGGCAGGATGCGCATCAGGTAGCCCGAGCGCTCCTCCCCGGCGCGTTCGGCGCCGAGGGAAAACTCCGCGTAGTCCCCGACGACGGGCGTGACGTTCTGCTTGCGGAACAGGCCCCTCGCCTTGCATACCGTGGTGCTCCCGTCCTCCGAAAGGACGGTATAGAAGCCGCCCACGCCCTTGATTATCCTGCCGGTCCTTATCTCCTGTGTCAAGCTCTCCCCCTGAAAATCTATGTTACGCCGTGAATACGGCGGTGAAGCGCATGGTCTCGCTCCGGTCCGAATAGACGACGAGCGTGTATTCGCCCGCCTGAAGGAAGCCGGCGCGGAAATGCACGGAAGCGGCGTTTTCGGATCTGTCGAGCACGGTCTGATAGAGGACGAATTCGCCGTATTCGCTCTCGAGCACGACCTCGACGCTTGTCCCGTCGCGGTCGACGAGCATTTCGAACTCGACCTCCGCGCCGGCGGCCTGGAAAAGATCCTCATAGAGATAGATCTCCACCGTCGTTTCGGAGGGCAGGAACGGCAGGCCCGCGCTCGGGGACTGAGATTCGACGAGGCCAGTCGCGTTGCTGCTGCCCTTCATCGTTTCGCCCTTTAGGAAGCGGCGGTTCACGACGCCGTAGACGTCGAGGATCTGATCGATGCCGCCGAGCGTGGCGACCTTGGCAAGGTCCGGCATGGGCACGAGGGACGCGCCCTGATAGCCTGCGACCTCGAGGCTGACGGTCTCCTCCCCCGGCACTACCTCGGTGCCCTCGGGGATGGACTGCCATGTGACGGTCCCGTCGCTCTCGGTGCTGCTCGCATCGTAGGTTATGGAATCTATGCCGATGCCGAGCTCGTCGAGCATCGCGGTGGCCTCGTCGAGCGACATGCCTATAAGATACTGCATAGCGACGGTCGAAGCGCCGCTCGAGAGCCAGACGTCGACGGTCGAGCCCTTCTTATAGGAGGTGCCGGATTCGGGCGATTGGCGGCAGACGGTGCCCTCGGGGTAGTCGGGATCCGAAACGGTGCCCGCGAGGCGTATGACGAAATCGCGGTTATTAAGCAGCTCCTCGGCCTCGGTGAGCGTGCGTTCTATCAGGTTCGGGACCTTGCTCATCTCGGCGTTCTTCGAATCCTTGAACATGGTGCTGTACCAGAACACAAACATGCCGATGACGAGCGCGACCATCAGCGAGGCGGGCAGCAGGAAATGCCAGAGCCGCGCGCCGGATTCGGTCTCGCCCTGCTGTTCGGCGGGCTGGCTGCGCACCATGACCTCCTCGGGATCCACATAGGCGAAACGCTCCTCGGGCTCGCGCAGCGCGCGCTGCAGGTCCGCCTTCATTTCACCGGCGGTCTTGTAGCGGACGTTCAGGTTCTTGGCGGTGGCCTTGACAACGACGTCGCTTAATGCGGGCGAGATCGAGGGATCGAGCTCCATCGGCGGGGTCAGGCGCTCGTTTATATGCTTGACCGCTATCTGGACCGAGTTGTCGCCGTCGAAGGGCGGCTCGCCGATCAGCATCTCGTAGAGCATGATGCCGACGGAGTAGAGGTCGGACTGGGCGGAAACGTCCTTGCCGCTCGCCTGCTCGGGCGAGATGTACTGCACGGAGCCGACGACGTTCTTTCCGTCGAAGGTCTGCGTGGCGGCGCCGGTATCCTTTGCAATGCCGAAGTCCGTCAGCTTTATGGTGCGGTCGACCGAGATCAGCACGTTCTGCGGCTTGACGTCGCGGTGGACGTAGTTGCCTTCGTGGGCGCATTCGAGCGCGGTCAGCACCCTTCCCGCGATATGCACGGCCGCGCGCGGGCTGAGCTTGCCGTGGATCTCGAGATATTGCTTTAGCGTCATGCCCTCGACGAATTCGAGCACGATGAAGTTGCGGCCCTCGTACTCGCCGAAATCGAAGGCGCGCACGATATTGGGGCAGTCGAGCGTCATCGCGGCGCGGGCCTCGCGCTCGAAGCGGCGCATATGCTTCGGGTCCTCGCAATATTCCTTCTTGATGAGCTTGAGCGCGACGCTGCGGTTCTCCTGAAGGTCGTAGGCGCGGTAGACATCCGCCATGCCGCCGGAGCCGACGTCGGAGTCGATGCGGTATCTGTCGTTTATAACGGTCCCGATCACAGCAGCTCACCCCCTTCGTTCTCGACCAAAACGACGGTGATGTTGTCGGTCGAGCCGTTTGCCGAGGCAGCGTCGACGAGCCTGTTGCAGGCGTCGAGCAGGTCCTTGCGGTCCTTTAATATGGTTTCCGCCTCGGTCCTTGAGATGCTGCCGTGGAGCCCGTCGCTGCAGAGCACTATGATATTGCCCTTTTCCCATTTGGCGACGGCCGTATCGGCCTTGACGAACTGCGAATTGCCGACGCACCTTGTGAGGATGTTCTTCTGCGGATGCGTCTCGGCCTCCTGCCTGGTGATGACGCCGGACTGGACGAGCTCCTCGACGAAGGAATGGTCGCGCGTGAGCTGGCGCAGATGTTCGCCGTCAAAGAGGTAGAGGCGGCTGTCGCCCACGTTCGCATAGGTGAAGCGGGTGGGCTCGCAGTAGGCCATGGTCACGGTGGTGCCCATGCCGGCGCAGTCCGAATCGGCGGAGCCGATATCGAAGATAAGGCGGTTGGCATGGGAGACGGCGTGCTGCAGCAGGATCTGGAGGCGCGGCTCGTCGTTCGCCTCGATGTATTCATGGATCGCTTCGACGGCGATCAGGCTCGCCACGTTGCCCGCGCGATGCCCGCCCATGCCGTCCGCCACGATGGCCAGGGGTTTTTCGTTTGATTCCGGTATGAAGAAGAAATCCTGATTGGACTGCCTTCTGCCTATGTCGGTCCTGAAAGCGTAGATCATTTAGGTTAGGTCCTTTGCCGTGTCAGTGTTGTCGTTCGCCGCGTGTTCGGCGTGCTTGTTGCGGAGCTGGCCGCAGGCGCCGTCGATGTCCGTGCCGAGCTCGCGCCGGACGGTCGCCGAGATATGGCGCTTATTTAGCCACTCCTCAAAGGTGTGGGCGTAGGCGCGCGTGACGCCGTTGAGCTCGCGCTCCTTGACGGAGTTGAGCGGGATGAGGTTGACGTGGCAGTTGATGCCGCGCAGCCTTGAGGCAAGCTCGGCGGCGCATTCCTCGGAGGAGTTCACGCCGTCCACGAGCGCGTATTCGAAGATGACCCTGCGGCCCGTCACGTCGGCGTAATGCTTCGCCGCGGGCAGCAGCTCCTCCATGCGCCAGCTCCGGTTGACGGGCATCAGCCTGTCGCGGATCTCGTTGTTGGGCGCGTGGAGCGAGATGCAGAGCGTTATATGCGGCGCGTCGTCGATGAGGGAATAGATCTTCGGCACGAGCCCGCAGGTGGAGAGGGAGATATTGCGGGGACTGATGCCGAGGCCGTCCGCCGCGGTCGCCCGCTCGAGGAAGCGGACGGTATTTGCGTAATTATCGAGCGGCTCGCCGCAGCCCATCATGACGACGTTGGTCACGGTGCGCTTTCTGCCCTCGTCGATCGGGAACGCGCGCTCGACCGAGGTGATCTCCGAGAGCATCTCCCCCGCCGTCAGGTCGCGGACGCGGCCGTTCAATGTGGAGGCGCAGAAGGCGCAGCCCATGCGGCAGCCCGCCTGCGTGGAGATGCAGAGGGTGTTGCCGTAGGAATAGCGCATCAGCACGCCCTCGACGATGTTGCCGTCGTGAAGCTCATAGAGCATTTTGACGGTATCGTCCTTCTTCGAGCGGCGCGTCTCTATGATATGCGCGCTGCCGAACGGTATTTCGGAAAGCTTACCGCGCAGGGCCTTCGGGAGATTGCTCATATCCCCCGGCTCCGTGCCGCGGCTGAGCCATTCCATTATCTGTTTGGCGCGGAAACGCGGCTCGCCCATGTCGGCAAGCAGCGCTTCGAGCTCTTCTTTTGTTACGGATGCAAGGTCGATCATTCGCCTTTGGGTTCCTTTTTGACAAATCTCGCGATAAAGAAGCCGTCCGTCCCGTCGGTATTCGGCAGGAGCTGAAGGAACGGCGCGTCGGCACCATGGGCGCCTTCAAGGCCGAAAAGCTTCGTCAGATCCTCCGCCTCGAACCCGGGATGGGTCGCGAGAAAATGCAGGGCGTTCTCCCTGTTCTCGCGCCGCGAGACGGTGCAGGTGGAGTAGACGAGCGCGCCGCCTTCCTTTACGAAGCGGGCGGCAGAGTCGAGTATACGCCGCTGCAGCGCGGCGAGCTCTGCGACGGACGCCTCGGTGCGGTTGAGCATCGCATCCGGCTTGCCGCCTCCGCCGAGGCCCGAACAGGGGGCGTCACAGAGCACGGCGTCGTAGAGCTCTTCGCCCTCCTCCGGGGAAGCGGAGGAAGCGTCGCGCGTTTCGGCGATGCAGTTTGGGCAGCCGAGGCGCGCGAGCGTGGCCTTTAGCAGCTCGGTGCGGTGGGGATGCAGCTCCCACGCGGTGACGGAGCCGGTGCCGTGCATCAGGCTTGAAAGATAGGCGGTCTTGCCGCCGGGGGCGGCGCAGGTATCGAGCAGGCGCATGCCGTCATGAACGCACATTGCGCGGCAGACGAGCATCGCGCTCTCGGACTGGATCGTCATCCGTCCGTCCCTGAACAGATCGAGCCCCGCGATATCCGCTCCCTCGCTCAAAATGAGGGCGTTTTCGTCGAGGCGGCCCCGGGTGAAGGCTATCCCGCGGGCAGCGAGCGCCTCCGCGAGCGCGTCGGTCGTGAACGGATGCTGCGCGCGCACGGTCAGGGCGTGGAGCCTCGATGCAAGGAGGCTTTCGGTGAAGGCTTCGCCGTAGTCTTCTATGTATTCCCGCACCATGAAGGCGGGCATGCCGCAGAGGATCGAGAGCCTTTGGGCGGGGTCTTCGGGCAAGGGCGGCAGGGCGCCGTTTTCGTTATCGCGGGCGATCGACCTCAGCACGCCGTTTACAAAGCCCGCGAGGCCCGGCTTGCCGATGCCTTTGGTCAGCTCCGCCGCGTTCGATACGGCGGCGTGGGCGGGCGTTTCGGAAAAGAGCAGCTCGGCGATCGAGAGGCGCAGGATATTCCTTATGCTGCCGTGCACCCTGCCCCTCGCATATGCGCCGATAAGAAAATCGGAGTAGGACAGGTGCTCGAGCGCGTTGTAGACGAGCGCCGTGACGCGCCTTGCCTCCTTCGGTTCCGCGCCGGCGAGACCCTTCTTTAAAGCGAGGTTTGCGTATGCGCCTTCGGAGACGATCTCGCGAAGGATGTTGTACGCCGTCCTCAGCATTCCGCCCCCGGCTCCGACGCAAAGAAGCGCTTTCCGAGCAGCTTCTTGCCGTTCAGTGCGGCTCTGGCCGCCATGCGTTTGCCGTTCGGGAACTGGAGCTCGGCGATCTCGATAAAGCCGCTGCCCGTGCGGACGGCGAGGCCCTGCTTCGGGCTCGCCACGACGCATTCGCCGGGCTCGGCCGAAAGGTACCCGGTCAGGTCAACGCCGCGGAAGCTTTCGGGGTCCGGGATCAGCCGCGTTTCAAAGAGCTTGATATTCTGCCCCTCGAGCAGGGCGAAGGCCGTCGGCGCGGGGCAGAGGCCGCGCACGAGGTTATGGATGCTTTGGGAATCCTTGGAAAAATCTATCAGCGCGTCCTGCTTGCGGATCGGCCTGCAGTACGTTGCGAGCGCGCCGTCCTGCGCCGTGGGCTCGAGCGTGCCTGCTTCGAGCGCCTCGATGGTATCGTGCAGCAGCAGGGCGCCCTCTTCGGCAAGGCGGGCATAGAGCTCGCCGTAGGTCTCGTTTTCGCCGATCGTGACCGTTCGTTTGAGCAAAATATCGCCGGTATCCATGCCGAGGGCCGTCAGCATCGTGGTGACGCCGGTCTCGGTCTCGCCGTTTATGATCGCGGTCTGGATCGGCGAGGCGCCGCGGTAGGCGGGCAGCAGGCTGCCGTGGACGTTTATAGTGCCGTACTTCGGGATATCGAGGTTCTCCTGCGAGAGCAGCTGCCCGAACGCCGCCGTGACCATGAGGTCGGGGGCGAAGGCACGCAGCGCCTCGACGCCCTCGGGGAAGCGGATGCGTTCGAACTGATGCACGGTAAGCCCCGCTTCGAGCGCGGCAAGCTTGACCGCGGGCATCGCGAGCGCGTGCCCCCTGTCCTTCGGGCGGTCGGGCTGGGTGAAGACCTCGATCCCATGCCCGTCTGCTATAAGCATTTTCAGCGACGGCACGGCAAATTCCGGCGTGCCGAGAAAAGCTATCCTCATTCCTCTGCTTCCTCTTCGGGGCCGGCCTCGGGATCGAAGCCCTCGGGCGGCTCGGTGACCTTTTCAAGATAGACGTGCCCATCGAGATGGTCGTTCTCGTGCAGCACGCAGCGGGCGTGCAGGCCCTCGCAGCTGTATTTCATCAGCTTGCCCTCGCGGTCGTAGGCGCGGAAGACGACCTTGTTCGGCCGCACGACGTAGCCCGAGCGCTCCGGGAAGCTGAGGCAGCCCTCAAGGCCTCCCTGCTCGCCCGAGGTCTCGAGGATCTCGGGATTGATCGCCTCGATCAGGCCGTCGCCGCAGTCCATAACGAAGGCGCGGCGCAGTATGCCGACCTGGGGCGCGGCAAGGCCGACGCCGTCCGCGGCGTACATGGTCTCGGCCATGTCGTCGAGGAGCCTGAAGAGCTTTTCATCGAATTTTTCAACGGGCCTGCACTTCTTATAGAGGCATTCGGCCTCGTCCTTAAAGATATTTCTGATCGCCATTTCGGTTCTCCGATTTCGTATTTGGCGGCGTGTGAAAGCAAGGATGCACACACGCGCCCAATTTACCAAACTACATTATACCATGGACAGCTCCGCATGAAAAGGGGTCAAACGCGGGTTTTTCCTTAAATCGGTATCTTTTTGGCATAAAAAGAGGGACCGCTCCTATTATGCGGGGCGGTCCCGGACAGGTTATACGGTTATGCCTTTATCGGGCGGTCCATGCTTATTCCTCCGCGGGGAAATGGTCGATAAGGCCCATCGCGTGGCGCATGATAAGGATCGCGGCGGGCACGTTGTAGCTGCCGTCGCCGTAGACGTCGCCGCGCGCGAGCATGCCCTCGTCGAACTCGATGAGGCCCATGCTGTACCTGAGCATGAGGATCGCGTCCGCTACGTTCACGGTGCCGTTGCCGTCGACGTCGCCCAGCAGACCGCCGGCCGCCTCCTCGCAGACGACGGGGATGCTGTTCATGTAGCAGATGTAGTTATCGACTTCGTCGACGTAGCACCACTCGGCGTCGAGCAGCTCATCGCCGTCGTTGGTATGGAAGACGCAGTCCTCGGCGAAGCAGTAGCCCTCCTCCGCCCAGATCTGGCAACCCTCGCTGTACTCGTGGCCGGCGATGAAGATATGCTCCTCGCTCCACATCTGCTGCTGGTCGGTCTCGTCGCGCCAGCCGCCGTAGATTATGTAGTACGGCGCGTCATCGGGCGTGGTGAGGAAGACGTGATCGATGCCGGCAACGCCCTCTTCTGGGGTGCCCCAGCCGTCCACCCAGACCTCGTGGATCGGGATCAGCTCGGGCTCGCCGGGCTCCTCGACGGTGAAGTTGACGGTCGAGATATCGAGGTCGGTGACGTCGTTGAAATAGAAGTCGACGAGGTCGGAACCGCCGTTGATCCTGACGACGCAGTCCTCTGCGAAGCTGTAGCCCTCCTCGGGAACGATCATGATCTCGGCATAATACTGCATGTTCGGATCGTCGAAGACGTCCTCGGGATCGAGGTCGATGAAGTTGAACTCACCGTCGTAGCCGGACCAGAGGATGGAATCGAGGGTATAATGCGCGTCCTCGGGGAACTCGACCTCGCAGTCGGGATTCGCGCCCCATTCGGGAACGTCGAAGCCGTTTATATCGACCTCGTGGATCGCGAAGGGATCGTCCTCGCCGCAGGTCATCAGGATGGAGGTGACGCCCGCGATGCCCTCGGCATAGACGCCGCTGAGCTCGGGATCGAGCAGCTCGGTGCCGCCGTTGGCGAGCAGCTCGCAGTCTGCGGCGAAATACCAGCCGTAGTCCGCGGTCACGGTGCAGCCTACCATATAGCTGTGGCCGGGAGTGAAGACGGTCTCGGGCGTGACGAGCGCGAGATCGTCGCCGAAGATATCGTAGCCCTCGATCTCGGCGATCTGATAATGCACGCCTTCGTCAAGATACAGGCTGAGGAACTCCTCGGCGGTCTCGCCCGCGACGGGGGTGATGAAGCCGTTGACGTTGACGGAGGTGATGGGTTCGGGCTCGGCCTCCTCCACGCACTCGAACGGGATCGTGTAGAAGCTGTAGGAGGAGCCGTAGTTGAAGTAGTATTCGCTTGCGAGGTCGGTCCTGCCGTTGATATAGACCGTCACCTCGTCCGCGAACACGTAGCCGTCGGGCAGGCCGACGGAGATGTTGACGGAGTAGTGGCCGCCGAGGACGAACGCGTCGTGGAAGGCGGCGATATTGTCCTCATCAAACCAGCGGGCATACTCGATCGTGTAGGGCTCGCCGTCCTGAACGGTGATATCGAGGTGGTCGTCGGCATTCTGGCCCGCGATGGGCGGGAACTCGACGCCGTCGACATGTATCTCGCTGATCGTGCCGGGCTGCGGGCCCTCGGCCTCGCAGACGACGGGGATGCTGTTCATATAGCAGATGTAATCGTCGAGCTCGTCGACGTAGCACCATTGGGCGTCGAGGATATCGTCGCCGTCGTTGGTATGGAAGACGCAGTCCGCAGCGAAGGTATAACCCTCCTCCGCCCAGATCTGGCAGCCCTCGCTGTACTCGTGGCCGGCGATGAAGACCTGGTCCTCGCTCCACATCTGCTGCTGGTCGGTCTCATCGCGCCAGCCGCCGTAGATGATGTAGTACGGCGCGCCGTCGGGCACGGTGAGGAAGACGTGGTCGATACCGGCTATGCCCTCTTCGGGGGTGCCCCAGCCGTCGACCCAGACCTCGCGGATCACGGGTTCGGGCTCCTCGCCGTGGGTCAAGCAGACGTTGTCCACCGAGAAGCAGTCGCCGGGCTTATCGACGGAGCTGTCCTTGGTGTAGGACCAGGTCAGGGTGTGATCGCCCGCAGCCTCGAAGGCGTATTCGAAGGTCTCCCACTCCTCGTTCTGATGGGCGCCGAGCATCAGCACGGTCTCGCCGTCCACGGCGAAGATGCACTTGTCCCAGATGGTCGTGACGCCGATCTCGCCGCCGGTGCCCTCGCCCCAGGCCTTGAATTCGAAGCTGAGCACGTCGCCCGCTTCGACGGTCACCCCGGCGGTCATAGAGGAGGCGCTGCTCGCAACGCCGGCATTGCCGCTCTTGGCATAATCGCGGCCGTCCTCGCTGACGACGGTCCAGGGGTAATCGCCCTCGGTCTCGAAATGCAGCTCGCCGCCCGGGGCATTGAGCGCTTCATCGAGCGTGACGACCGGGGTCTCCGCCTCGGTGCAGGTCATTTCGACGGCCACGATCCAGGCTTCGTTTGCGCTGACGACGCCGCTGAAGGTCTCATCAAGCTCGGTCCCGCCGCCGTCGGCCGTGAGCTCGGCGGTATCCCAGAAGTAGTAGTCGCCCTCGGGCTCGACCATGCAGCCGACCTGATAGACGTGGCCGGCGATGAGGACGGTATCCTCCTCCAGGGCCGCGCCGTCGGTGTTGTCGTAGGCTTCGACGGAGGCTATAGCGTAGTTCGCATCCTCGGGGACGGTCAGGCCGGCGATGAATTCGGCGCCGGTCATGCCCTCGACGGGCGCGACAAAGCCGCTGACGTCGATCGCGTGGATCGCGTAGGGATCCGCTGGCGGCTCCTCGGAGCCGGTCTCGACGGTGACGTAGTCGAGCATCAGCGCGTACTGATCCGAGCAGTCGTAATGGCGGAAAGCGACCTTTATCTCCTGACCCGCGTAGTCGCCGAGATCGACGGTGTATTCGGTCGGGGTGACGTCCTCGGGGAGCGTGAGGCCGAACAGCTCGCTGCCCCAGTTCTCGCCGCCGTCCGTGGAGACGTAGACGCCGAGGTATTCGGCGCTGTAGGTGCTCGAACGGGGGTTCGCCCAGAAGCTGATGGAGGAACCCGTGAACGCCGGGGTCATCAGCCAGTTATCGGGGGTAAGGGCGACGCCCGAGAGGTAGGACTCGCTCTTCATCAGGCCGGTGCCCTCGTGATGGTACTCATACGTGGATTCGGTCACGAGCCAGTGCCAGTTGTTGCCGTCGCCGTCCGCATCGAGCATGGTAAAGCCCTGCTCCTCGGGGTCGGACTCAAAGTCCCAAACGAGCGTGTCGGAAGGCGCGGGCTGCTCCGTGCGCGCGAATGCGGCCGCCGGGACGAGCCCAAATAGCATCATCGCCGCGACGAAGAGTGCGATCAGTTTTTTTGCCATTGCTGTATCTCCTTTGCTGTTTTTTGACGTGCGGATGAAGCGGTATCGCTTTCGATCATTATAATACAAAAACGGTATATTGACAATAGCGACGCAAAGAAAAGCGCCGGGAAAAGGAACGGCGCATCCGCATAAGGAGATGCCGAACGGGGCGGCGCTTTTGCGCCGCCCCGCACGGGAATCAGGGTTCAGGGGATCATTCGAGCTCGATCGGGAACTGGTCGATCAGGCCCATCGCATAGCGGAGGATCAGGACCGCGTCGACGAGGTCATAGACGCCGTCGCCGTTGACGTCCAGCTGAGCGAGCTGCTCGTCGGTGAGCTCGATAAGGCCCATCGCATAGCGCATCGCAAGGAGCGCGTCCTCGGCCTCGACATTGCCGTCGAGATCGACGTCGCCGAGGATGCCGGTAACGGGCTCCTCAACGGTGAAGTAGTTGGTGTAAACGGAGATGCCGCCGTTGTAATAAGAGACGTAGTAAACAAGCTCCTCGCTGCCGTTGATGAGTACGGTGACTTCATCCGCGAAGGTATTGCCCTCAGTCGGCACGAAGAAGAAGTACATATAGTACTCTTCGTTCGGATCGTCGAAGGTGTCGTCGGGATTCAACGGGCTGGAGTCGTTGAACCTGTACCAGACGCGCTGGATCATCGCATAGCCCGCATCCTCGGGGATGGTCACGCCGTAGAACGGATTCGCGCCCCACTCGGGAACCACGAAATCGTTGATCTCGATCAGGTCGATCGGCTCGGGTTCGCCGCCCTCGTCATAGATCGTGTAGAGGCCTGTGATCTCCATGCCGCTTGTGCCGATCACGCCGAGGAATTCGGCTGCGCCGGTCTCGGGATCGATTTCATACAGACCGTTGGAGCTGGTGCTGTAGATCTGCGCCCAGAAGAGCCTGCCGGTGTTCATATCCCAGTGCATGCTCTGGATGTAGTTCATACCGATGCCGGTCGCGCCGATCTCGGTGCATTCGCCGGTCGCAAGGTCGACGCTGTAAAGCACGGCGTCGCTGCCGGCGGCGAGGCCGTAGGCGTTGCCTTCGCCGTCGATGGCGAGGGTGAGCAGGGAACCTTCGGTGCCGGAGACCATGCCGACGTCAGTCGCTTCGCCGGTCTCAAGATCGACGGTCATCAGGTAGATGGGATAGCTGCCGCCCTCTTCTCTCTGGGCGAGCAGATACATCGTATGGTCCGCATAGTTGTAAGCCATGTCTAGGGCCGTATCGTTGATCGCGAGGGAGAGATACTCGACCTCGAAGGTCTCGGCGTTGACCTTGTAGAACTGACCGTCGCTCTGACGGTAGCCGTAGATGTAGCCGTCGTAATAGGCCGCGGCGTAGGTGTTGTCCATCTCGCCGCTGACGGCGGTAACGACGCCGGGCTCAACGTCGGTGAAGGTGACCCACTTGCCGGTATTCGTGCCGCCGATATCATAGCAGCCGAAGCCGTAGAGAGCGACCGCCGGGCCCGCCTCGGTGACGGTGACGGTCGCGGTGCCGAAGACTTCGGGGTTCGAAACGCTCGTAACGGTGATGGTGGTCTCGCCGACCGCAACGCCGTGAACAAGGCCGTCCTCATCGACGGTCGCGATGGAGGTGTCCTCGATCGCGAAGGTGACGGAGGTGTCGGTGGCGTCCTCGGGCAGGATCTCGTAAACGACGGCCGCGTAGCGGCCTTCCTCAACGGTCACGTCATCGACGTTGATCGTTTCGGGAAGGATGGGATTGCCGATACAGACGTTATCGACCGCGAAATAGTCGCCGTTCGGGTTGACGCTGCTGTCCTTGGTGTAGACCCAGGTCAGGGTATATTCGCCCGCTTCCGGAACGGCGTAGGTGAAGGTCTCCCACTCGTTGTCGTAAGCGCCGTAGTAGAGCACGCGGGTATTGTTTACATAGAAGTCGCAGTGATCCCAGAAGGAGCTGCTGCCCTCGCCCCATGCCTTGAAGTCGAAGGTGATCACGGAGCCGGCCTCGAGGGTGACGGTGGTGGTGAGGGTGGAGCTGGAGGAGCTTACGCCCGCGTTGCCGCTCTGAGCGTAGAAGCGTTCGCCGTCGTCAACGGTGATCCAGGGATAGGTCACGGTCGTATCGAAGTGGAGCTCGCCGCCCTCGATGTTCAGCGCGCGGTCAAGGTCGCTCTCTGCGGGCTCCTCGACGGTGAAGCCGACGGTGTTCATGTAGATGTAGGGATGCTGACCGCCCACGAAGCCGCAGCCGTCGGAATCGAGGTATTCGGTGCCGCCGTTGAGCGTGAAGGTGATGTTTTCGGCGGGTATCCAGCCCTCCTCAAAGGCGAGCTCGATATACATGGTGTAGGTCGCCTCGGGATCGTCGAACACGTCTTCGGGCGTCAGGACGGTAATGCCGTTGTGGAGCTTATCCCACTCGCAGGAGGTGATGGAATAATGCGCGCCATCGGGCACGGAGAGCTCAAGGTCCGGGTTCGCGCCCCATTCGGGAGCGGTGAAGCCGAGGATCTCGACGGAGTCGATATAATTCGGCTCGGGAGCTTCGACGGTGAACGCGACAGAGAAGACCTGGAACAGATCCTCGATGATTCCGGAGCTGCCAACCAGCGAAGCGTCGCCGTTGATGGTCACTTCAGCGTCGCCGGCGATCTCAAAGCCCTCGTTCGGCTCGATCACGATCGTCATCGTGTATGGGCAGCCCTCGATATCGAAGACGTCGCTCTGGATCATCGCCTCATAGTCGCGCAGCCAGCCGGCGTATTCGATGTAATAATCCGCATCCTCGGGAACGGAAACCTCGAAATCGGGATGCTCGCCCCATGCGGGCACGGTGAAGCCCTCGATCTCGATCGTATCGATCATAATGGGCATGGGCTCGCCGTTGAGGGCGATCTCAACGTTGTCGACCGCGAAACAGTCGCCCTCGTTGCTCATGGAGCCGTCCTTAGAATAGGACCATACGAGCTCATGCTCGCCGGCTTCAAGGTCATAGCTGAAGGCTTCCCAGTCGTTGTCGTACGCACCGTAGTCGAGGACCACAGCGCCGTCGACGTAGAAGCGGCAGTGGTCCCAGATGGTCCTCTCGGACTTGCTGCCCTCGCCCCAGGCCTTGAAATCGAAGGAAACGGTGCCTGAGGACGGCAGATCGACGTAGGCCGTCATCTCGGAAACGGAGCTGTTGACGCCCGCGTTGCCGGATTTGCCGTATACCCGGCCGGTCGTTTCGTCGGTCTCGGCGAACCAGGGATAGTCGCCGAAGGAATAGAAATGGATCGTGCCGCCCTCGGCGTTGACAGCGGCGTCGAGCTCCTCGTTGACGGGCAGGGGCTCGCGCTCCTCGAAGCGGACGTTGTCGACCGCGAAATAGTCGCCGGTCGGGTCGGCGGTGCCGTCCTTTTGATAGGTCCAGGTGAAGGTATGCTCGCCCGAGGGTACGTTGAGAACGTACTCGGTCCAGTCGTTATCCAGCGCGCCGTAGTTGAAATAGCGGGTGCCGTCCATCGAGAAGATGCACTTGTCCCATGCGGTGCTGGTGCCCTCGCCCCAGGCCTTGAAATCGAACTTTATGCACATGTTCGACTCCACCTCGGCGGTCATGGACAGCGTGGATTCGCTGCTCGCGACGCCCGCGTTGCCGCTCTGAGCATAGAAGCGGCCGCTGTCGCTGTCGGAAACGACGCCCCAGGAGTAGTCGCCCACGCTAGTGAAGGTGAGCGTGCCGCCCTCAACGTTGAGCGCGTCTTCAAGGTCGTTCCGGACCGGAGCCGGAGCGGCCGTTTTGGCGAATGCTGCGGGGACGAGCCCGATCAACAGCATCGCCGCTGTCAGAATGCTTACGATTCTTTTGACCATGGTATTTCCTCCGTTGATTTATTTATGGATATACTCATCCATGCCGCTAAATTATATCATTTCGAAATCCAAAGCGCAATACCGGGGCAAGGTAAAAGGCGGCAGGATGCCCCGCCGCCTTTTGTTGGGTTTAGTTAAGCTTTCCGCTTATTCGAGCTCGATCGGGAACTGGTCGATCAGACCCATCGCGTAGCGGAGGATCAGGACCGCGTCGACGAGGTCATAGACGCCGTCGCCGTTGACGTCCATCTGAGCGAGCTGCTCGTCGGTGAGCTCGATAAGGCCCATCGCGCAGCGCATCGCAAGGAGCGCATCCTCGGCCTCGACATTGCCGTCGAGATCGACGTCGCCGTAGGTATCGACGGCGGGCGCTTCGACCGTGAACTCTACGGACATGCCGTAGAAGTAGCCCTCGAACGGGAAGCCGAAGTCAAAGAGCTCCGCCTGTCCGTTGACCGTTGCGATGCAGTCTTCCGCGAAATCCCAGCCCTCATCGGGGGTGAGCTCGAAGACCAGGTAGTAGACCGAATTCGGATCGTCGAATACGTCTTCCTCGGTCATGATGATGTCGTTCTCGCCGTCATACCTGTTCCAGGTGAAGTCGGAGATCGAGTAGTGCGCGCCTTCGGGGACCTCGGGGGTGAAGTCGGGAGCCGCGCCGTACTCCGGAATATCGAAGATCACGTCGACCTCGGTGATGATCTGCTCCACCGGGGGCTGCTCGTCATACACGCCCCAGAACTCGAGCTGGTCGATGTAGAGGTAGAAGGTGTCGGTGCAGTTGTAGTGGCGGAAGGCGATGTAGACGTTCTGGCCCGCATAGGCGGCAAGGTCGAACTCGTACTGCCTGTAATCGACATGGTCGATCACGAGCATCGAGCCGATCTGCACGAAGGAATCGAGATCCTCGGGATCGGTGCCTACGTAGATGCCGAGGTACTCGGTGCCGTAGGTGGTGGTGCGCTCCCTCGCATAGAAGGTCATGGAAGGATCGGTCTCGGGAACGTGGAACTCGGGCAGGATCATCCAGTTGTTGACCTCGGAGGAACTGTTGTAGCGGGAACCCATGCAGCCCTCGCCCTCATAGGCGTAGCTGGTGGAGCTGACGCGGGACCAGGTGTAGTTATCGCCGTCCCCATCGAGGAAGGTGTAGTCCGCGACCTCGTAATCGCTCTCGAAGAAGTAGCCGAGAACGGGCTCGCCGGGCTCCTCGCCTGCAGTCGCAGGTTCGGGAACGGTCCAGACGTAGCAGATAGTGTTGTCGTCCATATCGAGTCCGGAATAGGTCCAGTCGACAAGGTCCGCATCGTCGTTTACGTAGATAACGACGTCATCCGCGAAGTAATAGCCTTCATCGGCATTGAGGGTCACGCCTGCGGAATAGTTGGTGCCTTCGAAAAAGATATCATAGAACGGAACGTCCTCATCGTTATCCCACCAGCTGGGTGCGTTCAATCCTTCGGTTACGATGGTATAATGCGCATCCGCGGGAACGGTGAAGTTCAGGTGGTTCTGGGAATCCTCGCCCGCGACGGGAGCCTCATAGCCGTTTACGTAGACCTCGTGGATCGGGATCAGCTCGGACCCGGGCTCTTCGACGGCAAAGTCGATGGTGTAGATCCAGTAGTAGCCGCTGTTCTCGCTCCAGCCGTGGTTCTCCGCGATCGTCGCGTCGCCGTTGATAAGAACGGTGACCTGATCCGCGAATGCGTAGCCCTCGTCGGGTATGATCTCAAAATACTGATAGTAGACGTAGCTCTCGTTATCGAAGGTCTCGCTCGGCAGCAGGATATCGCCGTCGTAAAGCTCGTCGCTCCACCAGTTCCAATCGGTGTAATCGATGGTATAGTGCACATCCGTGGGGACCGTTACATTGTAGTACGGATTCTCGCCCCATGCGGGCACGACGAAGTCGAGGATCTCGATCGTGTCGATGAGCTCGGGCTGGGGCTCGGGCTCCTCGACGGTGAACTCGATGGTAAGGATGTGGAAGGTGCCTTCCCCGGTATTGTTGGCAACGCCGATGTATTCGGTGCCGCCGTTGATGGTCGCCTCGACCTCGTCCGCGAACTCATAACCCTCCTCGGGCACGAGCACGATGGACATCATGTAGCTGCTGGTCTCGCTGTCGAAGACGTCCTGACGGATCATCTGGTCGCCGTCGCAGAGCCATGCGGTGTAGTCGATGGAATAATGCGCGTCCTCGGGAACGGTGACATCGAAATCCGGGTTCTCGTCCCATGCGGGCACGGTGAAGCCTTCGATAGCGACCGTGTCGATAAGCTCGGGCTGGGGCTCGGGCTCCTCGACGGTCACATGCTCCGTCTGTACGAGGAATTGAGGCCACTCGTAGAGATGCTCTGTGGAGGTGTGGCCCTGCTCGCCGTTGATGAGAACGGTCGGATGCTCGGCCATGGTATAGCCGTCATGCCAGTTGATCCAAATCTCCGCATAGTAGAAGCCATCGGTCTGATCGAATACACTGTCGGAATTGAGGAGGTGGTTAGTGCCGCCTTCATACCAGTTCCAGACAACGTGGTCGATATAATAGCCGACGCCTTCGGGAACGGTAAGGTTGAAGTTCGGATGCTCACCGTAAGCGGGCCTTACGTAGCCGCTGATCTCGATAAGGTCGATGAGCTCAACTTCGGGAGCCTCGTTGAAGATCTCGACCTGGTCGAGACGCAGCCAGTTCATATCGGTGACGTTGAAGTGGCGGAATGCGACCCGGATCGTCTGCCCCGCGTAATCGGAAAGATCCGCGGTGTAGTTGACGTAATCGGCGGTCGCCACGGTCTCGGGAATGAGCTCGACGAGGTCATCGACGGACTCGGCATCTTCGGTCATCACGTAGACCGCGAAATGCTCGGCGCAGAAGCTTGCGCCGACGCCTGCAGCATAAAAGCTGAGGGTGGTGGTGCCCTCGGGGATCTCGAGCATCGGAGTGAGCAGATAGTTATCCGGGGTCAGCGCGCCGCCGTTCCAGGAGGGAGAGCCCATATAGCCCTCGCCCTCGTAGGCAAGAGGCTCGCCGAGGGATTCGGCGTCCAGCCAGTACCAGTAGCTGCCGTCGCCGTCGGCGTCGATGTAGCTCCAGCCTTCAAGCTCGTCCTCGGTCTCGAAATACCAGCCGTAGAGGGGCGCTTCGCCGCCGCAGACCAGCGCGACGGGAACGACAAAGGCTACGGTGCCGTTGACGGAGGAGTAGCCGGGATCGAGCTCGAGCGCGCCGCCGTTTGCGAGAAGCTCGGCGCCGTCGGCGAAGTAGTAGTCGAGATCGGTCTCGACCATCGCGCCGAACAGATAGCTCCTGCCCTCGACGAACTCGTCGTCCTCATAGAGCTCCTCATCGGCCTCCAAGTCGTAGGCGGAGAGCTGATCGATGATGTAGTGCGCGTCCTCGGGAACTGTCACGTTCGCAAGCACGTCCGCGGGGGTCTGGCCGGCGTAGATCCTGGTCGGGAAGCCGTCGACCTCTACGGGATCGATCGCGTAGGGATCCGCGGGATCGCTGATCTCAACGTCGTCGATATAGAACTTATACTGATCGGTGCAGCCGTAGTGACGGATCGCGATCATGCCCTGCGCGCCCTCGGAATCGGGAAGCTGATAGCTTAGCTGGGTCCAATCGGTGCCGGAAACGGTGAGGTTCTGTGCAAGCGGATTCATGCCGCCCATGCCTTCATAGACATACCAGACCTCGAAGGTCTCGGGATAATAGGAGCTGTAGTTCTTTACCCAGAAGCTGAGGGTCGCGCCGCCTTCGGGCATATCGAAGTACGGGGACTGCGCCCAGTTGTCGGGGGTCAGCGCGCCGCTCTGATAGGAAGCGGACGTGATGGAGCCGCTGCTCTCGTGCGCATAGGAAGCGCTCGTGTTCCAGGTCCAGTTGTAGCCGTCGCCGTCGGCGTCGATGAAGTTCCACGTCCCGGTGGGATCTTCTTCAAAATCCCAGGTGACAGCTGCTTTCACCGGCTCGGCCTTTTTCGCGCCGCGGGCGGATACGTTCTCCGCCTTCTGCACGGACTCGAGCTTGAGACCGGTTTCGGGCGCCGTCTTCGCAAACGCCGCTGCGGGGATGAGGCTCAGCGCCATCATCGCGGCAACGAAGAGTGCAATCAGTTTCTTTGCCATGTTGTGTATCTCCTTTACTGTTTACTGATTCCTGCATACACAGAATCGCTGCCTATATTATAGCGTATATTGTAGCTGTTTGCAACACCGAAATGGCTCGCTAAAATGCGAAACGGGCAAAAAACGCCCCCGCCGGAACGGTCCGGACGGGGGTCAAAGCGTTGGTTCTGGGGGCGGAGAGGAATCCGCTTCAGCGAAAATCGCGCGGGAGCACGCCCGCGGCGCGCAGCAGGCGGTAGACGGGCGGCAGCGGCAGCCCGATCACGGTGAAATAATTGCCCTCGATCGCCTTGACGAACATGCCGAAGGGGCCCTGTATGCCGTAGGCGCCGGCCTTGTCGAGCGGCTCGCCGGAAGCGACGTATTTCTCTATCTCCTCGTCCGAGAGCGCCTCGAAGGTGACGCGGGTCTTACTGAGGTCGGTCATGCAGCCCTCCGCCGTCACGACCGCGACGCCGGTAAAGACCGCATGCGTCCTGCCCGAGAGCCTTTTGAGGATCCCGGCGGCGTCAAACGCGTCCTTCGGCTTTCCTATAATATCGGCATGCAGTGAGGCTTCCCCATCCTGTGTTTCGGCGCCCTCGGGATCGTAGACCACGGTGTCGGAGCCGAGCACGGCGATGGGCTCCTCCCCCGCCCCGCGCTCACTCATCAGGCGGTCATAGACCTCGCGCGCCTTCCGTTCGGCCAACTTCGTCACGTAGATGCCGGGATCGGTCTCGCTTATGTTCTCGTCGGCGCGGCTGACCACGATCTCGTAGTCGTAGCCGCACATCGAAAGCAGCTCCCTTCGCCTCTCGGAACCGCTCGCAAGTATCAGCTTCACTTTCATTTCCCTCCTTGCCCGCCCGGGGGCGGCAAAACGCCGCTCCGGGCCTGCCCATAGCATAACAGCAAGCGAAAGTATATGCAAGTTTTTCGAAAAAAAGTTTCAATTGGGTGGGGAAAAGTGTTGCCAAGTGGAAGTAAACATGCTATAATAATGACTGAATCCACCCTCGGTGGGGAATCTGACACATTTTCGGGGAGGTGAGAGCATGCTGATCGGCAAATCGTACAACAACGTCGACTCCAAGGGCCGTCTGTTCATTCCGGTCAAATGGCGTGCCGATCTTGGCGACAAGATGTACCTCCTCTATGATTTCGGACCCGACGACAGCGTCAATTACCTTCAGATCATGACGGAAGAAAAGTTCAGCGCCATTCGCAGCACGGTATCGCGCATGCATCCGGCGGACCTGAGCTTCGACCGTGCAATTCGATACATCTTCCCCAACGCCGAAGAGCTGAACCCGGACAAGCAGGGCAGGATACTGATCCCCCAGGGCTTCCTCGATTACGCCGGTCTCGGCAGCGAAGTCGTGCTGCTCGGCCTCGAGGACCGCGTGGAGATCTGGGATCCCGAGAAGTACAAGCAGGAGATGTCCGGCTACACCAAGGCTTCCTTCACCGGCGATATGCAGAAGCGCGCCAGCGCCGACAATTCAAAGCAGAACACATTAAGCGAGAGGTGAGCATATGGAGAGCGGCTATCACGTGCCCATCATGCTCCCCGAGGTGCTTGAGCTCATAAAGCCCGAACGCGGCGGCGTCTATATCGACGGCACGCTCGGCGGCGGAGGGCACAGCGAGGGCATCCTCGCCCGCCTTCCCGAGGGCGGCAGGCTCTACGGCATCGACCGCGACGCGGACGCCATCGAAGCGGCTACCGCAAGGCTCTCCCGTTACCCCGCGTTCACCGCGATCCACGGCAATTTCTTCGATATGCGCCCGCTCCTCTCCGGTTACGGCGTGGACGGCGCGGACGGCATTCTGCTCGACCTGGGCGTCAGCTCCCATCAGCTCGACGACGGCAGCCGCGGCTTCTCCTACACGGCGGACGCGAGGCTGGATATGCGGATGGACCGCAGCCAGTCGCTGAGCGCCTTCGAGGTGGTCAACGGCTACCCCACCAAACGACTGTACGAGATAATCCGCGATTACGGCGAGGAGCGCTTCGCCTCCCGCATCGCGAACGCGATCGACAAGGCGCGCAGGGCCTCGGTCATCGAGACCACCGGCGAGCTGACCCAGATCATAAAGGGAGCGATCCCCGCCGCCGCGAGGCGCGAGGGTCCCCACCCGGCGAAGCGCACCTTTCAGGCCATCCGCATAGAGGTCAACGGCGAGCTTGCGGGGCTTGAAAAAGCGGTCACCGACGCGGCAGGGTTTTTAAAGCCCGGCGGCGTCATCGCGGTCATCACCTTCCACTCGCTCGAGGACCGCATCGTCAAGAACGTGTTCAGGACGCTTGATGATCCCTGCATCTGCCCGCCCAGCGCGCCGGTATGCGTCTGCGGCAGGAAGAAGGAGCATGAGATCCTGACGAACAGACCGATCACCGCTGATGAGAACGAGCTTGCCTCCAACCCGCGCGCCAGAAGCGCGAAGCTGCGGGCTGCAAGGCGGCTTACGATATAGTTCCACATATTTTTTCGGGGGTAGGAATATCATGGCAAGAGAGACCAGGATCAACGGCAGCTCCGGCGAGGAGCTGCGCGTGTATGCGCCGAGCGAGGGCATGCTCGCATACAGGGAGGAGTTCTACCGCTCCGCCCAGCTCGTTCCCAGCCAGCCCAGGCGCAGGCCCGTCCGCGAACCGGAGCCCGAGCCCGCCGTAAGGCCGCAGCGCGGGACCCGGCGCCGCAGCAGCCGCATTTTCGAACCCCTACCCGTTCTGAAGATGATCCGTCAGAACAGGTTCTTCGTTAAGCTCGCGTTCGTCGTGAGCCTCGTGACCGTGGCGGCCTTCTGCCTGATGGTCACGCTGCGCTTCGCCAACATCATGGCCGTGCAGTACGATATCAACAAGCTTCAGGACAGCATCAACGCGGCCAACACGTCCATCAACAGCCTTAAGGACGTCAAGCCCGTGTTCAACACCACCGAGTTCGCGAACGGCGTGGGCCTCGTTTCGGGCATGCGCAGCACGGCGGCGGAGCCGGTCGCAGCCGTCGAGGTACCCGACCTTGCCGAGACCGGCAACTGAACCCAGCCTGAAGGCGGGAAAGTGCGGGCGCTCCCCCGGCCCGTACTCAAAGCGCCGATGAAATGATGAAAGGAAGCCCTTTGCGGCGCGGAGGCCGGTATGGCGATCTTCCACGGCACAAGGAAAACGAATAAAAGACGCAAAAAGAAAGAGGCTTACGACGCCGGAGCGGTGTTTAAAAAGAGGCTCCCGTGGATGACCGTGATCATCCTGGGCCTTTTTGCCGCCCTGCTGCTGCGAGCCTTTTATATTCAGGTCATCAACCGGGATTTCTATCTGGAAAAGGCGGAGAAGCAATGGACGAGGAACACCGTCATATCCGCGGAACGAGGCATCATAGTTGACCGCAGCGGCGTTGAGCTGGCGGTCAATTCGCCTGTTTATAAAGTCCTCGTCTGGCCCCGCGACGTCAAGGAATACGAGCGCGAACGCGTGGCAACGGAGCTGAGCGGGCTGCTGGGCGTGGACCGTGAGAACCTGCTTTCGAAGCTCGAGAGCGAGACCGTGCGCGAATACGTCGTCAAGCGCCAGATCGACAAGCAGACCGCCGACACCGTGCGCGCGCTGCAGCTCGGCAGCGGCGTGGGCATCACCTCGGACGTCAAGCGCTACTATCCCTACGGCACGCTGCTCTCGCAGGTGCTGGGCTTTACCAATATCGATAACGCGGGCCAGAGCGGCCTGGAGCTGAGCCTTGACAAATACCTGACCGGCCGCGACGGCAGCATGCGCGTGGAGACCGACAGCCAGGGCCATATGCTGCCCGACAGCGAATATTCCTACACCGAGGCCGTCAACGGCGACAAGATCCGCCTGACGACCGATAAATATTTCCAGAGCTACCTTGAGAACGCGCTCGAGGAGGCCCTGAGGGTCAACAACGCCGTGAGCGCCCAGGGCATCGTGCTCGACGTCGACACCGGCGCGATCATGGCCATCTCCTCCAAGCCCGATTTCGACCTCAACTCCCCGCCCCGCGGCGATCTTGAGGCGCTGGCGGAGCTCTCCCGCAACCGCATCGTGACCGACTCCTACGAGCCGGGCTCCACTTTCAAGATCCTGACCCTCGCGGCGGCGCTCGACAGCGGCGCGACGAGCCTCGACTCCCGCTTCTACTGCGGCGGAGGCTATATCGTGGGCGGCGAGCGCATCAAATGCTGGCGGCATCAGGGCCACGGCAGCCAGAGCCTTGCCGAGGCGACCGAAAACTCCTGCAACGTATGCTTCATGCAGCTCGCGCTCTCGATGGGCGTCGAGCAGTTCTACGATTACCTCTACGCCTTCGGCCTCGGCCAGAGCACCGGCTCCGGCCTGCCCGGCGAGAGCGAAGGCATAGTCACCCACCAGAAATACATCACGGCGAACGATCTTGCCCGCATCGGCTTCGGGCAGAGCATCGCCGTCACCCCGATCCAGCTCGCCTCCGCGGTCGCCGCGGCGGTCAACGGCGGCTGGCTGCACACCCCGTACATCATCGAGCAGATCGTCGCGGCGGACGGCAACGTCGTCTATAACGCCGACACGACGCCGGTAAGGCAGGTCATAAGCGAGGAGACCTCGGCCGCCGTGCGCGAGCTGCTGCTCGGCGTGGTCGAGAACGGCACCGGCCGCAACGCGAAGCTGGAGGGCTACGCGATCGGCGGCAAGACCGGCACCGCGCAGAAATACGATAAATACGGCCATGTTTCCTCCGGCAGCTACGTCTGCTCGTTCATCGGCTTCGCCCCCGCCGACAACCCGAGGTACCTCTGCCTGGTGCTCGTCGACGAGCCCAAGGTCGGCCAGATCTTCGGCAGCACGGTCGCCGCGCCCTACGTGCGCCGCGTGTTTTCTGAGATCCTGCCCTACGCGCAGATCGCGAGGACCGACCACAATACCCAGGTCGTCACGCTGCCCGACGTGGTCGGCATGAACGTGCACGACGCGGCCGGCATGCTCGCGGCCTACGGCATCACCGGCATCTACGAATGCGAAGCGGAGGTCACCCTGATGGTGCCCGCGGCCGGTCAGACCGTGCCCTACGGCTCCTCCGTGCTGCTCTACACCGGGTATGAGGGCGAGGTCCTTGCGACCGAGGCGCCCTACATGGTCGTTATGCCGAACCTTATGGACATGACGCCGCTTCAGGCCTACGACGCGCTCCGTGCGGTCGGCCTCGTTATGGCGCCCGATCCCGCCGATCCCTGGGGCTACGTGGTCGCGCAGGACGTCTACGCGGGCGGGCTCGTCGAATTCGGCTCCGAAGTCGTTGTCCACTTCGCGGGACCCACGCCCGAGCCTTCGCCCGAGCCCACGCCTTCGCCCGAGCCCACCTTGGAGCCCACGGCCGAGCCCGTCGAGACCCTCGGACCGCAGGAGACCGAGATCATCGGGACCGAGGTCCCCGAGACCCCCGCCCCGTAAGTCAACCGGCGGCAGGCAAAGTCAGTTTTATTAAGGAAAGAAATACACTCACCCCACGAAAGGGCCCCGGCACGCCGGGGTAAGGTGATAAGGATATGCTGCTAAGCGAATTGATAAAGAACGTGAGCTGTACCCTCGTCGGCGAGGACGCCGATATCGCGAGGATCTCTTACGACTCGAGAAAGGTGCAGCCGGGCGACCTGTTCTGCTGCATCAACGGCACCTACCGCGACGGGCATGAATTTGCCGAAAGCGCGGTAAGATCGGGCGCCGCGGCACTGCTCGTCGAGCGCCTGCTGCCCCTCCCCGTCCCCCAGATCGTCGCCGCCGATTCCCGCCGTGCGATGGCCGAGCTCGCTGCGGAGTTCTACGGGCATCCGCTCGACGGCATCCCCGTGATCGGCATCACCGGCACCAACGGCAAGACGACCACGACCTATATGGTCAAGTCCATCGCCGAGAAGGCGGGCTACAAAGTGGGCCTTATCGGCACGATCCGCAATCTGGTGGGCGACAGGATCATCGCCACGGAGCTGACCACGCCCGAGAGCGTGGAGCTGCAGCGCATCTTCCGCATCATGAAGGACGAGGGCGTGGATCTCGTGGTCATGGAGGCCAGCTCCTCCGCGCTCGATCAGGACCGCGTGCACGGCATCGAATACGAGATCGGCGGCTTTACGAACCTGACGCAGGATCACCTCGATTATCACAAGACCTTTGAAAACTATCTTGCCGCGAAGAAGATCATGTTCACCCGCAGCAAGTTCGCCGTCGTCAACGCGGACGATCCCCACAGCGACATGCTGCTCGACGGGCTCAACCTGCCCGCGATGCGCTACGGAGTGAGCGCGAGCCGCGCCGATATCCGCGCGCAGAATATCGAGATCTGCCCCGCGAACGTGGAGTTCGACCTCGTCAGCACCATGGGCATGCAGCATATCACGGTGCCGATCCCGGGCCTGTTCAACGTGTTCAACGCGCTGCTCGCCGCGGGCATCTGCATGAAGCTCGGCATCAGCCTCGACAAGATCGCCCAGGGGCTCTCGAGCGTCGTCAGCGTCTCGGGCCGCATGGAGACCCTGCCCACCGAGGGCTTCGATTTCTCGGTCATCCTCGATTTTGCCCACACGCCCGACGGGCTCGAGAACCTGCTCACCTCCGTGCGCGAGTTCGCAAAGGCGCGCGTCATCACGGTGTTCGGCTGCGGCGGCGACAGGGACAATCTCAAGCGCCCCATCATGGGCGAGACCGCGGCGAGGCATTCGGACTTCTGCGTGGTCACCTCCGACAACCCGCGCACCGAGGACCCGATGCGCATAATCTCGATGGTGCTCGAGGGCGTGGACCGCACCGACTGCCCGCACGTCGTTATCGAGAACAGGCGCGAGGCCATCCGCTACGCGCTCTCGATCGCGAAGAAGGACGATATCGTGGTGCTCGCGGGCAAGGGGCACGAATACTATCAGGAGATCAACGGCGTCAAGTACCCGTTCGACGAGAAGGTCATCGTCGCGGAGCTGCTCGACGAGATGCGCGAGGAGAGCAAATAGCAAATAAACGAAGGCCCGCCGCCTGTTTTACGGGCTGCGGATGGGGGATGAAGATATGCAAAGGATGATTTTCGCTTTTATAGTCGCCGCGGGCATTGCGATAGTTATCGCGCCGTGGTTCATCAGGATGCTGCATAAGCTCAAATACGGCCAGGTGGAGCGCGCCGAGGGCCCGCACGCCCATTCCGCGAAGGAGGGCACCCCGACCATGGGCGGCATCATGTTCATAATCGCGATCGTCGCGGCGGTGCTGATCTTCTCGAAGTACAGCATCGCGCTCGAATACTCGATCCCCTCGCTGCTCATCATGCTCGCGTTCGGCCTCGTCGGGTTCCTGGACGACTTTATAAAGGTCAAGCTCAAGAGGAACCTCGGCCTGCGCGCCTGGCAGAAGATCGTTGCGCAGTTCCTGCTCGCCTTCATCGCGGCGTTCTTCGCCTACAAGAGCGATTTTCTGGGCTCGAAGCTCTATGACCCGATCTTCGGCGAGATAGAGCTCGGCTGGTTCTATATCCCGTTCATGATGTTCACGATCATCGCGATCGTCAACAGCGCCAACCTTACCGACGGGCTCGACGGCCTGCTCTCGGGCGTGACGCTGATCTACTCCCTCGCGATGGGCATCATCTTCCTGTACCTCGCCCGCGCGTTCGATTCTGGGCTCTTCTCCGCCCCGCGCTTCATCGCCGAGAGCGACGGCATGCTTTCGATGGGCGTCTTCGCCTTCGCGGTGGCCGGCGGCTGCCTCGGCTTCCTCGCCAGCAACTGCTACCCCGCCCGCGTATTCATGGGCGACACCGGCTCCATGGCGCTGGGCGGCGCGATGAGCGCGATGGTCATCTACAGCCGCAGCCCGTTCGTGTTCCTGCTGATGGGCGCCTGCATCGTGGCCTCCGCCGTCAGCGTGGTGCTGCAGGTCGGCTCGTTCAAGCTGCGCCACGGCAAGCGCGTCTTCAAGATGGCGCCGCTGCATCATCATTTCGAAAAGCTCGGTCATAAGGAGACGAAGATCGTTTCCGGCTATATGATCGTTACGGCTTTATTCTGCCTCGCCGCGCTCGCGCTCTTCATGCGCTGAGCATGGCATTCCGCGGGAGGGTAAGCCCCCCGCATAAAAACGCAAAAACCCGTCCGGGGGGAAGGAAACGCCGTGGTTTTGTTGGCGCTTGGCACGGCGGAAGGCTCTTCGGCAACGCTAAGATTTTTGAGAGAGCATCCATCGGCACCTCCCTCAAGAGTCTTGGTCCCCCGGGCGGTTTTTTAAGCTATTCTGAGATTTTTTCCCGCATTTTGCGGCGGAAGGAGAGGTGAAAACCAATGTGCAAGGCACCTAAACCCAACGGGAAGACCGCTTTGATCGTCGGCATGGCGAAGAGCGGGATCTCCTCCGCGAAGCTCCTTTACAAAAAGGGCTACAGGATCATAATCAACGACCTTAAATCCGAGATACCGGGGCTTGAAGAAGAGCTTTCGGGCATCAAATACGTCGACCGCCTCGGCGTCGCGCCCGAAGCGCTGCTCGACGAGGCCGACCTGATGGTCATCTCCCCCGTCATCCCGATCTTCCGGCCGTTTGTAAAGAGCGCGATGAAGCTGGGCGTGGAGGTCATCGGCGAGATCGAGCTCGGCTGGCGGTATTCGAGCCGCGGGGCGAAGTTCGTCTGCATCGGCGGCACCAACGGCAAGACCACCACCACCGCCCTGACCGGCGAGATCTTTAAGGAGCACCATAGGCGTCTCGGCAGCGGCAACGCGTTCGTGCTGGGCAATATCGGCATCCCGATCACCGAGCATGCGCTCGACACCCGCCCGGGTGACACCGTCGTGGCCGAGACCGCGGCGCTGCAGTTCGAGAGCATAGTGGATTTCCGCTGCAACGCGGCGGGCCTGCTCAATATCACCGAGGACCATATCAACCGCTTCGGCAGCATGGAGGCCTATATCGCGGCCAAGATGCGCATGTTCGAGAACCAGACCGAGGAGGATTTCGCCGTGCTCAACGCCGACGACCCGATCGTCTCGGCCGCCGAAACGAAGGCGAGAAAGCTGTTCTTCAGCAGGCTGCACGAGGTCGAGGACGGCGCGTTCGTGCGCGACGGCATGATGATCTTCCGCATGGACGGCGAAGAGACCGAGCTTATCCCCGCAAGCGAGCTCGGCATCCCCGGCGCTCACAACCTCGAAAACGCCCTCTGCGCGGCCGCGCTCTCGATGTGCATGGGCGCTGCGCCCGAGGTCATAAGGGACGTGCTCCGCTCCTTCAAGGGCGTCGAGCACAGGATCGAGTTCACCCGCGTCTATAAGGGCGTCACCTTCTATAACGATTCCAAGGGCACCAACCCCGAATCCACGATAAAGGCCGTCGAGGCCATGACCCGCCCCACGGTGCTGATCCTCGGCGCGGGCAATTACGACAAGCAGAGCGACTACCGCCCCGTGTTCCGCTGCTTCAACGGCAGGATAAAGGCGGTCGTCGTCAACGGCTCCAACACCGAGGCCATCATGCGGGCGGCAGCCGATGAAGGGTATGAGAACATCCACGCCTGTCCGGACGACTTCGAGGAGCTCATCATGACGGCCTTCTCCTACGCCGAGGAGGGCGACGCGGTGCTGCTCTCCCCCGCCTGCGCGAGCTGGGGCATGTTCGACAATTTCGAGCAGCGCGGCGATATCTTTAAGCAAATCGTAAACGGTATGAAGGACTGAGGCCCTTCCCTCAAGGTAAACAGTATGGAAAGCAACGTGACCCCGATCGTATTCAACAGGAACAAAAGCCGCCGCCGCTCCGGAAGCGAGAACGGCCTTCACCGCATGGACTTCCCGCTGTTCATCACCGTGGTCGCGATCGCCCTGTTCGGCATCGTCATGCTGTTTTCGGCCAGCTACTATAAATCCATCAACCAGAACGCCGGCAACCCGCTCGCCATCGTAAAGAGCCAGGTCTTCTACCTTGCGGCCGGCATAGCGGTCATGTTCCTCGTCTCGCTCGTGCCCTACAGGCTCTACAGCATAAAGCTGGTGGTCTTCGCGGCCTACGCCGTCATGATCGGCCTGCTGCTGTGGGTCTATTTCAAGGGCGTGACGGTGCTCGGCGCGAAACGCTGGGTCGAGATAGGCGGCTTCCGCTTCCAGCCCTCGGAGATAGTCAAGTTCATAGTGGTGCTCTGCCTCGCCAAATACATGACGAGCAACGAAAAGCGCATGGACAGGATCACCGTGGGCTTCCTCGGCGTGATGGCCATCATCGCCCTGCCCTGCTTCCTTATCTATAAGCAGCCGAACATGAGCATGCTCATCATCGTGGTCATGGTCGCGTTCATAATGATGTTCATCGGCGGCACGAAGCTCTGGGTCCTGCTCGGCTCGGCCGGCCTTGCGGGCGGCGCGCTGTTCTTCCTCATAAGCGTCGCCAAATACCGCGTGGACCGCTTCGAGGCGTGGCTGCACCCCTGGGAGAACGCGACGGGCAAATCCTATCAGGTCGTGCAGTCGCTCTACGCCTTCGCAAACGGCGGCTTCCTCGGCCGCGGCTTCAACATGAGCCGCCAGAAGCTCCTGTTCCTGCCCGAGATGGAGAACGACTATCTGCTTTCCATCATCGCCGAGGAGCTCGGCTTCGTCGGCCTGCTGCTGCTCATAGCGGCGTTCTTCTACGTCATCTACCGCGGCATACGCATCGCGGCGTCCGTGCGCAAGGACCGCTTCGCCTGCCTGCTCGCAAGCGGCATCACGGCGACGCTCGCCGTGCAGGTGCTCGTCAATTTCGCGGTCGTCACCAACAGCATCCCCTCCACCGGGCAGACGATGCCCTTCATCAGCGCGGGCGGCTCCTCGCTGCTCGTGTTCTTCGCCGCGATAGGCATACTGCTGAATATCTCGCGCTATGCCGATACCCGCAGCATGCCGGTGTTCCCCCGCCGCAGGGAGAAGGCCGGGGACGCGCAGCAGGCGCAGGAACAGGCGGCCGAGAGCTAAAAAGAGCCTTCACTTCGGAGCTGAGCATGAAAAACGAGAAGAAAACAAACCGCAGGGGCGGTGATCTGCCGCCCGAGGAAAATACCGACCGCAGGGGCGGTGATCTGCCGCCCGCGGAAAACGATAGACCCGCGGAAAAAACCGACAAACCCGCGAAAAAGCTCTTCCCCATCCGCCTCGGAAGGAAAAAGGCCGAGCCGGACGATATCGACTCCTCCTACGCCACCGACGCGCCGGGCTTCAGCAACGAGGAGCACCGCCGCCGGCAGAACCTTCGCGATCTGCTGAAGATCGGCTGCATCGTGCTCGCGGTACTGGCCGTGATAGGCGCGGGCGTGCTCTACTATAATCACACGATCGTCAAGACCATCCGCATCTCGGGCTCGGAGGTCTACGGCGAGGCGCAGCTTCTGAGCATGAGCGGCATACGCGCCGGGAAGAACATCTACCTTTATAAAGAGGAGCAGCTCAGGGCGGATATGAACTCGATCCACGATATCCGCACCGAGAGCGTCACCAAGATCATGCCGGACACGATCTCGATCGTGGTCTCGGACATCACCCCCGCCGCGGCGATCCGCTCCCCGGGCGGGCTCTACACCCTGATCAGCAGCGACGGCTACGTGCTGAGCATGGGCGAGGCCTCGAACAGGGGCCTGCTGACGATAGAGGGCATGTCCGGCACGGGCTACGCGCTGAACACCTTCATCGACAGGAACAATACCTCGATAAGGACCGTCGGCGCCGTGTCGCTTATCCGCGCCATCGGGGCGAGCACGATCGCGGGGAAGGTCCTTTCGATCGACCTGTCGAACTCCGCCTGCGTCTCGATCCTGCTTGAAAACAACTATAAGATAGTGCTCGGCTCCATCTCCACCGCGCCCGAATGCATCGAAACGGCCGCACGCGCCTACGAGCGCTTCCTGCCCGTGTACCCAAACGGCGGTACCGTGCAGGTGTTCCGAGGCTCGAGCATAGTGGACTTTACCCCGGCGGATTGACCCCCGCCTTTTTTTGTTTTTGGCGGTTTGTTGCCGGCAGGGGCGGACTGCCGCCCGCGGAGCCGCGGGATGTGTTTGCTCCTGAGATGGCCTTATTGCACCAATGGGGACGGTTCTCTTTGGTGCAATATGCAGCATGAAGTTGGGGTTAATTCGCCCTGCACCAAAGAGAACCGTCCCCATTGGTGCACGAGGCTTCTCTTTTCCGCCGCTCTTCCGCCTCATCAGTCACTTCGTGCCAGCGAGCGAGCCTGAAAGCCTTCCCCAGCTCCGGACCGCAAAGCATGCCTTCCCCTATGAGGAAGGTGGCGCCGTGTCGCGCTGAGCGACACGGTGACGGATGAGGTGGAAAAGAAACACCTTCTCCCAACTGCAATTATCAGTCGCTCTTCCACCTCATCAGTCACTTCGTGACAGCTTCCCCTCATAGGGGAAGCCATGCGACGGCGTTCGCTTTTCCATCGTATTTGTTCCGCCTGTAACCGGCGGGTTTTCCTGCATTTCTGTTGTAGGGGATGTGTTTGCTCCTGAGATGGTCGGACTGCACCAAAGGGGACGGTTCTCTTTGGTGCAGGGCG
>JAEEGL012694589.1_pt1 | contig 37322 bp, 38 predicted proteins | sample 9134231 | NCBI WGS metagenome assembly JAEEGL01 (sample SAMN16246548, study PRJNA631951) | gut metagenome | biome: gut microbiome; feature: rumen; material: fiber-attached | host: Bos | place: Iran: Karaj | collected 2018-10 | reverse complement strand
AATAGGTTATTTAATAGCAGAACTTAAAAAACTTCAAAAAGAAGCTGATGTAACCATATTTTCCGATTCGGATTATGAATTGTTGGGAAAAGTGCGAAAGTCAAGAAATTACTGGTGTCATAACTGTTTTGAAGATATTATTTTTTCTGTCAGAGGTATTGTAAAAAACAAAGATAAAGAACAAAAAGCATTAGATGAATTGAAATTTGCAAGGAACTCGGATTATTATATTCGGGGTTTATTTGAAAATTTACATCCTATTGTGAAATTATCCCCACCGTAATAAAGAAAGATACAGGAGAGATTGTTGTAAGAAACTACGCCGCAATACTTGACGAAGATTGACCGCTTTTGTGCGCCGATCGCCAGAGCCTGTGTAGGCTTTGGCGTCGGCTAATCGGTCGGTTTTTTTTTATTTATTTTCGCAAAGCGAAACTGTCGGGTTTTAGGGCGATCCCTAACAAGTCCTCCAATGGAATGACACTTTTAAAATAAAAATATCAATAGCGATTGATGTTTGATATTCTAAAGTGGAACGACACTGGATGTGCTTGCAAAAAAATGAAATGCAATAAAAAACTGCCATATTTTTTATGACAGTCATTTAAGTTTATTAAATTGTTTTATTAGATCAAAAATATTAGTGTAATGCTTTTGATATTATTGCTTCCATAAGCAGATAATCCAACGCAAATGCTCTTACACTTGCTTCAAGCATTTCATCTCTTGTTATCAGATTTAAGTCTAAACTATAACCCAAACTATCGGCAAGATGTTCGATAAACAATCTTTGTGTTCTGCCGTTGCCCTCGCGGAAAGGATGTATCACGTTGATTTCGCCGAGATAATATGCCAATCTTTCAGCAACTTTTTCTTTATCATAATCTTTGAGATAGTTTTCATCCTTGAGTTTTGAAAGCAGCTTGTTTATTTGAGGTTCGATATAATCACAGCGGCAAAATTGGTTGCCCTTGGATATATTTACAGTTCGTATCTCACCTGCCCATTCGTATATATCGCAAAAAAGGAAATAATGTATCTCTCTTAAATGAGCAAAATCAAAACTGCCCTTTATTTTCTTTTCTATCGCTCTTGCGATTTTTAGAGAAGTGATCTCGCGTTCCGCTGCATATAATTCATTTGCATCGGTTATATTCAATTTGTTTTTCAACACCTGCGAATGTGGATAACAATAGTATTCATCCCATTCGTATTCGTAATAATAATTTTTGTCCATTTATCCCATAACTTTCTCGCGTGCATATTTTTGAATCACAGATGCCAAAACGTCCTCAAAAGATTCGGCACCGTCAAGATAACGCCTTATAGTTTGCTTATTATCTTCTGTAAGCGGCATATCTTCCATAGCCATTGTAGCGTTGACATTTTCAATTATTCTATCTGTTTTTGTCATAGAAATCACCTTATTTTTTTATTATTGCAATTCAAACTTCCAATCAAAAGTTAATCACTTATCTTCTTGTAAATATTATATCACGATTACGGTATTTTGCAAACAGATTTTTAAATAAAGCTCTCGAAAAAAATACAGTAGAATGTTTCAATTAAAAATCAACAGTCCTCTTGTTTTTAAAACAGTCACAAAAAACTTTGTAAACATAGCGAGAGGCGTGCCGTTTGGGGAAAATGGTATTGTGAAAACCACAAAATCCCAATACACCCCCAAACAGGCAAGCCACTCACAGTTTACCGGTAGCGCACCCCGGACCCCGTTGTTTTCCTGCGGAAAAATTTTATTGATTTATCGCTTAAATAATGTTATCATATAAGCAATCAGAAAAAACACAGGAGCGAATATCATGGAAAACATAAGTCAGGAATTTTTATACAATGTTGGCAATTTGATTGAAAATGCCCGTACAAATGCAAAAGCTGCCATTGATTTATCTATGGTATATGCTTATTTTGAAGTCGGCAGAATGATAGTTGAAGAAGAGCAAAAGGGTGAAAAACGTGCTGAATATGGCAAACAAGTTATAGCCCGATTATCGGAATATTTAAAAGAGCATTTCGGCAAGGGCTTTTCCGTAACCAATTTAAAGCAGATGCGGCAGTTTTACAAAATATACTGTGCGGATCAAATTGGTCAGAAACTTTCTGACCAATTCCCGAATTTGCCAACTGTCAGCACTGGCAGAAAATTTGTTTTGGGCTGGTCGCATTATTTAAAACTTATGCGTATTGAAAACGTTGACGAAAGACATTTTTATGAAATAGAAGCTGCGGAAAACCATTGGGGCATAAAGGAATTACAGCGTCAATTTGATACTGCTTTATATCAGAGATTGGCGTTAAGCAGAGATAAAGAGGAAATCAAAAAGTTATCCGAAGTCGGACAGATAATCGAAAGTCCCGCCGATATGCTAAAAGACCCGTATATACTTGAATTTACGGGCTTGCAGGAACAGCCGAAATATTCCGAAAACGATTTGGAAACCAAGCTTATCGACCATTTGCAGGAATTTTTGCTTGAACTTGGCAAGGGGTTTACATTTGTCGGCAGGCAGGTACGCTTTACTTTTGAAGAACAGAATTTTTGGGTTGATCTTGTGTTTTATAATCGCCTGCTGCAATGCTTTGTACTTGTGGATTTAAAAATAGGTACACTTACACATCAAGACCTCGGTCAGATGCAGATGTATGTAAATTACTATGACAGATACGAGAAAAAGGACTTTGAAAACCCGACAATAGGCATACTTTTATGCCGTGATAAAAGCAATTCCATTGTTGAACTTACATTGCCCAAAGATGCAAATATATATGCTTCAAAATATGATTTGTATTTACCCGATAAGGAGCTTTTGGAAAGAAAAATACAGCAATGGAGCGATGAAGAAAACTGATTTCGGGCTCATTGAGTCCGAGATTGGTATCAATATTTGTTATTAATCCAACGTGACAACAAAATTTTCTGTTGACAAATTATAAAATTGGTTGTATACTGTAAAAAAGGCAAGAAGAATTTATCATTTATTGTTATTTAAAGAACGTGACAGCGAGGTATGACTATGAAACTTGGTGAAATTTCGGATGTCCGCAGCGGGCTTGTACTGTCAAGGAAAAAGGCGGGCGGAAAATCCGAATATGTATATTATGCACTTAATCTGCGGTCGATAGATGCGAGCGGATATATTGACACGGGGCAGCTTGATCTTTTTAACTCAAAAGAGGAACTTAACGAAGAATATCTGACACGAAAGGGCGACGTCATTGTCCGTATGTCAACTCCCTACACGGCTGTTATTATTGACGAAAACACGGAAAATCTTGTTATAAGTTCCAACTTTGTACTTATACGGCAAAACGGCAGAAAACTTATTCCCGAATATCTTTATTGGCTTTTAAACACCGCAAAAGTCAAACACCGTATTTACGAAAGTTCTACAAGCAATATGCTTGGGTCGGTAAATGCAAAGTATATTTCGGATTTTGAAGTCGAGCCGATAAGTCTTGAACAGCAGCGGCAGATCGCCGAATTAAACACCCTTGCAAAACGGGAGATAAAACTTTTGCAAATGCTTACGGCAAAAAAAGAACAATATTATGCACAGATAATAGAGGATTTACAGAAAAAAATGAGAAAGGAAAATAAAAAATGACAACTAAAAGCGATATAGAAAAAGTTTTGTGGAGTGCCTGCGACAGTTTCCGCGGCAAGATAGACAGTTCCAGATACAAAGATTATATACTTACAATGCTGTTTGTAAAGTATCTCAGCGATGTTTCAAAAGAAAAACGTGCTAAATATATGGAGCAGTATGACGGCGACGAACAGCGTGTTGAGCGTGCAATGAGCCGTGAGCGTTTTAACATCACCGCCGAGTCTACCTTTGATTATTTATATGAAAACAGAAACGAACCCGATATAGGCGTTAAAATAAACGTTGCCCTCAGCAAGATAGAGGAACTTAACAGCGGCAAATTAACAAATGTATTCCGTGCCATCGACTTTAATTCACAGGTGGATTTTGGCGAGGTAAAGGAAAAGAACGCCATTCTTAAAAACCTTTTGCAGGACTTTGCCGAGCTTGATCTGCGTACAAGTGAACTTGGAACTTCGGACATTATCGGCGATGCTTACGAGTATATGATAGCAAAATTTGCTTCGGACGCAGGCAAAAAAGGCGGAGAATTTTTTACCCCAAGTCAGGTGTCGGAGCTGGTATCACAGCTTGTAGAGCCAAAGGAGAACGAGCGTATATATGACCCTACCTGCGGTTCGGGCGGTCTGCTTTTAAAATCGTACAAAAAGGTGCAAAGCGGCAAGGCGGCTGTTTACGGACAGGAAAAGAACGCACAGACCTGGGCACTTTGTGTTATGAATATGTTTTTGCACGGTGTTGACGATGCAAAAATATGGAACGGCGACACTCTTTCCAATCCTCAGAATATCGAAGATGATAAACTGATGAAATTTCAGTGCGTGGTAGCAAATCCGCCGTTTAGTCTGGATAAATGGGACAGCGGTTTTCTTGCCGACGCAGGGCTTGACGCAAAGGGCAAACGTATAGAGAAAATGACGGCAAGCCTTGACAAATGGAAGAGATTTGAACTTGGTGTGCCGCCGACATCAAAGGGAGATTACGCTTTTGTGCTGCACATGCTCAACAGTCTTGACGATGCAGGCGGGCGTATGGCAGTCATTCTACCTCACGGCGTACTTTTCAGGGGTGCAAGCGAGGGCAAAATAAGAAAACAGCTTGTAGAACTTAATATGCTTGATGCCGTTATCGGTCTGCCCGCAAATCTGTTCTACGGCACGGGCATTCCTGCCTGCGTGCTTGTTTTCAAAAAAGGCAGAACGAATGACGATGTATTTTTTATAGACGCTTCGGGCGAGGTCAATTACGAAAAAGGCAAAAACCAAAATATTCTGCGTGACAGCGATATAGCAAAAATAGTAAGCACCTACAAAACCCGTGAAAACGTGGATAAATACGCCTATAAAGCCACACGCGAGGAAATACGGGAGAACGACTATAACCTTAATATCCCCCGTTATGTAGATACCTTTGAAGAAGAAGAACTTGTGGATATTGAGGAAGTAAAGAAAAATATCGCAGATATCGAAACGGAACTTGCAGAGGTTCAAGAGAAGATGAAGGGGTATTTGGAAGAGTTGGGATTGTGAAAGGAGAAAAATATGGCAAGAACAGTAAGTAGAGCGTTTGAAGAGTTTATGAGAGATAGTGTCAATCTTAATCCGTATATAACAGAACTAGCAAGAAGAAGCAGAGATAACTTGTTAGAAAATATTTCAGAATTTAAGGAGGATTTCTTTAAATTACATTCACCATATAATATCCATTTTGGCTCTTTTGCGAGAAAAACCAAATGCCGTGAGCTTGATGACATTGATTTGATGATAGGAATTTCGGCAGAAGGTGCAACTTACCATACAAAATCATGGGATGATGTTATTATTTATGCCAGTTCTGAAAGTAATATACAAATGGACTGTGCAAATGATGACGGTTCACTTAATAGTACAAAAGTATCAAATAGATTTAAGAAAAAACTTGAAAGTGTAAGAGAATATAGTCGTTCAGAAGTTCACAGAAATGGGGAAGCAATAAAATTAAATCTAAAGTCTAAAGAATGGTCTTTTGATATAGTTCCTTGTTTTTTTACAGCAAAGGAAATAACAGGAAGAAATTATTATTTAATTCCTAATGGTAAAGGAAATTGGAAAAAGACGGATCCTCGCAAGGATAGAGACCATGTTACAGAAAGTAATAAAAGAAAAAGCGGGTACTTATTGGAATTGATTAGGCTTTTCAAAAAATGGAATAAAGTTAGATGTAAAGAAGCTATACCTTCGTATTTGTTGGAAACTTTAATTGTTAAATTCGCAGATCAGCAATCGGAATTGAACTATAGGATTGACTATCGTTTTAATGATGCTTTAGACTATATTTCAGGGGCGATTTTGTATAGTGTTAATGATATGAAAGAAATTCAAGGTGATATTAATTCATTAAATATGGATAAGAGAAATGAAATTCGAAGTATAGCCCGCGACGATCATGCTATTGCTCTTTTAGGGATATTATACGATAGTGAAAATAAAAGTGAAGAAGCAATAAAAAAGTGGGGTGAGATATTTGGAGAAGAATTCCCGAAGTACGAATAAGAGCATATATAAAATGCAAAACGAGGCTTTTCTATTACAATGCCTTGCGGCTCAGCGTTCAAAGTATACAACAGCAAAAAAGTTTAATATATGGAAAATGCGAATAATTCTTATATCGTCAATAGCATCATTCACAACATGTTTTATTAAATGTTATACGGTAATAGCGGTGCTATATCTTTTTACAATAATTGTATTAATTGCTGTGAAATATTTAGATGGGTTTATTGCCAAGTTTCAAAAAGAAGCGGCACAAATTCAGCAATATTTTGATACTAGTTTATATTCCTGTGTTTTAGAAGAAAATAAAGAATCATGGGGGCATATTATGTCAGAATACGAAATAACAGATGTTGTAAGTAAATATAGACAGAATGATTTGTCGGAATTTAAAAATTGGTATAGTGACTATTCAAGTATTACTCCCATAGAACAGATTTTTTATTGTCAACGCGAAAATATATGTTGGGAAAATGAACTTAAAAATAGTTTTTTGAATTTGTGTAGTGTTATAGTTATTATGGGAACAATTATATTACTTATAATGGCAATATGTTTTAATACTGAATTTTATAAAATAATAATCTTACTGGCTCTTTTTTCTCCATTTATAGAATACTGCATATCAAGTATATATTTTTTGAAAAAAGATATAAGTGATAACAGGTTAATTAATGAGAATTGTAATGTTCTCGAAAAAAAGAAATTGTATGATATAAAAGATTTAATTAACGTTCAAGATATGATTTATAAATATAGAGCCAATAATTATATCGTTCCAGACTTCTATTATAAAATACATAGAGATAAACAGCAAAAAAAAGAAGACAATAAAGCAAAAAATATTTCTGAAAGACTTAATATTAATAACAAAGATCAAGAAGGGTAATGATTAAGTATGATTAACTATGATAACTTACTATATAAAAAAGTAGATATATTAAATATATGGGATGTAGTTCATTTTTGTGATATGTTTTCTAGAATAACGCGAAAAAACAAAGAGGGCAATACAAATGTACTTACTATTTCGGCGCAATATGGGTTAATCAATCAGGAAGAATTTTTTAACAAGCCTATTGCAAGTGAGGATAAGTCAAATTATTTTTTGCTTTATAAGGGAGAATTTGCCTATAACAAAAGTTATTCAAGCGGATATCCTTTTGGAGCGTTTAAACCGCTTGTGAGATATGATAAAGGAATTGTATCTCCGTTGTATATTTGCTTTGCTCCTACCGATAAAAATTTGTATCCGAAATTTTATGCACAATACTTTGAAGCGGGGCTTATGAATCGTGAAATTAAGGCTATTGCACAAGAGGGTGCAAGAAATCACGGTTTATTGAATATTTCGGTTGATGATTTCTTTAACACATACATATTAAAACCGCCGCTTGAAGAACAACAAAAAATTGCCGAAATACTTTCAACGCAGGACAAGGTTATTGAGTTAAAAGAAAAGCTGATAAAAGAAAAACAACGGCAGAAAAAATATCTTATGCAGCAACTTTTGACAGGGAAAATGCGATTAAAAGGGTTTAGTGGAGAATGGAAGAAAGAAAAACTTGGCAAATTGTTTTATGAAAGAATAGAAACAAAGTGTAATGATTTAGAATTACTTGCAATTACTGGAACGCAAGGTGTAATTCCTCGCAGTCAATTAGATTTGAAAGATAATTCAAGTGAAGATAAGTCAAAATACTTAAAAATTTGTGTTGGCGATATAGGATATAATACAATGAGAATGTGGCAGGGTGTTTCTGCATATTCAAATTATGACGGTATTGTAAGTCCTGCGTATACAATTTTGAAACCATCTGATAAAGTTAATGCAAAATATTTTGCTTATCTTTTCAAAATGCTGGCGGTGATTTTTTTATTCTATAGATTTTCACAAGGTCTTGTAGATGATACAAGAAATTTGAAATATGATAATTTTAAAAGAATAAAAGTGTATTATCCTACAAATATTGAGGAACAAACCGCCATTGCCGAAATTCTCTCCGCCGCCGACAAAGAAATAGACCTTCTTCAAAAAGAATTAGAACAGGAAAAGCAAAAGAAAAAAGCCTTAATGCAGCTTTTATTAACAGGGATTGTGAGGGTAAAATTATGACAGAAGAGCAAATCAAATTTTTATGTAAATATTGTGTTGAAAACGGAAACAGACCATTAACAAAAGAACAAAAAGAAATTTTAAAACAAGCAATAGACAACGCAAAAAATATGGATGAATTATTTAATATAGCTTTTTCGTCTTATTTTATGAAATAGTTTTAATGTGGGAGGGATGAAATTTGAAAAGAGATATGGAATTATGCAGAAAGATTTTATTTGCAATAGAAGAACAGTATGTTGATAGTGCAATTATAAATCTCAAAATAGAAGATTATTCTATGGAAGAAGTTGCATATCATTGCAAAATTTTATATGATGCAGGACTAATAGATGATTATAGTTCAAAAAATGCAGATAATCATATTTATATTTTTGGAGTGGGTTCGTTGACTTGGGAAGGTCATGATTTTTTAGATAAAATACGAGAGGAATCAATTTGGACTGAAGTTAAAGATAAGATCAAAAATAAGGGACTGCCATTCATTATAGATGTTGTAAAAGAAGTAGCAACACAAGTGATTGCAATTAAATTAACGAATATTGGAAGTCCTTAAAATAAGGAGGTGTCTATATGCCTACAACCGAATACAACGAAAGAACCGCAAGTCAGCTGCCTGCGCTCGACCTTTTGCAATCTCTCGGTTACACATACATATCCCCCGAAGATTGTATTTTACAGAGGGGTAGCAGGTATAATGTTATATTAAAGGATATTTTAAGGGGGCAGCTCCGCAAACTCAACAGATACAGTTATGCAGGGGCGGTGAATGAATTTTCTTCGGCAAATATCGAACGTGCTATCGAAGATTTGGACGAGCCGCTTACAGACGGTTTAATGCGTACAAGCGAGAAAATTTTTGATATGCTTATGCTTGGCAGAAGTTATGCGGAGATAGTCGGCGAGGGGAAAAGTCTCAGTTTTGACTTGAAATATATCGACTGGGAGAATTTTTCAAACAATGTTTTTCACGTTACGCAGGAGTTTTATGTGGAAAGCCGTGATAAGCAGAACAATATCCGTGTGGATATAGTTTTGTTTATAAATGGTATTCCCTTTGCATCTATTGAATGTAAAGCACCTTTTGTGCCCGTTGAACAAGCTGTCGATCAGACGGTCAGAAATTCACGCAATGAATATGCACCGCAGCTTTTCAAGTTTATACAAATAGTTATGGCAACAAACAAAGGTGCGGTAAAGTACGCCACAGCAGGAACACCAAGCAAATTCTGGAATATCTGGAAAGAAGAAAACACGGCGTTTCTGAATGAAAGGCTCGAAAAACACATACCGACCGACAGAATGGCATCGGAGCAGGACAAAGCCCTTATCTCGTTTTTTGACATAGAACGTGTAAGGGAAATTTTGCGTTATTTTATTTTATATGATGCCAACATAAAGAAAATATGCCGCTATCAGCAGTATTTTGCCATAAAAGAAATTGTCGATACCATAACCCAATATGACAGCGACGGGAAGAGAAAAGGCGGCGTTATATGGCACACCCAGGGCAGCGGCAAAAGCCTGACAATGGTTATGCTTGCAAAGTACATACTTATGGAGCTTTCAAATGTACACCCGAAAGTGGTAATTGTTACCGACCGAAAAGAACTTGATTCACAGATAGCCGCAACTTTTGCGCACACCCGTCTCAATCCCGCAAGGGCAACAAGCGGGAGAAACCTTGTACAGCTTGTAACAAGCAACAAAGCCGATGTTGTGACAACGGTAATAAACAAATTCAATACCGCAGAAAAACTCGAAACAAAAAATATGTCGAAGGACGTTTTTGTGCTTGTTGACGAAAGCCACCGCACAAATTACGGCAGTCTTGCAACAAAAATGCGTACTGTATTCCCAAACGCTTGTTTTATCGGCTTTACGGGTACGCCGCTTTTGAAAAAGGAAAAGAACACAATGAGCAAGTTCGGCGGCCTTATACATAAGTACACCATACAAGACGGTGTTGGCGACGGTGCTATCGTTCCTCTCATTTACGAGGGCAGATTTGTGGAACAAAATGTTGACGAGGAAAATATCGACCTTTGGTTTGAACAGACCACAAAACGTCTCTCGGATGCACAGAAAGTCGATTTAAAAAACAAATGGAGTAATATACGCCGTCTTACTTCCACCGATGCAAGAATAAGCCGTATTGCAATGGATATAAACGAACATTTTATTGATAGCTTGCAGGGGACGGGCTTTAATGCTATGCTTGCCACGAATTACAAGCGTGATGCCATACGATATTTAAAGTGTTTTGAGGAACTCGGAGATCTGAAAACCGCTGTTATTATTTCGCCGCCCGATGAAAGAGAGGGTTTTGACGACTTGAACGAGGAGTCCGACGATCTTGTCGTTTCGTATTGGCATAAAATGATGAGTTTATACGGAAATGCCGATGTATACGAAGAATCAATAAAAAACAAGTTTATTGACGGCGAGATCGATATTCTTATTGTGTGCGGAAAACTGCTTACGGGCTTTGATGCACCGAGATGTCAGGTAATATATATCGACCGTGAAATGAAAGAACACGCACTTTTGCAGGCGATCGCACGCACAAACCGTATTTATGACGGAAAAGAATACGGCTTTGTTATTGATTATAGAGGGCTTATTCAGCAGCTTGACGAAGCAATGGATATGTACAGCGGTGCGGGACTTGAAAACTTTGACCAAGGCGATCTGAAAGGCGTGGTTATAGATGTTTTAAGCACTTTGGGGAAAATAAGAGAAGTATATTCGCAGCTTAACGACCTGTTCAGAAGTCTTAATAACAGAAAAGACGATGAAGAACTATGCTCTTACCTTGCCAATGAAAAAGAAAGGGCGAAATTTTATGAGCTGCTCAGCAAATTCGGGCGGCTTTTGAGTATAGTTGTAAACTCCGAAAAAGTCTACGCCGAAATGCCCAAGGATGAATTGCAGACTTATAAAGACGCTTTTGCTTTCTATTCAAAAATACGCAGAACCGTGAAAATACGCTACGGCGATGCAATAGACAATGCCGAATATGAGCCTAAAATGCAGAAACTTTTGGATAAGCATCTTTCCGTTGCGGGACTAAAAAAAATAACAAACCCCGTAGACATTATGAACAAAGATGACTTTGAAAAGGAACTTGAAGAACTTGGCACAATGCGTGCAAAAGCCGATGCGATAAAAAGCCGAATGGCAAAAAGCATAACCGAAAAGCGCGATGAAAACCCCGCATACTATGACAGTTTTTCAAAGCGAATACAAGAAGCTCTTGACGAATACAGGGAAAGAAGAATATCCGAAGCGGAATATTATGCAAAAATGCGTGATATAATGGATGATTACAGAAAGGGCAAAACAACCGTTATCTATCCCGAAAGAATAAAAAACAATGTTCACGCACAGGCATTTTACGGCGTTATAAGTGCAATTTTCTCGGACACGAAAGAAGCCGAGATAGATGCCGACTTCTGTGCCGAAATAGCCGAGGACATAACGGAGATAATTGCCGAACACAGCCGTGTTGACTGGACAAACAATAAAACCATACACGACAGGATCGCACAGGATATTGACGATCTGTTTTTCAAATACCAAAAAGAACGCGGTTTAAAACTTTCTTTTGATACGATAGATATGATAATAGAAAATGTCAAAACCGTTGCCCTCAGGAGGTTTTGAGATATGCTGAAAAATATTTCAACAAGAACTGTCTATGTCAACAATACGGCTATTGAATATCAGCTGGAACGAAAAAATGTAAAAAATGTAAATTTGCGTGTACGCCCCGACAGAACAGTATATGTTTCGGCAAACAAAAAGGTAAGTACGGATAAAATAGACGCTTTTGTGTGTGAAAAAGGTGAATTTGTATTATCCGCTTTAAAACGTTTTGAAGAACTGGTAAAGTATAAACCACAGCCGCCGCAGTATGTCAGCGGAGAAACTTTTTATATTTTAGGTCACGGTCTAAGGCTTGATGTGAAACAAGGCACAAAAAACGAGATAACTTCGGATGGCATTTATATCAGATTAAGCGTCAAAGATACGGAAGATATCGAAAAGAAAAAACGCATGGTCACAAAATTTATGAATAACCAATGCAAAGAAATATTCTCCGAAATAATACGGGAAATTTATCCGATATTTGAAAAATACGGCGTTTCCATGCCCGAACTGCGTGTAAGGGATATGGAGACCCGTTGGGGCTCCTGCTCACCTAAAAGGGGTGTTGTAACACTTAATAAACGCCTGCTTGAAGCCCCGAGAAACTGCGTTGAATATGTAGTCATGCACGAAATGTGCCATTTCATCCACCCAAATCATTCAAAGTATTTTTACGGTTTCCTGACAATGCTTATGCCCGATTGGAAAGAAAGAAAAACCACACTCGATAAAACTGCGGCTTATTGGTTGTGAATACCCTGCCTTAAAAAGCAATCGCTGCAAAAAACTTTGGAACAAATAAATCCGAAATACATACATAGAACGCACTTATTAGAAATGTGATATAATTGGTTCAATAAGTGCGTTTTTGGTGCTGTCGGTTTAACAATAGCCGTTACATTTTACTGAACCGTCTACATACAGCTACCGCCCAATTCTTGTTATAAGTTCTTGTGCCAATATCAGCAAAATGGTGTAAAATTGGTGTATTTATAGTTTTTATTGGCTTGTAACACCCAATTTGAGCGACATTCGCTGTAATAATTATATAAATGATAATTTATTCTTTTCAGCCATATTCGACAAACACACAAAAAAGAGCCGCCGCAAAGCGACGACCCCTTAATTGATATATCATAAACTCTCCACAAGTTTATTCAATGTGCATCAAACGATACCCTGTGCCATCATAGCCTCTGCAACCTTAAGGAAGCCTGCGATGTTAGCACCTGCAACATAGTTATCCTTCATGCCGTATTCTTCAGCCTTATTAGTCATTTCGTGGCAGATATTTACCATAATGCCGTGAAGCTTAGCATCTACCTCGTCGAATGTCCAGCTTAATCTCTCGCTGTTCTGGCTCATTTCAAGTGCGGATGTAGCAACACCGCCTGCGTTTGCAGCCTTAGCGGGAGCGAAAAGAACGCCTGCTTTCTGGAATACGTCAATAGCCTCTAATGTAGAAGGCATGTTAGCACCCTCACCAACAGCCTTTACGCCGTTAGCAACAAGAGCCTTTGCATCGTCTTCGTTAAGTTCGTTCTGAGTTGCGCAGGGAAGAGCGATATCACACTTGATATTCCAAACACCCGTGCCGTCATGGTACTCAGCATCCTTATGAGTTTCGCCGTATTCGGAAAGTCTGCCGCGGCGAACAAACTTAAGATCCTTAACATACTCAATATCAATACCGTTCTTGTCATATACATAACCTGTAGAATCGGAAAGAGAAACAACCGTAGCACCAAGCTGTGTAGCCTTTTCAGCTGCGAATACAGCAACATTGCCCGCACCCGAAACAACAACAGTCTTGCCCTTGAAGCTGTCGCCCTTAGCGTTGAGCATTTCTTCTGTTAAGTATACAAGACCATAGCCTGTAGCTTCTGTTCTTGCAAGAGAACCGCCGAATGTAAGACCCTTACCTGTTAAAACACCCTCGTAAAGACCTGTTATTCTCTTGTACTGGCCGTACATATAACCAACTTCACGGCCGCCTACACCGATATCGCCTGCGGGAACGTCCACGTCAGCGCCGATGTGTCTGTAAAGTTCTGTCATAAAGCTCTGGCAGAAACGCATAACTTCGTTGTCAGACTTGCCCTTGGGGTCAAAGTCGGAACCGCCCTTACCGCCGCCGATAGGAAGACCTGTAAGGCTGTTCTTGAAGATCTGCTCAAAGCCAAGGAACTTGATGATACCAAGGTTTACGGAAGGATGGAATCTTAAACCGCCCTTGTAAGGTCCTATAGCGGAGTTGAACTGTACTCTGTAGCCTCTGTTTACCTGTACATTGCCCTTATCATCGATCCAGGGAACTCTGAACATGATCTGACGTTCGGGTTCTACCAGTCTTTCAAGCAGAGCTGCCTGCTCAAAACGGGGATTAGCCTCGATAACGGGCTTTAATGTGTTGAGAACCTCTGTAGCTGCCTGATGAAATTCGGGCTGAGAGGGGTTCTTTGCAATAAGTTCGCTTAATACGCGATCTACATAACTCATTTGTAATTTCCTCCTATGCAGTGGTTATAGCAGTATTAAAATGCTGCATTTATTTCGCCTTGGATGAATTTTTGCGCCGCCAAACTTTCATTTTGATTAGTTTGCGCTGACTTCATCCTTGTGGGATTATTATACACGCATTTTGCCTGTCTTGTCAACAGAAATTTCAAAATTTATTCAATATTGTTGATTTTTTTAGTTTTTAGCTTGAATTTTGCAATTTTCCATTTAAAACTTGTGCAATTTAACAGTTCAAAACTTTCATTTTTGTTTGACAAGAATTCATTTCATTCGCTGCAAAAGAAAAATCTCCGTCAGCGCCATAACCCGCACAAGGTCGTATAAAAGCCGCTTTTCATTCCATTTTTCGCACACCTTGTCAAGGCATATCTCATCCGCCTCGTCAAAGTCACGTCTTGCAGTTTTCACAATCTCTTCCGTCACTTTATCGGCAAATTCTCTGTCCGGGCCTATAGGACGAAGCCCGGGGCTGCCGTTATACATATTTTTCTTCACGATTTTTTTGACATAAGGCAGAAGTTTTTTTGCAATACCGCCGTACATTGCCTGCATCAGGGCATAGTCATCCTGCGGCCTTTGGGGCAGCTGACCCGCAGGCGGTCTGCCGCCGAACGGCAAGTCCTCCATAACACGGACTATATCCTCTTTTGCAAGGGTTTTCTTTGCATTTGCATTGTTAAGCACCGCGCCCATATCCGCGCTTAAATTTTTACTGCGATTTTTATAGTACATAACAGCCTCGTTTTGATTTGCTATGTATATACTATGCAAAAGTCTTAAAACAGTTAATATTATTTTTGATACGTTCTGTTAAAATGAAAATAATCAACGCCCGGTACGGGTTTTTGCATCGGCTTGCCGTCTGTTCTGCTCCAATTGTTTATATCGCGTGCATCGCCGTTTACGGCGTAAGTCAAAAAGTCGGAAAGGTCATTGCCTACATATTTATATATGCCGAAATATCTTTCGCGGTGTATATCGTTCTTTTCTATATCGCTGTAGGAATCGCCGTATTTGTCGGTATCTATACCCGCCATCTCTATCACGCTTGCCGCAAGGTCGCAGTTTGACATTTCGGCAGTGTTATTTATTTTAAGAGCGCCGCCCGAGCCCGCAGGCTTTATCAGAAGCCCCGTAACTATAGGCGAAACTATATCATCCGAGGTCTCCAATATATACTCATACGGCTGTCTGCCGTGGTCGCCGAGCACGATTATATTTGTATTGTCATACACTCCCGCCTGCTTTAACTTGTCAAAAAAGTCAAAAACTATCTTAAAAGTGCCTCTTGCCGTTGTATCGTAATCGGGAGGGGTGCCCGGCTGATAACCCGGATATATCGCCGATACATCCGCCGATACATCATGTATGCCGTTAAGGTGCGCAAAAACAAATTTATTCTTTTGGCTGTCCGCTGTCACATCATGTGTACTGATATAGTTATAAAACATTATATCCGATGTGGAATTTACCAGCTTGAACATATAATCTTCGGGCAGGTAATTGTATTTGATAAACGACATTGAAAAAGTCGAGTTGTACTTATATATAAAAAGCGGTTTCAAAAGATATGGCATTACCTTGCCGAATGAAATATCGGTCATTGTACGCATTATGATATTGTAATTTACGTGTATTATATCATCCGAGGATTTTATATTATCGCACTTGTCCTTAATGTCATTTATCGAATAATACGTAGTGCTTTTATCCACCAGCAGGTCTACTTCCCAGCCTGCATCTTTCAGCTCGTCCATCATATCACGGCCGCTCCATGCCTCATGCAGATAATCGCCCGTATTTCCGCCCTCATAGGGCTTTTGCGAAAGCATCTCCACTATAGACGGGAATGTAAAGGAATAACGCGACAGATTATTTCTGTAATATGTAAAGCCGTCAAGCCCCTCTTTCAGTTCGGGCATGGTCTCAAGATATTCGTCAAACCATTCGCCGTCCAGCCTGTCCACAAGCAAAACGATAGTGTTTTCATCCTTTGAATAGGACATCAGGGGCTCGTATGAAAGATATTTTCTGTAGTCTATCAGTCCAAAATTTTTTACATTTGCAGCCATGAGCGAAACAAAACCCACCAGCTGCATAACAAAAACAACTGCGGGCACAAATATCCTCATTCCCTTTACAGCGTGCACAAACGCCGTCTTATCCTTGTACATACCCGCCGCGATATGCAAAACCGACGGCAGTATCAAAATAACAAAATATATCGCCGTATTTGCGGCTATAAGCTTTGTATCGTCCAGATAAACGCTCTGGTCGCTGCCAAGGTCGAGCATTCTGCCGTTCATAAAAAGCTCCTGCGCGTAAAAGGCAAGCAAGAGACCCATTTCTATGCAAAACAGCGCGTTATAAAGTTTTGTTTTTATTTTGCCCGCAAGTCTCAGCAGTGCGAAATTTATCAATGCAGCTATGACGGACAGCCCAAACATCGGAACAAAAATATCCCTGAATATGACCACAAATTCAGTCATGTTGCCAAGATATATCTCCATTGACGGAAAAAAGAATAAAGCAGTAAACAGGGATATACTTATTGCTATGTCCGCCAAAAGCTTATTTTTCGTTTCTTTCATCATGTTTTCTCGGCATAAATATGCCGCTCCTCCGTTTTTTTGATATTTCACCGCTTATAATTATACCACCAAGCCGCATAACGGTCAATAATGCGATTGATTTTTGCAGTCAAATTACTGCATAAAAGAGGGGCTGAAGCACCATATAAGTGCATCAGCCCCGTCCCGATATATTACTTATTCAAAAGATTAGCAAGCTGTTCTTCCACGGTTTTGAGCATCTGTGTATACTTAGCCTGTTTAGCCTTTTCCTCGTCGATAACTTTCTGCGGTGCTTTTGAAACAAAGCCCTCGTTGCCGAGTTTCTTCTCCACACGCATTACCTCGCCCTCAAGACGCTTTTTCTCCTTGGTAAGGCGCTCTTTTTCCTTTTCCACATCCACAAGTTCGGCAAAAGGCATATAGATAACGCCGTCATGGATAACGGTGGATACCGCATCCTCGCCTACCCCGTTTTTATCTGCCTGAACAGCGACCTCACTTGCATAAGCCAAAGTTGCAAAGAATACCTTGCCCGTTTCAAATGTATCGCGGACAGCGGCATTTTCACTCACTACCGTTACTTTGACTTTCTTGCTCGGCGGAACATTCATTCCCGAGCGGAGATTACGGATAGACTTGACAGCCTCCTTGATACGCTCGATAGCCTGCTCATCATCGGCAAAATCGTTTTCTTCCGAATATTCGGGCCAGCTTGCAAGTACGATAGTTTCTTCCTCGCTCTGTAAGGAAGTGAATATCTCCTCCGTAATGAACGGCATAAACGGATGAAGCAGTTTAAGCGCCGTTACAAGTACATTTTTAAGTGTCCACAATGCGGACTCTCTTGTAGCATCCTCCTTGTTGTAAAGGCGGGGCTTAACCATTTCTATATACCAGTCGCAGTATTCGTCCCAGATAAAATCATAAACTTTCTGAACGGCAATACCCAGCTCGTAGTTGTCAAGGTTTGCGGTAACATCCTTTGCAAGTGTGTTTGCCTTGCTGATTATCCACTTGTCGGCGGGTGTCAGTTCGCCCTTTACGGGTTCTTCGTCGCCAAGGTTCATCATTACAAAACGAGCGGCATTCCAAAGCTTGTTGCCGAAGTTTCTGCTGTTTTCAACACGTTCCTCATAGAAACGCATATCGTTGCCCGGTGCGTTGCCCGTTACAAGTGTAAGTCTTAACGCATCTGCGCCGTACTTTGCGATAAGTTCAAGCGGGTCGATGCCGTTGCCCAGAGACTTGCTCATTTTTCTGCCTAAGCTGTCGCGCACAAGGCCGTGGATAAGTACGGTCTTAAAAGGCACTTCGCCCATCTGTTCCATAGCGGAGAATACCATTCTTACTACCCAGAAGAAAATGATGTCATAACCCGTAACAAGCACGCTTGTGGGGTAGAAATGCTTTAATTCCGCCGTTTCTTCGGGCCAGCCGAGGGTCGAGAACGGCCATAAAGCCGACGAGAACCATGTATCAAGGCAGTCCTCATCCTGCTTCAAGTCCGTTTTGCCGCACTTGGGGCAGCAGTCGGGCTTTGTTTTGCTTACGATAGTTTCGCCGCAGGAGCAGTAGTAAGCGGGTATTCTGTGACCCCACCAAAGCTGGCGCGAGATACACCAATCATGTATATCTTCAAGCCAATGTGTATAAATTTTGCCGAATCTGTCGGGAACAAATTTCAGATCGCCGTTGTAGTATGCGTTAAGCGCGGGCTTTGCAAGCTCTTCCATTTTAACGAACCATTGGCGCTTGATAAGCGGCTCAATAACGCTGCCGCAGCGGTCGTGTGTACCTACTGCATGGTTTATCTCTTCTTTCTTGATGAAAAGACCCATTTCGTCAAGTTCCTTAACTATTTGGTCACGTGCTTCGTATCTATCCATACCGCAGAATTTGCCGCCGTTTTCGTTGATAGTGCCGTCATCGTTAAGAATATTTATCTTTTCAAGGCCGTGTCTTTCGCCTACCTCAAAGTCGTTGGGGTCATGTGCGGGAGTGATCTTAACAACACCCGTACCGAATTCCATATCAACATATTCATCGGCGATAATGGGAATTTCTCTGTCGACAAAAGGCAGAATACACACCTTGCCCACAACATCCTTGTAGCGGTCGTCATTGGGGTTTACCGCAATAGCGGTATCGCCGAGCATAGTCTCGGGACGTGTGGTGGCAAATTCAAGGAACTGATCCGTACCCTTTATAGGGTATTTGATATGCCAGAAACCGCCCGTTTTATCAACGTGCTCCACTTCCGCATCGGAAATGGTTGTCTGACACTTGGGACACCAGTTGATAAGCTTTGAACCCCTGTAAATATAGCCCTTTTTGTAGAGTTTTTCAAAAACCGTCAGAACGGCATTGGAAAGACCCTCGTCCATTGTGAAGCGTTCGCGCTGCCAGTCGCAGGACGAGCCTAATTTTTTAAGCTGATTTAAAATAGTTCCGCCGTATTCTTTCTTCCATTCCCAAGCACGCTTTAAAAAGCCCTCGCGGCCGATATCTTCTTTTGTGATGCCCTCTTCACGCATCTGATTTACTATCTTGACCTCGGTCGAGATAGCCGCATGGTCTGTACCCGGAAGCCAAAGGGTGTTATAGCCCTGCATTCTCTTCCAGCGGATAAGGATATCCTGCAAAGTTTCGTCAAGGGCGTGTCCCATGTGAAGATGTCCCGTGATATTGGGCGGCGGGATAACGATAGTAAACGGCTCTTTGTCGGGTTCTACCTCGGCATGAAAATAGTTCTTTTCAAGCCAGTTCGCATAAATTCTGTCCTCGGACGAGGACGGATCGTAATTTTTTGCTAATTCTTTCATAGCTCCTCCTTGGGTTTATATTTTAGTCTATTTAAAAAGGGTTAAATTTTGTAAACTCTGCCTTCTTTTCTCGGTTTATCCGTATCCGTCTCCTTATCGGGATAGCCCAAAACACAGTTGCCGACACCGACGTATTCGTCGGCGGAGATGCCAAGCTTTTCAAGTATCTCAACGCCCTCGGGGTCTTCAAAGACTTCCTTTGCGCGGTGTATCCAACAGCTGCCGATGTCAAGCGAATGTGCCGCAAGCATCAAATTTTCCATAACAAGACTGCCGTCCTCGACGGTCGTGTGGATATTTCTCGATGCAAGAACGCATAACACAACGGGTGCGTTATAAAACGGGTCGGGTCTGTGTGCAAAATCGTATTTGGAATTTAACTTTGACAGCTTATCGCGGGTCGCCTTGTCGGTTACGGCAATTATTATCGACTCCTGCCTGTTCATACCGCTTGGGGCATATAATCCCGCTTCGATTATTTGGTCTATCAGCTCCGCCGAGACTGCATCGGGCTTGAAACTCTTGCAGCTTCGGCGGGTAAGCATATTTTTTATTGCTTCGTTCATGATATCTGCCTGCCTTTCGGTTTAATTGACAACATTGTGTCTCCGCCTTTTTGAAACTCGTAATCCGTTTTAAAAAGCTCTGTTTTATAATTTTTGTCAAAATACTCAATTATCCTGTTTGTAAGTCTGCTTTTATTTGCATCTAAATCGACAACCGGAAAAATTCTTATTTCTTTGCATATCCTAAGCATTTCCGAAATTGCTTTTATATGAAAATCAAAACCAAGTTCGGTATACATCAGCAGAAAATGCGAACTTAAACCGATATCAAAAGTATTGTCCTCAAAATCGGTTTTATCAGGCAGTTCGTGATAGATATATCTGCCCTCTTTTTTACCCTGCTCATAGTCTTTCAAAAACAGTTCCATTGCGGACATTCTGATATTTTCAAGTTCGTCAAGGCTTTTTATTTTCGTCCAGATATAATTATCTTTATTCTCCGCCATCTGTTTCATCACTATACCGCGTACTTCCTCAATGCGTGCTTGCAGTTCTTCTTTTGCAAAGCAATATATCGGATCAAATGAAGTAACTGAAATACGGTGCTTGGCCGCTTCATAATTAAAACTTGCAGGGCCGTCGCCAAACCCCGCTATTTTTCTTGATAAATCGTCCTCGTTAAGACAAAACATCGTTTTATATTCATCAAAATTTCTGCCCCACGGAACAACACTTTCCAACTTGAATGCCATATACATCTCCCAACAAAAAACAGCCCTCGTCACAAAAGGACGAGAGCCGCGGTACCACCTTAATTCCTGCAAAAGCAGGCACTTTATAACGTATAACGCCGTTACCCGTCTGCGGTTAATTATCAAAAGGGTGATATTTCTCGCCGCAAAAACTCCGATGCTACCTTGGGGGATACTTCTTATATGCAGCCTTACAGCCCATGAGCCGCACTCTCTTGAAAAGGTTGTCCCTTACTCCTCATCTTCAATGTTTATAGAATATGTAATTATTTAAGAAATTCGATTATAGCGTCGCAGGCCTCCTGCTCATCCTCGCCCTCGGCGGTAACGACAACATCATGGTCACAAAGCGAGCCTATGGATATAACGCCCATAATGCTCTTTAAATTGACGTTTTTATTTTCCATCTGCAAATGCAGGCTGCTGTTAAATCTGCCTGCTGTCTGCACCAACAGTGCTATCGGTCTTTCTTCCATACTTGAGCCGACCAATACTTGCTTTTTAACCATTTATATATCCCCTTTCAGATTTTCGGCTATTTCGCATATTTTTTTCAGCCGATGGTTTACGCCCGATTTCCCGACGGGCGGTTTAAGTTTTTCTCCCAGTTCTTTAAGAGAGGTATCGGGGTATTCAAGTCTGACCCTTGCCATTTCTTCAAGGCTTGGGGAGAGGTAGCTTAACCCGACGGTCTTTCTTATATATTCTATTGCCTCCACCTGTCTTACACCTGCGGAGACTACTTTGTTAAGGTTTGCGGTCTCGCAGTTTACAATGCGGTTTACGTTGTTGCGCATTTCCTTGACCACACGCAGGTTCTCAAACTCCAGCAATGCCTTGTGCGCCGACATAACATTCAGCATATCCACTATCTGTTCGCCCTCTTTTATATAGACGACATAGTGATTTTTGCGCGTTATTATCTTTGCATCTATGCCAAAGGCAGAAATAAGCCCTTTAAGTGCGTTTGCGTGGTCATAGTCGCTGTTGCTGAACTCCAGATGATACTGCTTTTGAGGGTCGGATACCGAGCCCGTACAGATAAAAGCACCCCTTATATATGCACGTTTGCAGCATACGCTTGAAACGGCAAGCGGATTTATCGCGGGTCTGTCATAACCCCGATTGCCAATAGTTATATTGGCAAGCTTTTGTGCGTCCTCCAAAGAGCGCAGCCTTGCGCAGAATTTATTATCATAAAGCAGTATTTCGGGGCGCGTACCCGTCAATCCCTCCACAAGCGAGGATATCTTATCGAGCAGCCTTGTATTCTCCGACAGAAAAATAAAAATTTCGCCGTCATAATATCCGCACAGGTTGACAAACGCCGTAAGCTCGGCTATCTGACAGTGTCTTGCGCTGTCGCTGACCTGAAGCAATTCGTTTTTTACCTCGGATGAAAATGACATTTTTCCGTCTCCTGCCTTATAAAAACCGTACTGTAAATATAATTATCGCAATGATAGAATTATACTATCTTTTCGCGTCTTTGTCAATATCCCTATGAATGATTGCTACACTATGTCCAACTTTTCGCAATTTTGTATACAACTCATTGGCTAAAGTGACACTTCTATGCTTGCCTCCGGTGCAGCCTATGCCGATAACAAGTTGATTTTTACCCTCTTTAACATAGTTTGGAATAAGAAAATTGCACATATCGTCCAATTTTTCAAGAAACTCCGAACTCTCGGGCTGTTCCATTACATAGTCATGCACAGCCACATCATTACCCGTCAAAGGTTTCAGTTCCGCAATATAAAACGGATTGGGGATAAAACGCACATCAAACACAAGGTCTGCATCTGCGGGGATGCCGTATTTGAAGCCGAAGCTCAAAACCGTGATAACAAGACTGTCAAAGCCCTTGTTTTCAAGGAAGATGTCACTTAACTGGCTGCGCAGATGGCGCGTGAGCAGATGAGATGTGTCGATAACATAGTCTGCACGGCGTTTTATCTCGTGCAGCATATCACGCTCGCGCATAATGCCGTTTATTATCCTCTCACCCTTTGCAAGCGGGTGTGTACGGCGCGACTCCTTATATCGCTTTAAAAGCACCTCGTCCGAGCAGTCCATAAACATTATCTTGCAGTCAACTTCCGCGCGTATATCGGTCAAAACGCCGAACAGCTCGCCGAAATGACGGCCGCCGCGGATATCTATGCCAAGCGCCACGTTTTCAATATCGTTGCCGGGCAGAGCACAAAGTTCAATAAACTTCGGGATAAGACTCGGCGGAAGATTGTCCACGCAGAAATAGTCTATATCCTCCAAAAATTTTAAAACGGTACTTTTGCCCGCACCCGACATACCTGTTACTATTACTATTTTCATAAACTCACCTGCTTTCGTTTTTATCTTCGTTAAGATCAGATGTGCATTTCTTTCATCATCTGTTCGGTTTTTTCCAATGCTTTATTTACAGAATACATTCTGTTTCTTTTACAATAATCACAACTCCCGTGATTGCGGCAGGTATGATCTACTGCTTTTGCACCTTTATACGGTTTTCTGTGTTCTTTTCCGTTAAAAACTGCCTTATCCAATGACATAGTGATCACTCCTCACCGATTATCCTTACCTCGGGTTCGAGTTTTACGCCGAATTTATCGTATACTTTTTGTGTTACCCGCTCCATAAGGTCAAGCACATCTTTTGCGGTCGCATTGCCTTTATTTACCACAAAGCCGCAATGTTTTTCGCTGACCTGTGCATCGCCCACGGCAAAGCCGCGCAGTCCGCAGTCGTCTATCAGTTTGCCCGCAAAATAGCCCTCGGGGCGTTTGAAAGTCGAGCCCGCCGACGGGTATTCAAGGGGCTGTTTTTCACGGCGCTGTGCGTTAAGGGTATTCATTTTTTCAAGAATTTCGGTCTTATCGCCCGTTTCAAGCACAAAAGCCGCTTCAAGCACGATAGCACCCGTTTTCATAATACCGCTTGTACGGTAGCCGAAAGCCGCTTCTTCACAGCTTAAAGTCTGTATATTCAAATCTTTGTCAAGAATTTTTACGTATTCGATCACATCTTTAAGTTCGCCGCCGTATGCGCCCGCGTTCATGCAGACACCGCCGCCTATTGTGCCCGGTATGCCCGAGGCGAACTCCATGCCCGTCAAAGAATTATCCGCCGCAAGTCTTGCCGCTGCGCCGAGCATTACGCCCGCACCTGCGGTTATTTTAGTGCCGTCAAGGGATAATTCTTTCAGGTCCGGGCGGATAATGACACCGCGGAAACCCTTGTCACGCACAAGAAGATTGCTGCCGTTGCCGATTATATAAAAAGCCGTGCCGCTGTCTTTGCAGGTCTTTATGGCAAAGACAAGTTCCTCGTCCGTCCGCGGCATGGCGAATATATCCGCCGCCCCGCCTATCTTAAAAGTAGTATGACGGCTCAAAGGCTCGTTGAGCTTTACGGGCATTTTTTCACTTAATTTTGTTGAGATACCATTCATATTTACACCTCTAAAAATCAGAATTTGACAGGCTTTTTTGTGGTGGCTACCGCCCCCACACCCCTGTCTCGCCCCTACGCGGGGTGATGACCGTACTTTTTAGAAAAGCGAGGGAAAAAATATTCGAGAATATAATTTCATAAAATTCAAGCTTTAACACCGCGGGGTAACTGACACCCGCTGCCAATGTACCCCTACGCGGGGCAATGGCCGTGCATTTGCAGCACTTAAATCCAGCCGCGGCGTATAACTGCAAATTTAGTTAATCCTTATTCGCGCAATATGTTTTGCCCCACTTTTTGAAAAGTGGCACGGTCATTGCCCCGCGTAGGGGGCGGGGTGCAGGGGCAGCGCCCCTGCAAAATTACAAATTCATAAGCTCCCTTGTCATTTCCCTGCACTCATCCTCTTCAAGCTCCGTGCCGACATTTTCGCGCAGAACTTTATTTATATAGTGCATTATCTTCTCCTCGTCCTCGGTACGCAGGATATAGCTTATCTCGCAAAGCGCAAAATAATAATCCTTATCGTCCCATGCTTCATCCGCTTTTTGCGTAATGCCCGTATAGGAATTGACAATATCGGTCAGCTTCACAAACCGCTTTACATTTTCATCGGATGCACTTTCAAAGCCCTCGCGCCAATCCTCGTCCACATCGACATCCATTTCGTAGGTCCAGAAACAAGCCTTTGGATAATCGCGGAAGCCGTCCAGTTTAAAATATCTTTCTATCGCTTCATCCGCCTTTTCCTGTGAGGAATAAGCGCCGAGCATCTTTGTTTCCCTGCCCTCGTCAAACTCGTATTCATGTACCAGTACAAAAACCTTATCCATATACCTCACCCCGCAGTTCTATTTTTTGCCGAGCATTGCGGCACCGACTATACCCGCATCATTGCCGAGCGTAGCTATAGCTATTTTAGTTTTGAGCTCGCCGCCGTATACCCTTGTATTTAAAATTTCTATAATGGGGTCTGTCAGCTTACTGCCCCTTGCACATATACCGCCGCCGATAACAACAGCCTCGGGCTGGAAGATATTTACAAGGTTTACCAGACCGATAGCAACATATATCTGATAGCGATGCACTATATCAAGAGCCACCTCGTCGCCCTCATCGGCCGCATCAAAAACGGTCTTTGCATCAATAAGTCTGATATCGCCATCCACTTTCTGGAATATCCTGCTTGTGGGGTATTTGGCCGCGCCTATCCTGCCCTCGCGTCTTAAAGCGTTCGCGGAAGCATAGGCCTCCCAGCAGCCCTTTCTGCCGCAGGTACACATCTCGCCGTCCGCAACGATGACCATATGACCCGCTTCACCGCCGCCGCCGAACGAGCCGTCAAAAACCTTTCCGTTAATGATTATGCCAACGCCGACACCCGTGCCGAGCGTAACATAAATAACATTTTTATCACCGTAAGCCGAGCCGCAGGTGTTCTCGCCGATAGCCGCACAGTTCGCATCGTTTTCTATATAAACGGGAAGCCCCATGCGTTTATTCATCTCTTCAACGACATTTACATTGTCAAAATTAAGGTTGTTGGCGTACAAAAGCACGTTTTTCTTCTTGTCAAGCATTCCGGGCACACCAACGCCCAGACTTTTGACTTCCTTTATATCAATATTGTTTTCTTCAAGTATTTTTTTACAGAGGTCTGCCATATCGTCAAGAATATCCGCAGCCTGTCTGCCGTTCATTGTAGGTGTACTTTTCTTGGCAATTATTTTGCCGTTTTCCTCCACCAGACCTGCCGAAATATTTGTACCTCCGAGATCTATGCCTAAATAATACATATCATTTCTCCTCTATATTTACTTCTTTTTCATTGCATCCTGCATAATTGCATCCGTAAGTGCCTGCGCTGCGTTGTAGCCCATTTTCTTCTGGCGGCAGTTTACCGCCGCGGACTCGCATATCATGGCGAGGTTACGGCCGGGGCGCACGGGAATGGTATGACACACGACTTTACTGCCGAGGATATCCATATATTCCTCGGTAAGTCCGACGCGGTCGTATATCTTGCCCTTTTCCCAAAGCTCAAATTTTACTATAAGGTCTATTGCCATAGTATCCTTTACCGACTGAACGCCGAACATCTGCTTTACATTGATGATGCCTATACCGCGGACTTCGATAAAATAGCGGATAAGCTCGGGACAGCTGCCGACAAGGGTCGTATGCGATACTTTTTTTATCTCGACCGCATCATCCGCCACAAGACGGTGACCTCTTTTTACCAGTTCAAGCGCGGTCTCGCTTTTGCCTATACCGCTCTCACCCATGATAAGCACGCCCTCGCCGTAGATATCGACAAGTACGCCGTGCATGGTAGTAGACGGCGCGAGTTCCACTTTAAGGTATTTCTGTATTTCGCTGACAAACTCGGATGTAGTTTCCTCCGAACGCAGGACGGGTATCTTGTTCTCCCTTGCATAAAACAGCATCTCGGGATGCGGTTCTAAACTGCGTGTCAGAATAACACAAGGCATTTTATGCGAAAACAGCTTTTGGAGCGTATCCTGTCTGAACTCGGGCGCAAGCTTGGAAAGGTAGGTATGTTCCACCAGACCTATGACCTGTAAGCGCTCGCTTAAAAAGTAGTCGTAAAATCCCGCAAGCTGTAACGCGGGACGGTTTACCTCGGGTATGGATATCTCTATCTCATCTATCGGTATGTCCTCGGTAAGATTTATCAGGTTAAAATTTTTTGCTATCTCAGTTAATGCAACCGATACCATACTGTACCGCCTTTCCAAAATCGTTCTATATTATCTTACGGGCACCTCTAAAAATTCATTTTTTGCATAACTTGATGAATTTTCCAACAACCGTGTCAAAGCCTCTCAGCATAGCTTTTATGCTATGCTTTCGAGTCTTTTCCCTGCTTTTGAAAAATCCCTCTGCGTTCTGCTTTAAAGCAATTTTTAGAGATCCTCTTACTATTTTACTATAACACTTTTGCAGGAAAAACACAACTTTATTTTTTATAGTAAGCGAATTAAATAATCGGACTTAAACTTGTTTGAGTCTGATTATTTATGAGCCCCATCATATCGTGAACGACTGATTATTTTTGTCGTTCACGATAACCAAACTTTTCAGCTCTGCCACGGTCTTTCCGAGTACGGGGTGGACTTTATGCGGGGCTATTTGTGCAAGGGGTTCGAGTACGAACATCCTGTCCTGCATAAGCGGGTGCGGAACTGTCAGTTTTTCGGTCTGTATCACTTCATTATTATAGAAGATAATATCCAGATCGAGTGTCCTCGGCCCCCACTTTTCCTTTCGCACCCTGTCCGCTTCGGCCTCTGTTTTATTAAGAAAAGCAAGCAGTTCAAACGGGTCGTAAAGCGTTTCTATCTCCATACATCCGTTTAAATAATCATCCTGCGGTATATCGCTCACGGGTTCTGTCACAATAAGATCGGACACACGCTTAACGCGGCATTTTTTATCCGCATCGACCGCTTTGACCGCATCGAAAATATATTTTTGCTTATCGCCCATATTACTGCCAAGGGCGATATAAGCACTATTCCAGCGTCTTTCTATCTCCACGCCCACGCTCTCAAGCGGCAGTCCTATAGGCGCAGACGGCTTGTCTATACGCACCTTTGCCGCCTTTACCGAGGGCGAGCCTGTCAGCAGCGCCTGTGCAATATTTTCCGCAAGAGTCTCTATCAGCTTAAAAGTATTGTTCTCGCATATACTCTTTATTGTATGACAGCAATCGCTGTAATTGACTGTTTTTTCCAGATCGTCCGTCCTGCCTGCTTCCGAAAGTGAAAGTTCCAGTTCGGCGGAGATATAAAACATCTGTCCGAGTGCATTTTCCTCACTCATAACGCCGTGGCGGCCAAAAACCTGTAGTCTGTCAATAAAAATTTTATCCATAATATTCTCCCTGATATTCTCCCTTTTATGTGCCGAAGTACGAGAAGTGCATATAATCCTGCGGCGTTACCCAGCTTCCGCCCCATGAGAAGTTATGCCGTCTGAATATATTGACGACTTCGGGCGTGACGGAATAAATATCCTCATAAGGCCGCCAATAATTGCCGACAGTAGAGCCGTCGCCGTATACGCAGTAGTTTTGCATATAGTTCACATCAATAGCCGTTCCCAACGCGTGCTCGGATATCCTGCCGCCCGCCGTGTTTCTCCAGCTGTAGCAGCCCAGGTCGTTTATCGGGAATTTTATATCGTAAAGCTCATCAAATACAGCCTTAAACTCGCCCGCCAACGCGCGGTTGCAGGTAAAGCTTGCCGTTGAAGAATACAATTCGCCGCGGTTTACGGTGCGTTTGACCGTTCTTGTAACATACTCGACCGTAGTTATCTCGGTGTATTCCTCGACTACCAGTTCGCCCCTGCTGTCATCTTCGGTCTCTTCTTCCGTTTGCGAAACTTCACTTACAGGCGTGGTTTCCGCAAGTTCCTCTATCGTTTCCTCGTGTATTATATCGGGTTCTTCTTCGGCAGGTTCTTCCGCTGCTTCTTCAGCCTCTTCCGAAGGCTCTTCGTCTATTTCTTCAATTTCTTCGGTCTCTTCTTCCGTTTCCTCTTCATCTCCGTCATAATCGCCAACACTCTTGTTATATAGAATATCCTCGCTGACCTCGGTATCCCCGCCGACATATTTTGTAACGGGAACTTTTATCGTGCGGACTATCTCGTCAACGACCTCTTCCTCGTCAACTTCAACTTCTGTGGTGTTTGCACGCCATACCTTAACGGTTATAGTCACCATATTGGCATCCGCCTCCTCCTCGGAGTGGAAAAAGCCGTTAGGGAATATCTTTTCCATAGGAATACGCGGTCCTACAGCCACAATATCGGTATTTGCGATTATTTTTGCTATCTCGTCCTCGTACTTGCTGCCGACACGGAAAGACACGGTCTCGGAAAACGCATTGCCCGCCCTTATGCGCAGATGGTATTCACGGCCGCGCACAAGCTTGCTGCTTAAAATCACCAGTTCGTTATCTTTTATCTCTATCAAAGAACTGCTTGCAATACTGTTTATCTCGGCAAAAACAGGGTCTGTGCCCTCGTATTTGACACGGATATGGATATTTGAGTGATCGGGCAAAAGCGCGCCGTCACGGGGCGACAGAATTTTCGGCACATTTTCCTTTGGCTGAAATTGTGCAAAAAATTCGCTTATATCATCCTTCGGTATCTCGCCCTCGGGCAGTTCGTCCCAGTTGCTTTCAGTCCTGACAGGCTCTTCATCACGTTCCGCACCGTGAAAAGCCACGGTCTGCACGCTTTCTGTTTCTTTCAGATCAAAAAGTATATACCTCGCCACAGGCGGCAGGCTCTGCTTATACCTTTCAAGCCTTATTTTGGATTTGAGCACCTCCGCCGCAACGGGAGGCAGCTCGTCCACATTTTCGGCAGCGCTGATGTCTGCCGTAAAAAACAACATCAAAGCCGCCAAAAACAACATCAGTTTTTTTAACATATCACAACATTCCCATTCAAAATTTACGGGCTGTTACTTACATAACAGCCCACATAAATATCTATTTGCAGATAAACATCGTGTCTTCCGACACGGTCATATAATCGTCCCTGCCGTCGCCGTCTGCATCGCCTACGGCATAATATGCATTGTCGCCCTCGGCAATACCGCCGCCATATACCTCAAAACCGCCGTGAGAAAGCACATAACGGGTCACAAAACCATTTGAATCGTTTACATATATCTCTTTTACGCCGTCGCTGTTAAGGTCGCCGACAAAAAAGTCGTTTATTGCGCTGACGCTGAATTTTGTGCGCCATGCAAGCCTGAGCCTGTCCGAACCCGTATAAACATAAATATTCACACCGTCGGAAACGATATATTCGGCATTTCCGTCGCCGTCAATATCTGTCACACGCATTTTTTCAACAGCGGCATCGACACTCAGTCTGCCCGCCTTTTCCCAGCTGTCGGTATACTCAAATACGTCTATAACATTATTTCTTGCCGCCGCTATACGCTTGCCGCCAAGCACATCCACAGAGGTGTAGATACTCAGATCGAGCGGTATTTCGGGCAGGACATAACTTCCATCCTTGTCGACAAAAACAATTTTTTCGGATTTCTGATTAACGATATTCGGCTCGTCTTCGGTCACTTCGTAATCGCTTGTGTCGGTATCCGCTATTTCGTAGCTGTCTAAAAGCGTGCAAATAAAGCCGTCACCCTGCGCCGCAGAAACAGGCATAAGTTCATCGCCGAAATCTATTTCGTCACCGCGTCTGAAGCCTCTTTCTCCGTCCGTATAGAACACAAGCGCACTGCCGCTTAAAAGCGCAGTCTCGCCGCCGCAGATATATTCGGCACGGTCAAATATCACATCTTCTTCTGTCTTTTCAAATGAACGCGAGACCTGCTTATTTTCCACTGACACAAAAGGCGAAGCATACTCAAACGGGTATTTGTTGGTCAGGTCATAGCAGACATTTTTGTACATATAATATCCGCACAAAAGCTCATCGCCCGAAAAAGCAAAATACGCCGTGCCTGCATCGGACATATCCGAATTCAAAAGCCCGACAGTCGCAAGCATAGTCTGTTTTGCGCCTTTTTTTAGACGGGTCGTATCTATGCCCGCAGCCTCGGAAGCCGAACAGATAGCCGCAAAATTCTCGCCCTCACCCGAAAGGATAAGGTCGTTGCCGAAAGTCAGGCTGTCCGCGTCATAATTCCAGACATTTTCGCTTAAAATATTTTCTATAGTCTGTGTATTTTTGGGTATGCTTGCGGTATCAAGTGCAAGCGTATTTTCCTGCACCGCTGTAGGCGCATCCGAACAGCCGCCCATAAACAGGCACAAAATACACAACGTCAAAATTTTTTTCATACTATCACTCTCATTTTCCGCATACTCTCCCAACTATTATGGTAACATAAAAAACCGCATAATACAATAACAGGCATGTTACAGCTATATTTCATTTTTCGAGCAGTTTTGTCATAAAAGTTATGTCGATATAGGTGTTGTTTTTGTAGCCTATTTCACGGAAAGTCGTGTTTGCGAAAAAGCCGCAGCGCGAAAACAGCGCAAGACTTGCCCAATTGTTGTCGGTAACAACAGCCACCAGACAGTGATATTTGCCCTTTGCCATTGTCATAAGCGTGGTAAGAAGTGTTGTGCCGACACCCTTGTGACGATGGTTCACGCTTACATATATAGAAACCTCCGCCGTTATGTTGTAGCCCGAGTATTCGCGGAAGCGCGATAAAGACGACCAGCCTATCACCTCGCCGTTAAGCTCTGCCACAATAACGGGGTATCCGTCCCGCTCGTGACTGTCAAACCACTCATAGGCACGTTCCTCGCTGCGCGGGATTGTATTCAGATTGTAGTTTGTGTTCATTATCGCAAAATTGAGTATGCCGTTTATCATCGGCACATCTTCACGCCCTGCCGGGCGTATCCGTATTTTATTTTCCATAAGAACTCCCTTAAAGTCATTCATTGATTTTTGCACTGTCTCTTAATATATCATATTTTGACTTTTTATGCAATACCAATTACAGACATACCAAGCGCCGAATTTCAAAAAATTGTCTGTTTAATTACGTTTTTAAATGACACAATAATAGTGTACCAACGATTTAACAAGCAGTTTTAAAGGAGGAGTTATATATGAGCAATTCAATCAATACAGGCAAGGTAAACGTGCCCGAGGCCAAGGAAGCCATGAACAGATTTAAGTATGAGGTAGCCAACGAGATCGGCGTACCTTTAAAGCAGGGTTACAACGGTGACTTAACATCCGCACAGAACGGTTATGTGGGCGGCTATATGGTAAAGAAAATGATCGAAGCCCAGGAAAAACAGATGGCAGGCAAGTAAGCCGCAGATTTTGAGAGAGTTTAGAAACAAGAGTTAAAAAATCTTTATTGAAATAAAAAAATAAATTGGTTTGGTACACAAAAGCGCCTTTGCAGATAATGCAGGGGTGCTTTTTTTGAATTGTATTGAAATTTTTTGAAATTCGTTGTAAAATAGAAACAGCGAACATTTTTTGGAGGACGTACAAATGAACAAAAGCAATATACTTTTTGCCCTGACACTTATTTCGGGGCTTGTAATAGGCGGATTTTTGGGTGATGTGCTGTCTCGGGCATCGGTTTTATCGTGGCTTGGCTACGGCAAAAGCATCGGACTTACAGACCCTTTTTATCTTGACCTTTCATTTATGACACTGACTTTAGGCTTTACGCTCAACATCACCATAGCGGGCATAATAGGCATGGTCATCGCGCTTATACTCTACAAAAAACTTTAAGGAGAAAATATGAGATACATACTTGCATCGGGCTCACCGCGCAGGCAGGAGCTTTTAAAACAGATAGACATGGAATTTGAGATAATAACGGCGGACGTGGATGAAAGCTATGAAGAGGGCACACCGCCCGATGAAATAGTCAGGCAGCTTTCAAGGCGCAAGGGCTTTGCTGTCTTTGACAAGATAAAAGGCGAGCTTTCCGAAGATAGCGTAATAATCGCCGCCGATACCCTTGTTGCGTTGGATAAAAATGTGCTCGGAAAGCCAAAGGACGAAAAAGATGCCTTTGAGATGCTTAAAAGTCTGTCGGGCAGAAGTCATTTTGTATACACGGGCGTAACGCTTATATACAGCGGCAAAAACGGCGTTAAGGACATGACGTTTGCAGACGGAGCGGAAGTCTTTTTCCGCGAACTTGAAGACAAGGAAATACTTGATTATATCGCAACGGGCGAGCCGATGGACAAAGCAGGCTCTTACGGCATACAAGAGAGAGGCGCACTTTTGGCAAAAGGCATAAAAGGCGATTTTTATACCATTGTAGGTCTGCCGATAGTGCGGGTCGTCACGGGAATAAAGGAGCTTACAAAATGATCATAAGAAAATTTGAGGACAAAGATTTAGCCGAAATGACGCCGATATGGAACGAGATAGTTGAAGAAGGCATTGCTTTCCCGCATGATGAGCCGCTTACATCAGAAACCGCGAAGAATTTTTTCTCCGCCCAGTCCTATACGGGTGTTTGCGAGGATAACGGCGAGATCTTGGGGCTTTATATCCTCCACCCCAACAATGTCGGCCGCTGCGGTCATATCTGCAACGCAAGCTACGCCGTAAAAAGCACCTGCCGCGGGAAAGGTCTCGGCAGAAAGCTTGTGACAGACTGTCTTGAAAAGGCAAAAGAGCTCGGTTTCGAAATATTGCAGTTCAATGCGGTGGTAAAAACAAACTACTCCGCAAGGCATTTGTACGAAAGTCTCGGCTTTACGCCTTTAGGCACTATCCCAAAGGGGTTTTTGATGAAAAACGGGGAGTACGAGGATATAATCCCGCATTATAAGGAGTTGTAGAATGACAAAGCGCAAAAAAATCATTATCATTCTTTTGTTGTTTATCCTGCTGTATAATGCGGCGGTATTCCTTATCTTTCCGCCCGTAAAATACACAGTCACGGAAAATCAGCTAAAAAACGAGACCCGCAATTATATCATTTGTGATTATGTGGAAACGACTGATTTTTTTTGGTATACGGAAGACGGAAAATACGTACAGCTTGTAAGTGATATTTCCGATAAGGAATTTACGGATATGTTTGATTATGATTTTCTTTTGGGCGGGAGGTTTGTCTTTTACGGCGCGGATATCGGCAAAACGGATGATGGCTACCGCATATTCCGCGTTGATGATTGGTCGGTCATAGGTCCGATACTGCCAAGACTTTACCATGTACACGGCATACCCATGTTTGCCCCGCCGTTTTACCTGACAGAAAGGGATATCAAACAAAACCAAAGGAGGTAAAAATATGTCAAAAACAGAGATATTACATGAATTATATGAGCAATGCAAAGACATTGATTTTGATGAATCCTATGATATTGTTTCAAGTGCAAAAAACCCCGATGAAAAAGATTTTTTCAAAACCGTTACCGACTTTATACTATGTCAAAAACAAAAAAAAGCAATTGCGGAAAAGAGGTTTTAATAAGTTGAAACAATATATAATTTTTGCCGGAGCAAACGGTACGGGAAAATCAACTTTATATAACACCAATGCCAAATTCCGCGGTCTTGCACGTATAAACATGGATGAGATAGTCCGTAAATTCGGTTCATGGCAAAACACCGCAGATATGTCAAAAGCCGGAAAAATTGCAGTAAAAAAAATGAAAGAGTACTTTGAAAGCGGGATATCATTTAACCAAGAAACAACATTATGCGGTGCAAGCGCAATAAAAAACATAAAATACGCAAAAGAAAAGGGATACAGAATTATTTTATATTACGTAGGTGTTGATTCGGCCAACATAGCAAAAGAGCGGGTCAGACAACGCGTTTTAAACGGCGGTCATGGTATACCCGAAGCCGATATCGAAAGAAGATACTATGAGTCACTTCAAAAATTGGAGATCGTACTTCCGCTTTGCGATATAGCCGAATTGTATGATAATACGACCGCTTTCAGACGTATAGCACACTTCCAAAACGGAGTTTTTGACGAAATATCCGACATTCTTCCGAAATGGGCAGAAAAAGTTATTCATAACTATTAAAAAGGAGCAGCAATATGCTTGATGAAATTTTATTACGCGTGGAAAAACCCGCGCGCTACATCGGAAACGAGATCAACATGGTCAAAAAGGACAAGTGGGACATAAACTTTGCTTTTTGTTTCCCCGACGTATACGAGGTAGGCATGAGCCACCTGGGTATGCAGATACTCTACTATTTTTTAAACCGCCGCGAGGACACCTACTGTCAGCGGGTGTTCGCGCCGTGGGTAGACATGGAAGAGCAGATGCGCAAGCACCATATACCGCTTTATGCGCTTGAAACGGGCGAACCGATAAAAAATTCGGACTTTGTGGCATTCACTTTGCAGTACGAGATGAGCTACACCAACATTTTAAATATGCTTGACCTTGCGGAAATACCGATATATGCCCGTGACAGAGGCGAGGACGACCCTATTGTCATAGGCGGCGGCCCATGTGCCTACAACCCCGAGCCGTTGGCGGATTTCTTCGATATTTTCTACATAGGCGAGGGCGAGGTCTACTACGACGCATTTTTGGATATGTACAAGGAACATAAGAAAAACGGCGGCACAAGGGCGGAATTTCTGGAGAAAGTCCTCTCTATCCCCTGTATGTATGTACCGAAATTCTATGATGTTTCGTACAACGAGGATGGCACGCTGAAGAGCTTTGCCCCCAATCACCCGTCCGCCCCAAAGACAATAAAAAAGGCAATCGTCAAAGACCTCGATAATGTTTTCTATCCCGAAAAGCAAATAGTTCCGCTGATAGAGGTCGTACACGACAGAGTTACCCTTGAAGTTTTCAGAGGGTGCATAAGAGGCTGCCGCTTCTGTCAGGCTGGTTATATCTACCGCCCCGTGCGTGAAAAGCAGGCAGGCACGCTGATAGAATGTTCAAAATCACTTGTGGCAAATTCCGGGCACGAGGAAATAAGCCTTACAAGCCTTTCGACAAGTGACTACACACATTTTCAGGAGCTTGCGACAGGACTATTGGACCTTTACACCAAGGACAAAATAAACATCGCCCTGCCCTCTCTGCGTATAGATGCGTTTTCTCTCGATCTGATGGAGCGTGTGCAGGAGGTACGAAAATCAAGCCTTACCTTTGCGCCCGAAGCGGGCACACAGCGTTTAAGAAATGTGATAAACAAGGGTCTTACCGAAGAAGATATATTAAGCGGTGCAGCCCTTGCATTTTCGGGCGGCTGGAACAGGGTCAAGCTGTATTTTATGTGCGGACTTCCGACCGAGACCGACGAAGACCTTTTGGGCGTAATAGATCTTGCGAATAAAATAGTTGACAAGTATCATGAAATACCAAAAGAAGAACGCCCCCGCCCCGTTTCCGTTGTGGCAAGTATGTCCTGTTTTGTACCCAAGCCGTTCACGCCGTTCCAATGGTCGGCGCAGGCTACTGTACCCGAATTTTTACGCAAAACAAAGCTTGTAAAGACCAATATGAGCAAGAAACAGGTGCGCTACACCTATCACGAACCCGAGCTGAGCAGTATGGAGGCCGTGCTTGCACGCGGTGACAGACGTGTCTGTGATGTTGTTTACCGCGCATGGCAAAACGGCGCAAAATTCGACGGCTGGACAGAGCTTTTCCGCTATGATATGTGGATGAAAGCCTTTGAGGAAACGGGTCTGGACAAAGATTTTTATGCCTGCCGCGAAAGAAGCTATGACGAACTTTTGCCCTGGGATCATATCTCGATAGGTGTAAGCAAAAACTTTTTTATAAAGGAAATGGAAAGGGCAAAGGCCGAAGAAGTCACCAAAAACTGCCGTACCGAGTGTGCTATGTGCGGTGCAAAGGCCTTTGGAACGGGTGTATGCTATGAATAGGATAACATACGGCTACCGACTTAAATTTACAAAAACAGACAAAATGCGTTTTATCGGGCATCTTGACCTTTTGACTTATTTTCAGAGGGCAGTCAAGCGCGCCGATATACCGATAGCCTTTTCACAGGGCTTCAACCCGCACCAGCTGATGAGTTTTGCCGCTCCTCTGCCGCTTGGTATGGCAAGTTATGCGGAATACGTTGATATAAAACTGGACGAACCGATGGAGAGCGAGGAACTTAAAAACCGACTCAACGCACAGCTGAGCGAGGGCACGGAGATAACGGAAGTCCGCCCCATAAGAGAAAGAGAGGACACGGGTGCTGCCCTGCTTGCCGCCGCGGATTATACGGCTGTACTCGATTT
>JAEEGL015115466.1_pt1 | contig 37323 bp, 26 predicted proteins | sample 9134231 | NCBI WGS metagenome assembly JAEEGL01 (sample SAMN16246548, study PRJNA631951) | gut metagenome | biome: gut microbiome; feature: rumen; material: fiber-attached | host: Bos | place: Iran: Karaj | collected 2018-10 | reverse complement strand
CCAGGGCTTGACCGCAGCAAGGGTAGTTGGTTGTAGCGGCGCGATGCAGATCGCTTTCCCACCCGCCTCTTTAGCTCAGTTGGCCAGAGCACGTGATTTGTAATCTCGGGGTCGTTGGTTCGAATCCGACAAGAGGCTCACAAAGAAAGGCAATCCCAAGCGGGTTGCCTTTCTTGTGATGTGAAGGAGCTGGTTTCATACCTTCGTGACAATGCGGCAGAAGGTGTCGAAATCGGTGTCGAGACGTGAGAGCTCGTAGGGTTGAAGGGCTAACGAGAACGTGCCGCGGAGGTCGGGTAGATCGAAATAGGTACGCAGCAAACTTGCTAAATTGAAGAAGAGGCTGCCGGCATGACCCGAGGATAGGGTGGAGGTGCGACGAAGTAGTTGACGGCACACATCGGTGAGGTACTCGCGGTCGTGCTCTTCAAAACGTAGTGTGCGCAGCAGTACGAAAGCCGACGTAAGGCCGTCGGTGCGCAGCAGAAAATCGACACGGCGACGTGGCTCGCTGACATGTAGCAGATCGAATAGTCGCTCCATAGTTTGTGGCTCACTGATGATTGGCAACCACTGTAGGAGTAGCTTCTGGCGGTCGATGATCCTCTCGTCGGAGCTGAGATACGCTGCCAATTGCAGGAATCCGGCATCGGAGAACGATAGTGTTCCTGCGACGAGCCGCGGTGTGGCGGCTTTGGCCATTGTGACGGTGAATGCCTTGGGTTGCCATGCAATCAGTCGTCGGGCCACCTCCCAAAACACATCTGCTGTCACGTTGCTAAGCAGGCGCTCACCGATCATATTGCCAGCCGAGCGGAAATGGGCGTTCGACAAACCCTCGAGGTAGGCTATGAGCGCTTCCCAGTCGCCTGCGGCAAACAACTGACGCAGACGAGTATAAACGATGGGATGGTAGTTTTGAGACAAGGGGAGTTGAAAGTTGAAAGTTGAGAGTTGAAAGTTGGGAGTTGAGAGTTCTTCGCATGCGAAGCGAGCAAGCTCGAGCGGAGAGTTGAAAGTTGAGCGTTCTTGAAGGGACAAGCATCGATGATGCAGCTTGTGCGGAGGGCTATGGTTTCTTGAGGAGTTCGAGGGCTTCGGCGGTAGTGATCTGTTTGTCTCCGAGGAAGGCAACGATGAATGCTTCGGGGAAGGTCTCGCGCACCTGTACCAATTCGTTCTTGATGTCTTGATAGTTCTCCGAACGACTGTAGATGACCTTGAAACGCTCGGCAGCAGGTATGTAGCGTACGCCTTTGTAGCCCTTCAGACGATAGTCGCCGTCCTTGAGCTTCGTAGCGGTATTCATGAGCTGAATGGCGAAATAGGGCTTCGATGCAATTGCGGTTTTTTGCTTGGCTTCAGCCTCCGCCTCTGCCTTGGCCTTCGCTTCAGCTTCCGCTTTTGCCTTGGCCTCTCCTTCCGCTTTAGCCTTTGCTTCCGCTTCAGCCCTGGCTTTTGCCTCTGCCTCTGCTTTAGTCTTTGCTTCCGCTTCTTCCTTGGCTTTTAGTTCTGCTTCCTCTTTGGCTTTAGCCTCGGCTTCTGCCTTGGCTTTGGCTTCTGCCTCAGCTTTTGCTTTGTTGTCTTTGGCCACTTCAGCTTTCTCTTCAGCCTGTTCCTGCGGTGTCTCTGGCTGCACGGGCTTCGTGTTGATGGTGATCATGCTAAGTGGTGCATAGTGGCTATAGCGTAAGTTTTGCAGCTTCTTCTGGTCCACGCTGCCGCTCTTGGTGGCTTCGCGATATTCCATGAGAGCCTCGCAGATGGCAGTGGCGAGTTCTCGCTGTCCGTCCTTCGAGGTGATGTAGGCTTCCTCTACGCTGTTTGTGATGAAGCCAATCTCGGTGAGCACGCTGGGCATATTAGTATGTTCGCACACGTATAGTTCGCGTTTCTTGACGCCTCGGCTTATCTCGCGACCGTGAGCAAGGTATTGACGTTGCAGCAGCAGCGCCAGCAGTTCGCTCTTGCCTGCCTGTGTGCCTTTGAGGGGTACGTTGGTGGCGTAGAACGATTCTGTGCCACGGGCGTAGGGGTTGGGTGCCGAGTTGACGTGGATGGAGATAAAGAGTTCTGCACCACGGGCGTTAGCGATGTCGCAGCGCTGCTGCAGCGTGAGGTTTTTGTCGCGCTCACGAGTATAAACGATGCGTACGCCGCTGATGTTTTTCTTCACCAGCTTGCCTACTTCCTTGGCTACGGCCAGCGTGATGTCCTTTTCTTGGTGGCGGCGTGTCTCGCAGCCCACGTCGCGTCCTCCGTGGCCGGGGTCGATGACCCACGTCACCTTCTTGGCGGCAAAGATATACGACGCCACCATTAGGCTTGCTATGATTAGTAGAAAGCGTCTCATGAATGTCTCTTTTTTACTCCTTGTGGGCGCAAAGATAGTGAAAAAGTTTAATGTTTATAGCTTAAAACGAAAAGTTTTTGCCTTGGAGACGTTTATTTTTCACTTTTCTTTGTACTTTTGCACCTACAATGAATCAATGCACTTATGAGTGACGGTAATTTCAATCGTGCTTTGTTGCCAAGCACGCCTTATGCCAGCGGCATGAAAACAGGTAAGTCCATCGCAAGGATGAAGGCGATGGAAGCTTTTAAGGAATGGCTGCAAACAGAACAGCCTTCGCTTCCCGATGAAATACGGGAGGCGAAGACTGAGGCTTTTCGCAAGCTGCTGTCAGCAAAGCTTGGATGAGCTATAGGAGGACTCGACGGGCAAACCGTCGAGCACACTGCCTATAGGAGCAGCGGCTTATTTCACATACTTCTGGATAGCTTCCTTGACCATCGGCTCCATGATGGCATAGCCGTCGGCGGTGGGGTGGCAGCCGTCGTCCGAGAGACCGGGCTTCATGGCTCCCTTTTCGTTAGCCATGGCCGAGAAATAATCGACGAATGCCAGCTTGTTCTTCTTGGCATACTCGCGCAGGCGGGCATTGATATGCTGGATCTTGGCTGTAGCATCAGTGATTTCGGGGCGCCACACGTATCGCTCGCAAGGCGTGATGGTGGTCAGGACGACTTTGATCTTGTTGGCCTTAGCCAATTCGCACATCGACACGATATTACCGAACGTACGGTCCTCGACATAAGGATGGTTATTGAGTGCGATGTCGTTGGTGCCGGCATTGATAACGACTACTTTGGGGTGCAGGTTGATGACATCCTCGCGGAAACGGAGCAGCATCTGATAGCTGGTCTGTCCACCGATGCCACGGCCTACGTAGCCGTTGCTCTTGAAGAAATCGGGGCGACGGCTTGCCCAGTTGTCGGTAATGGAATTGCCCATGAATACGGCCTTGCGCTCGTTTTGGGGTGCAGCCTTCACGGCGATGTTGTCTTTCTCGTAGCGACCGTAGTTGCCCCAGTCGTTTTGGGCGTTTGCGCTGATACTTGTCATGATGAGCATTGCGCTGAAAATCAGTTTTCTGATCATAGCATTGTTTTAGTTTGTGGTTTAGTAGAATGAGATGATGGTTGTTGAGGAAATATCTTATAAAAAACCGCATCGGTGATGTGATGAGAACTCCGAGTATGAATGATTTGAGTGCTCACTTCCTTTGTAATCTGCCGGCCTCCGTGAAGAGGTTACCCCGAAGGGCGCAGCCCGCCATTGGATAGCGAAACGTTCTCGGTTTTCTAAATATTATTGATGAGTCTCCCGATCAAACCGATGCGGCTATATTGATGTAGTTTGGTGTCAAAGAACAAGGTTTGCGGTGCTTCTACCGCTTAACTGTGATGCAAAGATACGTGGCTTTTTGTTTCGCTGCAAATTTTCTGGCGAGAAAAACGCAAAAATGCCCCTGTTATGAAACTTTATCCTTAAAAATTTGCACGGGCGGAAGATTTTTCCTTACTTTGTATTCGATTTAGTGTTTAATCGTCTCGCGCGCGTGTGTATTCCTTATATAAATAATGCAGTCCATTAGTCTGATTATAGTAGCCTTGGCGTTGATTCCCGTCATCGTGCTGATGATTGTGATGTTGGTTCGCGACAAGAGCCAGCCGGAGCCTTTTCCGTGGCTGTTGCGTGGCGTGTTCTTTGGTGTGCTGTCGGCTTTTGCTTCGATGTTCATCTCCGGCCCGCTGATTGCATCGGGTTTGGTTTCGATGGATTACACCAATTCCTTGGAAGCCTTGTGGCATTCGTTCGGCGCTGCTGCCATCCCAGAGGAAACGGCTAAGTTATTCTTTTTATGGCTTTTGTTACGCAAGAACCCGTATTTCGATGAGCATCTCGACGGCATCGTCTATGCCGTTTGCATCGGTTTGGGCTTTGCCGCCATCGAGAATGTGGAGTACCTGTTTTCGGCAGGCGATGCGTGGCTTGAGACCGGCATCGTGCGCGGCTTGCTGGCTGTGCCTGCTCACTTCTTCTTCGCCGTGTTGATGGGCTACTATTACAGCTTAGTGCATTTCGGTCATGCCGTCCGTCGCAACCGCATGTTGGTGTGGGCTGTGCCCGTCTTGGCTCACGGCATCTACGACACGATAGCGATGTCGCAGAGTGTGTCGCCAGGGTTGGAAGCCTTGTTCGGCATCGTTTTGCTGCTCTTCTGCAACGAGTTGCGCAAGCTTGGTCAGCGGCATATCCGCGAACTTGCCGACGTAGATCATCACATGTATAATAAAAATCCTTATGCCTGAGGGTTACTTATAAATCCTTTGTGCATCAAGGACAGAAACCAACAATCGCAAAGATGGCCAAATGGACTGACAGAGACATGGTTGTAGCCGTACAGCAGCACAACAACGCCGCTTTGGAACGTTACTATCACGATTGCAAGAGCTATTTCCAGCATCATGCCGCTGCAGTGTTCGTGGGCGATGCCAATGTCGATGACATCTTCCAGGAGTCGCTGATCCATCTGTGGCGTGAGATCGAGACCCATCGCATCGAACTCTCGGAGAACCGTGTCTGCCGTTGGATCGAAGGCCGTCTGCAACCCATGACCAGCTCGCTGCTGACCTTCCTGCTCGCTATTGCCAAGCGCAAGCATTGGGAGCTGGTGCGCAAGCAGCAACGTCTCTTCTTCGCCGACAGCGACAGCACCCTCGAGGCACTCGACAGTGACCGCTACACCGAAAACTACGGCGAGCTCGAAGAGAGCGAATTGCGCGAGCGTGTGGTCTCGGACATGGTCCTACAGATGACCGACCGTTGCCGTCAGATCCTCACCTTGTTCTACTACGAACATAGGACGCTCGACGACATCATGGCCATGCGACCAGAGAATCAGTCGAAGCAAGGACTGAAGACGAGCAAGTACAAATGTCTGCAGCGTCTCCGCGAAAACGTGAGAGAGCGCTTTGCAAGACTTCACATCAGTTTATAAGAACGAACAGATTGTATCTAACAGTAAAAAACGAAGCATTATGACGACAAACGATAATCTTAATCTTGACGAGGAGCGCATCGATGTCCTCGACCATCTCCTCTTCCGCGAGCTGGGGCAGCAAGAGCAGTGGCAGCAGACGATGGCGATGTGGGAACAGCGTGCCAGGCAGAAGCGTCGTCTCCGCATCCTGCCCGTGTTGTCCAACGTAGCCTCCGTTGCAGCCCTTTTCGTCCTTGGACTCATCGTAGAGGCCATGGTGCCAGGAGTGCGCATTTCAGACAGCTTCGTTCAGCCGCAACCGACAGGACAGACTGTGGTGACGACTGATTCACTCTCCGTGGACACGGCTCAGACAGCCGTGCAACCATAAGTCATGCCGCGTGGACGGTTTTGTCCACAAACGCTTTTCTAATGGCCGGAAACGTTGTTTTTCGGCCTTTTCCTTTGCCATCTCCCGAAATCCTATTATCTTTGTCGCGCAAATGCATCATTTTACCTATCGTACGATAATGACTAAACATCTTTTTCTCTCCGCTTTAGCGTTGCTTTCAGGCATGACTGCCGCCGCACAGACTTATTCCGGCGCTTCTCATGCCGTAGCGACTGGTGTCCCCCACACGACCGTTCCTTTCCGCATCGAGGATCCCGGCACGAAGCTTCCCGACTTCACGTGGGGCTTCGATCTCGCCTGGCTGAGCGAGGATAACGTCCGCCGCGGCACGCTTTATACGGGTGCCGACCTCATCGGCATCATGCGTTTGAGTTTCGAGACCACAAACGCAGGTGCCCTTAACGGATCGCTCACGCAGGCACAGAAGGATACGCTGAACATGCGCATCAATATCGCCAAGCGCTATGCGCCTAATGCTGGCATCAACCTCAATTCCGACCAGGCTGACGGCTCGTTGACACATGTCAGTAACTGGTACCGCAGCACCAATAGCGCGACGCAGGCAGAGCGATGGGCTGAACTCATCGCCTTGACCAAGGCCTATGTCGAAGAGCGCGGACTGAAAGTCGTCAGCGTGTCGCCTTTCAACGAGCCCGATTACACCGCTTGGCACCAAGGCTCCAAGGCCGACCAGACGGCTATATGTAAAATGTTGCGCGAGAACCCCACTTATGCATCCGCTTTCCGTGACGTGGCACTTTGTGGTGGCAACACGCTGAACAACGACCGTGCACTTGAATGGTATAACGCCAGTCGCAGATACCTCGACGAGGGCAACACACATCAGCTCGCAGGCTCTTTCGACAACTTTGCCGCTTTCTACCAGCAATTAGCGGCTGACGGTAAGGTGGGCGTGGGCGACGAGTTGCACAATATCATGGAGTGCATGGTCGGCTCGGAATACGGCATGACGAAAGGCATCTGGTGGGGAACGGCAGAGCACACACGTACCCAGTTCATGAAAGCTACGCGTGGCACACGTATGGCTTATGCCGAGAACAGAGGGAACTGGACCGCTGCCAGCGTCTATCGTCACCCCGACGGCTCGGTGCAGGGCTTTGTAGGGGCTTCGGAGCGACAGGCCAACGAGACCGTTTTTCGCTTTGCTGCTATGGACCACGACGTCTTCTTCAACGGACATGGCCCTATGCGCGAATATCTGATGACCATCGTGGGCGAACCAGGCTATCAGAAGCCCAAGCAGAAGAATGCCGAGAGTCTCGTCAACATCCAGGGAGGAGAGGATATCATGTCGCCTTTACCCATTGAACCTACGACTTATAAGATTGTCAATCGTCTCAGCGGTCACATGCTTGCACCTTTGGGCAATTCCGTTGTCAACGGGCAGTCCATGGCGCAGATGAAGAATGCCAACAACGCTACCCAGCAGTGGGTGATCTCGCCTGTGCCATACGATTTTGGCGGCGATTTCTGCTACTATCGCATCGCCAATGCCAAGAACACGGCACTCATGCCCGACGTCAAGAACTGGAGCCTTTCTGAGGGTGCGGAGATTATCCTCTTCGAAGGCGGTTTCGGCAACAACGAGCAGTGGTTCTTCGAGTATGCCGGCGACGGATGGTTCTATATCCGCAGCCGTCAAAGTGCCATGTACCTTCAGACGCAGTCGGGCACGGAGACACAGATGAAGGTGTCGGGACGCAAGGTGGTACAGGGCAAGTTCACGGGTGAATGGAACCAGCAATGGCGCCTTCTGCCTCAGGGCGTGACTTACGACGACCAGGCTCCCTCGGCTCCCTCGGAGCTGCAAGCTACGCCGCAGGCGGCCAGCGTGCGCCTTACGTGGACGGCTCCTTCCGACCGCGACATCATGGGCTATACGATCCAGCGCAGCGATGACGGCGGCTCGACGTGGTTCGTCATCAACCGCTATGTCAATGCCACCGCTTATGTCGATAATACGGCTACGGATGTCGTAGGCTATCAGTATCGTGTGCTGGCTCAGGACAAGAGCTTGAACCTTTCCGAACCGAGCGACGTAGTGACAGCTACGCCCACGATGGAGCCTGCGTGCATCATGTACATCACGGGTGACAGCCTTCAGGATGCCTCCGTTCATGGCAATCACATCGCCCATTTCGGTGAGTTTGCATGTGTCGAAGGCCATGAAGGGCAGGGCATAGACCTCTCCGGCGGCGACAAGTTCATCCAGCTTCCGGCAACGATTGCCAACAGTCGCCAGCTGACCTTTGCCACTTGGTTCAACATGCGTGGCAACAACACGTGGCAGCGCATCTTCGATTTCGGCAACGACACCGACCACTACTTCTTCCTCAGTCCGCGACCCACTACGGTCAACCGGCTGCGTGTGGCCATCAAAAACGGAGGCAGCGAGCAGCGCATCGATGCCACGAAAACCCATAGCGGCAACACATGGAATCATGTCGCTGTCACCATTTCCGACGAAGCCATCACCCTGTATCTTAACGGCGAGGAAGTAGGTTCGAGCACAACCATCAGCGAGCGTCCTGCTGATTTCCGACCCATTTTCAACTACGTTGGTCGCAGCCAGTTCACCGCCGACCCGTTGCTCAAGGCTTACCTCGACGACATCCGTATGTACAACTACGCCCTGACGGCTGAAGAAGTCAAGGCCCTGTACAGCTACGAGGACGGCATCAAAGCATTAGACAATGAGGAGAGGACAACGGGGAATGGGCAACGGACAATGGAAAATGCTACCTTCTTTAACCTCGCCGGTCAGCGCATGCAGCATCCTATGCGCGGAGTGTACATCGTCAACGGCAAGAAGATTATCGTCAAGTAGCACGCTATCGGTTCCCCCGACCCTAAAACAAGAATCCCCGCAACATAATGCGGGGATTCTCATTCGGGAGGTGCCTAGCAGATTCGAACTGCTGTGGACGGTTTTGCAGACCGCTGACTAAGCCACTCATCCAAGGCACCAATTATTGAATGCGGGTGCAAAGGTACTTCATTTTTTTGAATTAGCAAGGCTTTTGCACAACTTTTTTGCAAAAAATGCGTTATTTATACAGATGACACTCTTAGAAACCATACAAAAGACGCTTTCCGGCAAAGGCTTCACGCCCGAAGACGATGGTCTTGTCGCGGCCCTCAGCGGCGGTGCCGACAGCGTGTGCCTCCTCTTGGCACTCAAGGAACTGGGCTACCACGTGCATGCCCTGCATTGTAATTTCGAACTCCGCGGCGTCGAGAGCGACGGCGACGAAGCTTTCTGCCGACGGCTCTGTCGCCAGCACGACATTCCGCTCACCGTCCACCATTTCCGCACCCGCAGCTATGCTGCACGCCACCACATGAGCATCGAGATGGCAGCGCGCGACCTGCGTTACCAATGGTTTGAAGAGCAGCGGCAGGAACTCGGCGCAAAGGCCGTTTGCGTGGCTCATCATCGCGACGACAACATCGAGACGCTGTTGCTCAACCTCATCCGCGGTACCGGCATCCACGGCTTGACGGGAATGAAAGTCAAGAGCGGTTTCGTTGTCCGCCCATTGCTCAACGTAGCACGCGAGGACATCGAGACCTGGCTCGACGAACGCCAGCAGGAATGGATCACCGACAGCACCAACCTCGACCCCGATGCTGCCCTTCGCAACAAGATTCGTCTGCAGCTGCTGCCCTTGATGGAAGAGATGAATCCGAACGTGAGGGAAACGCTGGCGGCTACGGCTACGCGCTTTGCTGAGGCTGAGGCGCTCTACGACGATGCTGTGGCCGACGAGCGGCAGCGCGTGGAACGCACCGACGGCAGCATCTCCGTAGCAGCCTTGAAGACAGCCACTTCCTCTGCCACCGTGCTTCATGAAATCTTGCACCCACGAGGCTATTCTGCCGAACAGGTGCGCGAGATTCACGACTCGATGGAAGGCGAGTCCGGCAAGATGTGGGAGAGCCGCGAAGGGTGGCGATTGCTGCGCGACCGCGGACGTTTGTTGATGCAGAAGGATAGCGACGAAGCTTCCCACCCTTCTCCCGACGGCGATTATATGCCGCTCGAAGGGCTGTACGAACCGCGTCGTGGTGTACGTCTGCTCATCCGTCGTCAGGCCATAGACCCAACCACCTTCGTCGTCCCCCGTGATGCTTCCACGGTTTGCTTCGACTTGGAAAAGCTTACGTTGCCGCTCACGATTCGTCCTACGCGCGATGGCGACCGCTTCCAACCTTTTGGCATGAAGGGCACGCGATTAGTCAGCGACCTGCTCACCGACATGAAGCTTTCGCTCTTCGACAAGGAGCGCCAATACGTCATCTGCAGTGGAGAACGCATCGCCTGGGTGGTTGGATTACGCTCCGCCGCAGGATATGAGGTTGACGCGAACACCCGCCATGTGATGACCATTACTCTGCTGTAATCATTAGTCTATAGGTACACACATAATAAAATCCGTCGTAGTGCAATGGCTACGACGGATTACTTGATTGAATACTAATGGTTTGTCTTGACACAATGGTGTGTCGAAAGGACTTACTTGCGGTTGTGATGGCGCATGTGGTTGAGAAGTCCGATGTTCAGGAGTGAGCGCTCGGCAACGGCAGCACGCGTGTCGGCGTCAAAGTCGAAGCTGTTGGCTTTGACTTCGTAGTCGTCGCGACGTTCGGTGTAGGTGTATTTCACGTCGTCGGCTACGCGGATGGCGTCGTAGGAGTTGAATTCGTAATCGCACTCGAATTTGAAGTCATCGTCGACGGTGCGTCCGCTGAGGTCCTTACCTTCGGTTTCGCAGATGATGGCATAGGGCAGCTGACGTGTTGCGCGTCCAAGCATACCGATGTAGGCCATAGCGGAGATGATGTCCTCCTGTTCGCCTAAACAAGCATCAGCTACATGAGGTGTCCACTGATAGAAGCGGTTGTAGAAGTCAGGCGTATTGTCGTACTTGAAGCTGTAGGTATGCGTCTGTTTTGCTGTCTTCTTGTCGCCTCCATTGTTCTCTGTTTCAGTCGTTTTGACCTTCAGGCGACGCAGGCTTTGGTTGTCATACGTGAATTCGTAGTCGGCGTCGTAAGTGTACGTTATCTTCTGTCCGTCCTCAACGAATTGTTCTTCGGACTCCACTTCGATGCCAGTGAGCTGACGGCTGATGTAGTTGAACTTCACAACGGCCCCTGCACTATTGTCGGCGTTTGCGCTTTTGAGCTTATAGTTGATTTTCACGAGATTATTGAGGGCATTGAACTTGAAGGTGAACTCAGCCGTTCCTTCGTCTCGTTTCACTTCGAGAGTATTTCCACTCATGTCGAATTTCTCGTCGTTCATGCGGATGTAGTCCAGTTTGCCGTTGCTTTTGTAGGCGTAGCTGATGTCGCCGACTGTGCGCACGCGGTAACCGGCAGGCAGGTCGGAGGTCAAGTCGCCATCGAGGTTGCCCACGGTGCGTTCATCGAAACCGTCGGCTTCGCACGAGGTGAGGCTCATGGTGGCGAGTGATGCAGCCAAGAGCAGAATGGTCATAGAATAGATCTTTTTCATTGTCGTAGAGCGTGTTGTGGTTAGAGGGATGAATAATGGGTTATTTCATTTCTTCCTCGTCGCGCATGTCGATTTCCTGCCCGTCGGGGGCGTAGAATTCGTATTGCAGGAAGGCGAGGCGTTGGTTGGGCATGATGCGGACGCCGAAGCCGTACTTCATCTGCCAGCGGCGCTTCAGCGAGATGAGGCCCTGGTTGATGTAGGCGGCGACGTAGGGGTGTACGTGTAGGACAAATGAACGGATGCCAAGTGTTGTGACGAGCTTGTCTATCTTCTCTTCGAGCACGTCGGTGAAGAGGAAGCTCGACTTGATGGTGCCTTTACCCATACACGTGGGGCAGGTCTCGTCAACGCGCACTTCCATGACGGGTCGAACACGCTGGCGGGTGATTTGCATGAGTCCGAACTTCGAGAGAGGCAGGATGTTGTGGCGTGCACGGTCGCGCTTCATGTTCTCTACCATACGTTCGTAGAGTTTCTGGCGATCTTCGGCTACGGCCATGTCGATGAAATCGACGACGATGATGCCGCCCATATCGCGCAAGCGCAGTTGGCGTGCCAGCTCGTCGGCGGCTCCGAGGTTCACTTCGAGCGCGTTGGCTTCTTGCCCATCGGGGTTCTTGGTGCGATTGCCGCTGTTGACATCGACCACGTGCAAGGCCTCGGTGTGTTCGATGATGAGGTAAGCGCCGTGTTTGTAGCTGACGGTCTTACCGAAGGAGGTCTTGATCTGCCGTGTCACGTCGAAATTGTCGAAGATGGGCAGCTTGCCCTTGTACAATTTGACAATCTCGGTCATCTCCGGTGCTATCATCTTGACGTAGTCGTGTACCTCGTCGAAGATTTGTGCATCGTTGATGTAGATGTTTTCGTAGGTGGGGTTGAAGAGGTCGCGCAGGAGTGCCACGGTGCGGCTTGTCTCCTCGTAGCAGAGGCACGGCAAGTCCTTGGCACGTTGAGCACGGGCGATGGCGTCTTCCCATCGCTTGAGGAGAATCATCAGTTCTTGGTCGAGTTCAGCCACACGCTTACCCTCGGCCACGGTGCGCACGATGACGCCGAAGTTCTTGGGCTTAATGCTCTGGATGAGCTGTTTGAGGCGTGCACGTTCGGCTCCCGACTTAATCTTGGAGCTGACGCTGACTTTGTCCGAAAAGGGTACGAGGACGAGGAATCGTCCGGGGAAGGTTATCTCACACGTCAGCCTGGGACCCTTGGTGGAGATGGGTTCCTTGACAATCTGCACGAGCACTTCCTGCCCCAGCTGCAGCGAGTTCTGCACGCTGCCTTCCTTGGGCAGCTCGGGTTGGATTGTGGCTCGCGAGATGGGGAACAGGTTCTTCTTGTCGCTTTGCACCTGCTTGAGGTACTTGGCAAACGAGTTGAACTGTGGTCCCAGGTCGAGGTAGTGGAGAAAGGCGTCGCGCTCATGGCCCACGTTGACGAAGCAAGCGTTCAGGCCCGGCATGAGCTTACGAACGCGTGCGTAATAGATGTTGCCGACGTTGAAACTCGCCTGCTGCTCCTCCTCCTGATACTCGACAAGGCGCTTATCCTCGGTCAGGGCTATGGCGATCTTCTTCGGTTGGACATCTACGATTACTTCACAGGTCATGAGATTTCTTTCGATTGATAAAAATGACGTTTAACGTTCAGCGTTTAATGTCAGGTGTTGGATGGTTGCTGCTAAAAACAGATTAGCTGATGGCAAATTACCTTAGACTTTAAGCCTTGAACCTTAAACTTAAACTGAATACTTATAAACAAGGAACAAACCGACCCCAGAGCGGGGGTGAGATTTGTTCCTCGTTGTGACTCACAAAGTCCGAAGGAGACGTCGAGTCATAACAGAGCATCTTTTTTACTTGCTCTTATGTCTGTTCTTTCTCAGTCTCTTCTTACGCTTGTGAGTAGACATCTTGTGTCTCTTTTTCTTTTTTCCGCTCGGCATAGCTGATAGGTTTTTATGAGTTTAACGAATGATATATATAAATGAATGGTGTGCTTAGATTATTTCTTCACAGCGTCGAAGAACACCTTGGCGGGCTTGAAGTGAGGAATGTTATGCTCGGGGATAATCATCGTCGTGTTCTGCGTGATGTTGCGAGCGGTCTTCTGAGCGCGCTTCTTGAGGATGAAGCTGCCAAAGCCGCGGAGATAAACGTTCTCTTCGTTGGCAAGAGCGCCCTTCACCTGTTCCATGAACGATTCAACTACTGTGAGTGCTGTTGTTTTGTCGATGCCAGTCTCCTTGGAGATGTAGCCGACGATTTCTGCTTTTGTCATTTTTGTGTGAATGATTATAAGTTTGTAATTATGGGTTTTTATAACTCAAATTTTCTCTTTGGGCTTGCAAAGGTAGCAACTTTCAGTCAGTTACGAAAATCTTTCGCCTTTTTTTTTGCAAAAAAATGACTTTACGGCCTCTTTTTTACGCTAATAAGCCCTTTTTTGCCTATCTTTGCACCATGAATAGCTTATTTTCGGTCACTTTACTGCGTTGGTTTGCAGCCAATGGACGTTCGCTCCCGTGGCGTGAACGAGACGATGCCTATGCTATTTGGCTGAGTGAAATTATCTTGCAACAGACGCGTGTCGAGCAGGGGCGCGACTACTGGCTCCGTTTCATGCAGCGTTTCCCCACCGTGGAGGCCCTGGCTGCTGCTACGGAGGATGAAGTCCTGCGGCTGTGGCAGGGCTTGGGCTACTACAGCCGTGCCCGAAACCTCCATGCTGCTGCCCGTCAGGTCGTCGCTATGGGCGGTTTTCCCCGCAGCGTAGAGGGTCTGCGGCAGCTCAAGGGCGTTGGCGACTACACGGCCGCTGCCGTCGCCTCCATGGCTTTCAACGAGCCTGCCGCCGCTGTCGATGGCAACGTATTTCGTGTGCTGGCCCGCCATTTCGGCATCGCCACAGCCATCAACACCACCGAAGGACGTCGCGAGTTCACGGCCCTTGCCGCCGAGCTGCTTCCTCCGCGCGAGGCGGGCACTTTCAACCAAGCCATGATGGACTTCGGAGCCACCCTGTGCACGCCTCGCAGTCCACGTTGTGCGGATTGTCCCTTCGTGGAAACCTGCGTGGCACGACGCGAGGGCAGGGTAGAGGAGCTCCCCGTCAAGCTCCGAAAAACCACAATCCGTGAGCGACGCCTCGCGTATATATATATAAGGTGTAAAGGCGATACGGCCATCCACCGTCGCGGAGCAGGCGATATATGGCAGGGATTGTGGGAGCCGGTGGAGATTGAAAGCCCCTCTCTAACTCCCCCCGTGGGGGGGAGGATTTCTCCGGTGGAGATGGAAAGCCCCTGTGATTACCCAGTGGGGGATGAGGGAATGGGAGTGTTGGATAATGCTATTCTGTTGGCGAAGGATGTTAAGCATGTCCTCACCCATCGTATCCTCCTCGCCGACTTCTATTTCCTCGACACCCCTTCGCGTCCTCCCTTGCCCCCCGACTACATCTGGATTCCTGAGTCTGCGCTCGACGACTACGCCAAGCCCCGTCTCATTGAACGCCTCTTGGAGATGGTGCCGTAAAGTCATCCTGCCTACTTTCTACGTTTCACGGCGGTGAATGCGTGTTTCCCGTCCATGAAATCTGTGTTTCACGGCGGGAAACACAGATTTCACGTCGAAGAATCGTTTATGCGGTTAAGAGGGTGCGGCTTTGCTGCCATATTCAATGACGAAGTCTTCTATGAGAGACGAGGTTTGCGCTTAATCGCTTTTACCCTTATGAATGGCTCACTTCCCGCTCATCATTAGATCATATCTTCTATGAGGGCAATGCTTATGGCGGCGGCAGCTGTAGGCAAGTCAGCCGTGGTAAAGACCAGGGCGAGGTTTATGACGTATGGGATGACGACTGGAGCCAGGGGTGAGTTCCTCTGACATCTTTACAAACAAAGAGCACCCTAATTTGCGGGTGCTCTTTTTATTTGGAATGTTGTGGCGTTAATCTGTTGTAGCGGGTTCCTTGCCTACGATGACTTTGATTTTGACGATGCGTCGCTCGTCCATCTCCATGACTTCGAAGGTGTAGCGGTCGTAGGTGATGCGCTCGTGTAGCTGCGGGAACTCGCCTTTGATTTCGAGGAGCAGTCCGGCAAGCGTGTCGGCGTCGCCTGCCACTTCGTCGAGGGCTTCCTCGGGCAACTGCATGATCTTGCGGAAGTCGCTGAGGAGCGTCTTGGCCTCGAAGACGTAGGTGTTTTGGTTCAGTCGCGTGAACGCGCGTTCCTCTTCATCATATTCGTCGTTGATTTCGCCTACGATTTCCTCGATGATATCTTCCATGGTAACGAGCCCGCTGGTGCCTCCGAACTCATCGACGACGATGGCGATGTGCACTTTCTGTGCCTGGAAATCGCGCAGGAGGTCGTCAATCATCTTGGTCTCGGGCACGAAGGTGGCGGGCCGCACGAGGGTCTGCCAGCGGAAATTGGCGGTCTTGCCGAGGTGGGGCAGCAGGTCCTTGATGTAGAGGATTCCGCGTATGTTGTCCTCGGTGTCGGCGTAAACGGGGATGCGCGAGTAGTTGTTCTCGACGACGCATTTGATGACTTCGGGGAAGGGCGTCTTGATGTCGAGGTCCACGATGTCCACGCGCGGCGTCATGACTTCGCGTGCCATTTCGCCGCCGAAGCGTATGATACCTTTGAGCATCTGCTGCTCGTCGGCAATCTCCTTCTTGTCGGTGAGTTCCAGAGCCTGCTCAAGGTCGTCCACGGAGAGCTGCTGGGCGGCGTGGATGTGCGAGGTGAGGCGTCCGGACTTGATCAGCAGCCAGCTCACGGGCCACCACAGCTTGACGAGCAGGCCATAGACGGGTGCACAGAGGCGTGCCATGGCAAGCGGTTTCTGCGCCGAGGCGATCTTGGGCATGACCTCGCCGAAGAGGAGCAGCAGGAAGGTCAGCAGCACCGTCATGAACAGGAATTCGAGCCATGTGTTCCCTCCGAAGTCGATGGTTCCGTGGAAGAAATAGGTCAACAGCATGATGATGGCCACGTTGACGAAATTGTTGCTGCAGAGGATGGTGGCCAACAGGCGCTCGCTGTCGTCTAGGAGTCTGAGTATGCGTTGGTCGTTGGTCGTGCGCTCTTCCTCGAGCTCGGCGTGGTCGGCGGGCGAAAGCGAGAAGAAGGCTATTTCGCTGCCGCTGACGAAGGCAGAGCAGGCGAGCAGTACGACGGACAGGCACAACGCAATCCATGCCCCCGTGGTGGGAGGTTGCGTGGTGATGCCGTCAAAGATGAGGATTATGCTTGATAGAAAATAGTCCATTTATGCGTGTTATTTCTCTCCAGACTTGTCGGTGGCGTCGGCTTCCATCTTGCTGTTGAAGAGCTTGAGCGAATCGGCCCAAATCTCGGTGATGTAGCGTGTGATACCTTTCTTGTCGTCGTAGGAACGTGTCTGTATCTTGCCCTCGACGTAGATGAGGTCTCCTGTGTGGACGTATTTCTCCACGATCTCGGCCGTACGGCGCCAGAAGATGATGTTGTGCCATTCGGTGCGTTCAGGCACTTCGGTGCCGTCCTGAAGGCGGTAGGCGCGTTCGCTGGTTGCCAGGCGCACTTGTGCCACGCAGACGCCTTGATCCACGTATCTGACGTCGGGCTCCTTGCCCACGTGACCTAAAAGGATAACTTTATTAACGGATGCCATTATGTACACTGGATATTGTTCTGCAAAGATACAACGAATAATTGAAACAGCCATCATGAAAGGGCAAATATTTGCAAAAATGGGCTTTTCAAGCGAAAAGAAGTACATTTTTTGTGCGATAATTGATGTATTTAGGCCGTTTCTTCGTATATTTGCACAGAATTTAACGCATAACGTCACTTTACTATCATCACCATTCGTCGTGTCGCCGACCGATTATTTTAATCTTTAACGATAATGTCCTTTTTAGTTGTTTTCAAGCTTCTCGGCTCGCTGGCGTTGCTCATGTTCGGTATGAAGACCATGAGTGAGGCGCTTCAGAAAATGGCGGGTCCCCAGTTGCGTCATGTCCTTGGTGCCATGACCACCAACCGCTTCACGGGTGTGCTCACGGGTATGACCGTCACCGCTTCCGTGCAGTCGTCCACGGCAACGACCGTGATGACCGTGTCGTTCGTCAATGCCGGCCTTCTCACGTTGGCGCAAGCCATCTCCGTCATCATGGGTGCCAACATCGGTACGACGCTGACCGCATGGATCATGTCAGCCGGTATGTCCTTCGACGTTACCAATGCCGTCTATCCCGCCTTCTTCCTGGGCATTATCCTCATCTATCTGAAGAAATACCGCTACATCGGCGATTTCCTTTTCGGCATCTCGTTCCTCCTCCTGGGTCTGGGCACGCTGCGTGCCACGGGCATGGAGATGCACTTGGGCGAGAACCAGGCCGTGCTCGATTTCTTCGCGTCGTTCGACCCGACAGCGTTTTCCACGACCATCATCTTCCTCCTCTTAGGTGGCGTGCTCACTTTCTGCGTGCAGTCGTCTGCTGCCGTCATGGCCATCACTATGATCCTCTGTTCCAGCGGCGCGCTGCCGATCTATCAGGGCATTGCGCTGGTCATGGGCGAGAACATAGGCACCACTATCACTTCGAACCTGGCTGCGCTCTCGGCCAACACCCAGGCACGCCGTGCGGCACTCTCGCACATGTTCTTTAATCTCTTCGGCGTTTTCTGGGTGCTCTTTGTCTTCCGTCCCTTCATCGATTTTGTCTGCGGTCTTGTGGGCTACGACGTGGAGATGACGAAGGATTCCGTCAGCGTTGAAGCCTTCATGGAGAACGCCGCCAAGCTGAGTTTCGTGCTCGCCGCCTTCCACACTTGTTTTAACGTAGCCAACACGCTCATCCTTATCTGGTTCATTCCTCAGATCGAGCGTTTCGTCTGCTGGGTCATCAAGCCCAAGAAGGTTGACGAGGAGGAGGATTTCCGTCTGCATTTCATCACCGCGGGATTCATGAAGACGCCCGAGCTCAGCGTGCTCGAAGCGCAGAAGGAGATTCAGTCCTTCTCCGACCGCATGCAGCGCATGTTCGCTATGGTGCGCGAGTTGCTCATTCTCTCGTCGTCATCTACGGGCAAGAAGAAGAACAATCAGACGGAGGAATTCACGAAGCTCTTCACCCGTATCGAGAAGTACGAGAGCATCTCCGACAACATGGAACTCGAAATCGCCAACTATCTCGACCAGGTGAGCGACGCCCATCTGTCCGACGAGACGAAGGCCAAGATTCGTGCCATGCTCCGCGAAATCTCGGAACTCGAATCAATAGGCGACTCGTGCTACAACATGGCACGCACCATCTCGCGCAAGTATCAGGGCAAGGAGGATCATTTCAACGATTTGCAGTACCAGCGTCTCCACCAGATGATGGAACTCACCGACAACTCGCTGACCCTCATGAATCAGCTCATGTCCGGTCGCAAGGAAGCGTTCGACATCAACCGAACCCTCAACACCGAGAACGAAATCAACAACTATCGTTCGCAGCTCAAGCAGCAGAACATCATCGACGTGAACAACCACGAGTACACCTATGCCGTGGGAACCATCTACATGGATCTCGTCAACGAATGCGAGAAGCTGGCTGACTACGTGGTCAATGTGGTTGAAGCCCGCATGGCTACCCGTCTGAGGGAGGCTTAAGTCACGGCTGGCCGTAATCGCGGTGGCCGAAGATCTGTGTGCCGATGCGGATGAGTGTGGCGCCTTCGTCGATGGCGATGTGCCAGTCGTCGCTCATCCCCATCGACAATTCTTCGAAGGTTGGCATTTGTGCCTGCTCGAAGAACTGGCGGGCGCGGTGGAAATCAGCGCGTATGCGGGTGGTGTCGTCGGTGTTCGTGGCCATGGCCATAACACCGGCCAGTTCCACGCCCTCGAGCTGTTGCCACGCTCCGCTGTCGAGGTAAGCCTGGGCTTCATCCGTGGTGAAGCCGAATTTCGTCTCTTCTTCTGCCACATGGAGCTGCAGCAGACAGCGTACGACGCGCCCTGCCTTCAGCGCCTGCTTGTTGATTTCCTCGAGCAGCCGCGGCGAGTCGGCAGCGTGGATGAGGTTGACATACGGAGCGATATATTTGACTTTGTTGGTCTGCAGATGGCCGATGAAGTGCCACTCCAGGCCGGCGAGGTCGCTCAGTTCCACGTGCTTGCCTTGCAGTTCCTGGGCGTGGCTCTCGCCAAACAGGCGTTGCCCTGCGGCGTAAGCCTCGCGGATGGCCGATGCCGGATGGTACTTCGACACCGCCACCAGGCGCACGCCGGAGGGCAACTGCTCCGTAATGCGATGAATCTCTTCGGCTATCATTCTTCCTTTTTATAATGGAACACGTCCATGATCGTGGTTTCAGTTATCGTGACAATCACCCAGTCGCCGAGCGTGCCTTTCATGGACTTGTCGAGGTTCTTGAGGGCGTCGCGGAAATCGGTGGCCTGCACGAGTACGTTCTGGCTAGTACGCTTCTCGGCGCCGGTCTTTTCGTCGAGGGTGATGAAGGCCACCTTGGCTTTGTACCAGCGGTCGGCGGCAGCGTCCTCGGCTTCGACGATTTCGGCCAGACGGGCACGCTTGATGTCGGTTACGGTGAACTCACCGCTGATGTAGGGCGTCATCTCTTCGATGAAACGGCGTTCAGCTTCCGTGAAGCTCAACGCGTCAACCATGTACGTTTCAGTCACTTTCTTCAGAAGGCCGGTCTCCATCGTCTTTTCGAACCGGACTTTACATTCAAACCATTCGCTGTTCATCGTTTTTACAGGTGTTTAATGTTTAATGTTTACAGTTTAAAGTTTATTGATTCATATTGAGTGCAAAGGTAGTCATTTTTTCGAGAAAAGTGAATGACGAAGGAGCGAAAAGTGGAAAAAATACACGAAAAGAGCAAAAACTCGTACCTAATAACCTTTAACCGTAAACTTTTTACTACCTTTGCGCCCATAAACCAACTAAATCAAACTAACACGTATGAAACTGAAAACAATTCTTCTCGTAGCTGCCCTCGTGGTTGCAGCTCCAACTTGGAGCCAACACAGAGCAGGACGACAGTCTGTCATGCTAAATGCCAAAGACTTAGTCGTAAAAACGAAACAGAACACTACGTATTATTACCTGGTCTCCAGCGAGGATTCTCCGGTTGTGCATTTCGAGGGCGGTCAGGTACGTATCTTCGATGACGTATTTACGTTGACCGACATCCAGTCGTTGCGCCTTCATGCCCTGCCGCGTTTCCTTCTCAATGAGGACAGCACGACCTACGACAAGAACAAATCCGTGGACCACGGCCTGATGGCGCTTCGCCGTTCGCTCACCGTGGGCAAGTGGAACTCCCTGACGCTACCCGTCAACCTGACCGGTGAACAGGTGGTCTATGCCTTCGGCGAGGGCACTGAGATTGCCGTGCCACGAGGCATACGCGAGAACGACGTCGCCGTGGTGGAGTTCGAGACGCAGGAGCTCACGCCCTCCGAAGTTGTCATCAAGGCAGGATACCATTATCTCATACGCCCTACGCGTGAGGCAGACCTTGCGGCTGATTCGTGGACGAGCGCTTTCGTTACGGGACAGCGCATCGAAGGACCGATCTATTACATTCCTAACGTGAGCACGACTAACGTGAAGGCTCCGCGTGTCCAGCCCATCTACTCAGCCGATGAGTCCGTGACCGTATATTTCCGAGGCTCTTTCTTCAAACTCGACGACAGCGCCGTCGTAGATTCCCGCATCACCAACAAGCGTATAGATGCCGGCACCTACATGCTCTCAGACGAGGCACTCATGGTGAAGAACCAGGAGGCTGCCGAGGTGAAGGCTTTCAGCTCGTGGGTGCAGGATATGAGCGACCCCAAGCAGGAGCAGTTGCGCTTCTATGTCGATGGCGTCAACGAGGATATCTCGGAGTTCCCCGATGCCGTCATAGCCCTGCAGGAAGACGCTGCCAAGGATGACGCCGTGTATGATCTCGGAGGCCGACGCGTTGGTTCCGCTTCTATGCGCGGCTCGCTTAAAGCAGGCGTTTATGTGATTGGTGGTAAAAAAGTGGTTATTAAGTAAATAATGTAGGAGTATTTTTGACTATGAAGAAACTATTTACTACCGCTTCGCTTACTGCAGTACTTGCTCTTGCTTCATTAGCTGCTCATGCTCAGGACAAGATGTGGATCCGCTACGACGACCGTTTCAAGGCCAATGCAGAGATCAGTCTCGACAACGTTGATTCCATTGAGTTCAAGTCCAACAACATGAAACTCTATGATGCCACCACCTCCTTAGGCTACACGACCAAGAACTATTCGTCGCTCCTGCCTACCGATGCTGCCGACATCATGTTCACCGATCCCGGTCGCTATCTCCTGAAACCGAATACCTATTCCGGCACAAACTATCTGAATGATAAGGCTACGGAAGGTTATAACTTTTCACATAGCGTAGAATCGGAGCACTATGCCATCTTCTGGGATGTGCGCTATGGCAACGACCCGAAGAAGATACAGTATCCAGGCGATGGAAATATCGCCAATGCCAACACCGTGGCCAACATTTGCGAGCGTTGCTGGGATAAGTATGTCGAGCTGGGCTTTATGGTGCCGGGACAGTCCACCACCGATAAGTACAAGATCCAACTCTATATCCCTTATCAGTCAGATTGGCGTGCTGATGCTTCCGGCACCGACGGCGCCAGTGGCGGCAAGACGGGCATCGGACACTTCAATCCGTGGGCTGCTGTCTCGCGTGGCGGCGGTACCGTTGCCCACGAGGTGGGCCACACTTTCCAGTATCTTGTTCATGCCGACGTGGCTTGGGACCATGGCTTCGACTACGGCTACGGCACCAACGCTTCGGGCGGCAACGGCTGGTGGGAGAGCTGCGCCGACTGGCAGATGTACAAGGTGTTTCCCGAGCGTCAGTTCACCGATGGCGAGTATTTCGAGGCTTATTTGAGAAAGCTACACCTTAATTTCATGCACGAGGAGATGCGCTACGACAACTGCTTCTTCCAGGATTGGTGGTGTCAGAAGCACGGCGCCAACTTCATCGGCCGTCTGTGGCGCGAGAGCGTGCGACCCGAAGATCCCATCGAAGCATATATGCGCATCTGCGGATTGAGCTACGACGAGTTCGTCGAAGAGCAGTTCGAGGGCTGTTTGCACATGGCCACCATCGACATCGATGCTGTTAGAACGCGTGCTGCTGCTAAGGTCAACAACAATCCTTTCCCCATGCCGCTGACCAAGGTCTCGGGAACGACCAGCACGTGGCAGGTGACAGCCGACCGTTGTCCCCAGAACTTCGGCTATAACGTCGTGAATATGACGGGAGCCCGTGCCGGACAGGAGATAAAAGCCGACTTCAAGGGCATCATCGGCGAAGCAGGCTACCGCATCATCAACAAGTTGAGCGGCGGCTGGCGCTTTGGCTTCGTGGCGCTGAAGACCAACGGCGAGCGCGTCTATGGCGAAGTGCAGAAAGCGACCTATCAGGCGCCCGAGGCATCGGTCACTATGACCGTTCCGCAAGGCGTGAAGAAGGTTTACTTCGTCGTCATGGGGGCTCCCACGCGCTACTGGCGTCACCCCTGGGATGACGATGAGAGCAACGACGAACAGTGGCCTTATCAAGTCACTTTCGAGAATATTCAACCCGGATAATCAGAATGAAACGATTCGCACTCGGCCTTCTCGTAACAGCTTTGGCGTTTATGGCTTGCACAACAGAACCCCAAAACCCTATTCATCTGCGCTTCATTCATACGAGTGACGTGCACGGCCATGTGCTGGATTCGTTGGAGCACATCGAGTCCTATGTCCTCTACAACCGCCACCGCTTGCTGGACGAGGATCGTGTCATCGTCACCGATGGCGGCGACGTGCTGCAAGGGCATCCTATCGCCTACTACTACAACTTCATCGACACGACAAGTGCCCACATGGTGGCGGTGGCGATGAACGGAGTGGGCTATGATGTGGCCACCATCGGCAACCACGACATCGAGGCCGGGCGCAAGGTGTTCGACCGTTGGATCAGCCAGTGCAACTTCCCCGTCTTGGGGGCTAATATCATCGACGACAGCACAGGTGAGCCTTATCTCAAACCCTACGAGATCATCGAACGCCGCGGTGTGCGCATAGCCATCCTCGGCATGATCACACCTGCCATCCCCAACTGGGTGCCGAGGAACCTGTGGAAAGGCTTGCACTTCGACGATATGGTGACAACGGCCAGGCACTGGGTGCCGATCATACAGCAGCGCGAGAAGCCGGACTTCATCGTCGGGCTCTTCCACTCGGGCATCGATGAGCGTGCAGGCATACAGACCGACAGCTATTGCGAGAACGAATCGCGGCTGGTGGCACAGCAGGTGCCGGGGTTCGACCTCATCCTCTACGGCCACGACCATCGCCGAAATATGGAATACGTGCGGACGCCCGATGGCGACAGCATACTCGCCATGGGACCTACGAGCACGGGTGCCTGCATCTGTCAGGTCGATATCAAGGTGACGAAGAACTGGCTCGGACATGTCGTGAAAAAGAAGATTGAAGGCCGCATCCTCGGTCTCAAGGAGATGATCGAGGAGATGAGCAAGGGCAAGGACCACCGTCCGATAGAGATCGTCGGCGACTGGAGATCGCCTGTGGAGCCCATCGTGGAGGCGTATATGCAGGAGGAGGTCGGCGTGTTCGATGCTCCCGTTCATGAACGTGACGCTTTCTTCGGTCCTTCGGCATTCATCGACCTCATCCACGACCTGCAGCTTGAGTTGAGCCAGGGTGCACAGATCTCCTTTGCTGCGCCCCTCTCCTTCGATGCCACGATAGCGCAGGGCATGAGCCACGTCTCGGATATGTTTGCGCTTTACAAATATGAGAACCTGCTCTACACGATGCGTCTGACAGGGCGTGAGATACGCGATTTCCTCGAGATGAGCTACGATCTGTGGTGCAACACGATGACCTCACCCGACGACCATATCATGCTCATGGATTATGTGCTCGACGGTGGCAAGCGCCTCGGACTGAAGAACATGGCTTTCAACTTCGACTCGGCGGCTGGCATCAACTACACCGTCGATGCCTCGAAGCCCGACGGCGAGAAGGTGAGCATCCTCTCGATGGAGGACGGCACGCCCTTCGACCTCGACAAGGACTACCTCGTGGCCGTGAACTCCTATCGCGGCAACGGCGGCGGCGAATTATTGACACGCGGTGCCGGCATTCCGCTTGCCCAACTGCCTTCACGCGTCGTAGCCTCCACAGAACACGACCTACGCTATCATCTCATCGAGATGATTCGTGAGAAAGGGCATGTGCTACCACGGGCTCGCACGAACTGGCGCTTCACGCCCGATGCTTGGGCGCCCGCTGCCATCGCTCGCGACCGCGCCATTCTCTTTCAGAAGAGTAGAGAGTAGAGATTAGAGATTAAAGATTAGAGATTAGAGATTAAAGATTAGAGATTAAAGATAACTGACGTGAGAAAGCTGATACATATTCTTTTGCTCTTGTGCATGACGGCAACCGTTGTCGCACAGAACGTTACCGATGCCCAGTATGAGGCGGCTAATGCTGCTATTCAGGCCGAAGCTACCTATAACATTTATACGCTGAACAACGGCACAGCCGAAGGTTCCAAGCGTTTCTACCTCACCGATGGTGGATGGTTGAGCGATGACGTCGCTGCTGCGGGACGCTTCGTGTTCCACAGGACTGAAGGCGGGGGGCTCTACCGCTCGCCGGGATGGCAGTTCGACCAGTACTTCACCAACCCCGACTGTTGGAACGGTCAGACGGAATTCATGGTACATGAAGGGCATATCCGCACTAACGCCAGCCTTGCCCGCGACGACTACGAGGGACAGGTGTGGTACAAGCAAGGCGACACCTACGCCGTGCGATGCACCAATGCCACCAACTCCTCGTGGGGCGCCAATGCCTTCTGGAGCGTGGAGAACACGGGCGAGGACTTGCCCTGTGCCGACTACTCGCTCACGCCGATGTTCACCTGGCGACTGGAGAAAATTGCCGATGCGCCCGATCCCGGCGATCCTTCCGACAAGGAGGTCAGCCGACTCACCAACCTCCCACACGTGTATATCAACACCTTCAACGGCAGGAACATCAACAGCAAGACCAATTATGTCTATGCGCGCATGTGGTGTGTTTACGAGAACGACAGCGTCGCCTTCTTCGACTCGCTGTCGATACGTGGACGAGGCAACGCCACCTGGGGACTGGCCAAGAAACCCTACAAGCTGAAGTTCTACGAGAAGGAAAAGCTCTTGGGCAAAGGCTTCGCCAAGGCCAAGAAGTGGACGCTCCTCGCCAACCACGGCGACAAGACGCTCATCCGCAACGCCGTAACGTCACAAATGGGTGAGTTCATGGGACTCAAGTTCAACCCTGCGGCTAAGTTTGTCGATCTCACGTTCAACGACCGCTACGATGGCACCTATCAGATCTCCGATCAGGTGGATGTACGTCCCCATCGCGTGAACATCACCGAGCAGGACTATCCGCTCTCCGAGACCAGCGACATCACAGGTGGCTATCTCTTCGAGAACGACAACTCAGGCGACTTCAGCAACGGCACCGATGGCTTCTACTCCGACCGCGGCCTGCCCATACGCATCCATTACCCCGACGTCGATGAGCTCGACCGCAAGCAGTTCGACTACGCCAGGAATTTCATCCGTCAGTTTGAGCAACGCCTCTTCTCCGAGCAGTTCGCTGACAAGGACAATGGCTACCGTCCCTACGTCGATTCCCTGTCGCTCGCCAACTGGTACCTCTGCACCGAGATGAGCGGTAACGTCGATGGCCTCTACAGTACCTATTTCTATAAAGAAGCACAGGACGACCACCTCTTCTGGGGACCGCTATGGGACTATGACATCGCCTACAACAATGACAACCGCGAGCGTGGCGGGCAGAACAACACCACACGCCAGCTGATGAAGGATATCGGCTATGGCGACATGCCCAAATGGGTCAACAAGATGTGGGACGACCCGTGGTTTGCGCGACTCATCAACCGTCGCTTCCACGAGGCTGTGGATGGCGGCATCGAAGCTTATCTCAACGCACAGATCGACAGCCTCACACAGCTCATCGACGCCTCCATGCAGCTCAACTACCAGCGATGGAACATCAACCAGAGAACCCTGCGCGAGCTTGTGCTCTACAACACCTACGACGAGTACGTCAGCGACCTGCGGAAGTATATCCACGACCATCTGCTCTTCCTCAACGATGCCTTTGCCGAGCTGAGCCCTGATGATCCTGTACCCGGTCCCGGTCCCGGCCCTGACCCCGACCCGGAGCCTAAGGTGCCTGATTTCCCTGCCGATTCGATGCTCTACTATGCCATCAGCAATGCCGGCTCTGGAACTTTCATCGATGTTCGCGCCGAGGATGACGCCATCGTCTGCAATGCCCGCGACGAGGAGTCGCTAAGCCAGCAGTGGCGCATCTATACCCTCGCCAACGGATTCCTTTATGTCGTCAACCGTGCCACGGGCTATGCCCTCAACGACCCCACCGAAGGCAATCCCACCGCCACCACCCTCACAGGCTCGCAGCTCAGCACCGCCCCCGGCGACTCGCTCGATGTGCGGCAGCAATGGGATTTCGTGGCGCAGTCCGACGATCGCTTCAACCTCGTCAGCCGTTTCTCGCAGCACGCCGCCAACCTCAACGGAGGCAGCAGGGCTGACGGTACTTCCGTCCTCAGCTACACCAGCGACGAGCGTAATTCCGTCTCCAACAACCGCATGTGGCGCATCGACGCCGTAGGCAATGTAGAGGTGGAACCCGACCCGCAGCTCGACGGCATCGCCTTGCCCGACTTCGACTACGCCCTGGCCTATGACCCTGTCAGCCAACGTCTCCACTTCGGCGCCGACGATCTCTCTGCCCTCTCGTTCACGGTTCAGGTCTATGATTCCCACGGTCGCCTCCTCCGCACCTTCCGTGCCAGCGACGGCACCTCCCTCGCCAACCTCCCCCGTTCCCTCTACCTCGTCACCTGGACCCTCGACGGACGTCGCCGCACGGTGAAGCTCATGAAGGAATAGGGTAGGGGCAAACAAAGTATGGAAAATAAAGTTTGCTGAATTCGTTTCAAAGGATCCGGATGCTGAGTAGCCTATGTTACATCTAGCATATCTCTACTTTTTTCCTGATTTATTTGGACTGTAATAGAATAACGCTTATCTTTGCCGCAACAAAACACAGAAATCGTTTAACGATGAAAGGAAAATACTTGAATCCGAAGGCTGATGTGACCTTCAAAAAGATTTTCGGCGAGCACCCTCATCTGGTGATGAGTCTGCTCAATGCCCTGCTTCCCTTGGATGAAGGGAAGCAGATTGAAAGCATAGAGTATCTTTCCCCAGAAATGGTGCCGGAGAATCCATCCAAGAAGAATAGCATCGTAGATGTCCGTTGCTACGAGACGGGCGGTCGTCAATTCATTGTGGAGATGCAGATGAACTGGAACGACGAGTTTAAACAGCGTGTTGTGCTCAATGCCGCCAAAGCTGTGGTGAAGCAGTTGAACAAGGGTGAAGATTATAGGCTGATACAGCCCGTTTATTCACTCAACCTTATCAACGATGTTGGTTTCGAAGCCGATCCTGATGAGTTCTACCACGATTATGCCATAGTGAACGTAGAACACTCAGACCGCATTATCGAAGGTCTTCGCTTTGTATTTGTGGAGTTGCCCAAATTCTTCACCTGCAAGGAGCAAGGCCATCGAATGCCCAAACCTTTAGCATTGAAGCGCATGGCCGTCTTGTGGCTGCGTTTCCTCACAGAGATAGACGAGCAGACGGAAGAAGTCTCTCCCGAACTCCTGGAGAACCCTGACACCAATCATGCCCTGCAGATTTTGGAAAAATCAGCCTACACAGATGGGCAACTTTATGCCTACGAACAGTTTTGGGATGCCGTCGTCAACGAGCGAGTGGCTATTGAAGGTGGTTTCAAGAAAGGTCATGCCGAAGGTCTTGCCGAAGGCCTTGCCGAAGGTGCACATCAGGAAAAGTTGCAGAATGCCAGCAAGATGAAAGAGCTGGGAATGGCTATAGACATCATATCCCAAGTCACGGGCCTCAGTCCTCAAGAGATAGAATCACTATAATTATCATTGTATATCATACTAATCATACTAATCAAACTAATTAGAGATTTAGCCTATGAGATAAACAACCACTTAATTAAAGACATAAGGATGACGCGTCCGCTTTGAATCTTGTTTCTGAAAGTTCTCCCAAAATTTAAAGAAGCAACCAAGAGCTAAAGCAATGGATGTTCACGCTGGCTGGCGTGGGCTTTTGCTCGTATTAGGTTGCAAGGTGTTTGGGAGATACCTCAGAAACGTAGACGAAGTAAGTAGTCCACGTTTTCTTTTTGTCTATTACTAAGTCTATCTATTATTCACCTATAATCAACCCTCCAAATGAAAATGAACAGATTTTCTACTATTCTTGGCTGGCGCCTTGTAACGATAATCTTGCTGATATGCGCCGTGCTAAAACCTCAATCTTTGAGAGCAGACGAAGACGGTATATGGCGTAAGACCATTATCGTCCAGACCCTTGAAGGTTCCACGATGGAGTATCTTATTGATAAGGACACCAAAATAAAGGTCGTGGAACCGAACCTTATTATAGAAACAGACGGCATGGTGCTCACCTACGAGCTGCAGAACATGAAGCAGGTCCGCTATGGCAAGAAGCTAACTCCAACGGGTGTTCAGGATCTTTCTCGCCATGACGAAAAATCATTTGTCCAGAATAACGACAAGCTCTATTTCAACAACCTACCGGCTCAAACACAGATTAACATTTTCACTTTTGACGGCAAGATGATAAAAAGTGAGCGGCACGACGGCAAGGCGGAGATTTCTATCAGTAATCTGCCCTCTGGTATTTATTTCTTGAAAATGAACGACGAAACCTATAAGATTCTGAAAAAATGAAAAAGATAACATATATACTGAGCTTGTTGGCACTTCTAGTCTGCTCGGTTCCTCTTGCAGCTCAGGAGTCCAGACAATATGCCATCTACAACTATCGCAACGATGGCGATTTTGATGCCTTCGTGAATGCCGATATTGACAGCATCACTTATAGCTGTTTCGATCTTGACAGTGTTGAACACGAGGATATTGTCGTACAAGAGGTATGGACACGCCATCAGCTTTATCGAATTCCTCTGGAAGCAATAGACAGCTTAGGTTTCAGAGCTCCTAAAACTGAGTATAAAGACAATGTTTTCTTCCTAACGGATGAGCATATTCCCTATGTTAAAGGCGTTGATGAACTGGATATCACTTTCAGCCAGTACATACCAGTAAGTATGCAACCGACTATTGGCCAGATCTTGGTCGCTGAAACCTCTGAAGAACCTCTGGAAGATGGTTTCGCAGGACGTGTTAAGAGTATCAGAAGTAGCAGTGATGGCTTGGTGTTTGTCTGTGAACCTGTCATGCTGAATGAGATCTTCGATCAGCTCATGTTCATCGGCAAATGTGAGGCAGATGATGAAGAGCAAGGCTATGAAGTAAAGTCGGTCCAGAAAAATGTCAACGTTTTCATTGACGACACCTATACTTTCGAACTTGATCCTGTCACGATTCCTCTCACGGGTGATGATGGAGAGAAGCTTCCAGTGCAATTCTCCTATACGCCGAAAATGGAAATCACCTGTATGATCAATGTTTGCAAGAACAAGCCCGCCATAGCGAAAGTTACATTCCATCAGATTCACACATTTAACTTGAGTGCCGACTATAAAGTAGAACGCAAGTTCTCGAAAGACTGGTGGCCGCATAAGAAAGACATTAGGATAAGGACATCCATCGCAGCCTTTGACGCCGTTGTCAAGCCCTACGTTAATTTCGGCGTATTCTTGGACGCAAGCGGCAAAGTTGATTTCTCCTACAAAATGGATTTCCTGACGTTTGAGCACACCTTTGGGTTAGACTATAATGAAGCTCGCCCTGAAGAAGACCGTGTACAATTCATCAACGACTCGGAGCTGAAACACGATACCCCAGAAATGAAGCTCTCCTTCGATGGCTCTTTGGCATTTGGATTGGCAGTAAAGCTGGGCGCAAGTCTTGTGCACAAGAAGTTACTGAATTTTGAATCCATCTTCCATGTCGGGCCTGAATTCAAGGGCCATCTGGATTTTGATACTGATCGCATTGGCGAGGATGCCAATCTCTACCGTCAGCTGAAAAATACCACAATCGAGCTCGACGGTTATGCAGCTATCACAAAAGCTACTTATCAGTTCTTCGGAAGTGGTGTTAAGTTGGCTAAACGTGGAACGTGGAAAGGAGCTACTTGGAGCAATAAAGTGCCGAAAGAGAGCAATCTCCTTACGGATGCCGTTGTCTTTGAATGGCCTGTTAAGAAATGGTACCTGTTGCCACACTTCGAAGAGCCCGTGGTTAGTAAAGCGACAGCCACGTCGGCATTCGCCTCCATCCGTCCGTCTCAGGATCTCCTATTCCCCGTCAACCTCGGTGTTGCATTCAAGAACTACCAGACTGGCGAGATTATTGAAAAGGATTTTGGCTCTTATTGGGGTGATAAGCATAATGCCACGACCAATTACAAATACTTATTTACAAACTTGAAGGAATCTACTACGTATAAGGTATATCCTACAGTTTCTATACTTGGCGCCAAGATGAATGCTGAGCCATCTACCGATTATGGCGTATCCGACAAACTCATCGTGTCGCCCGCTGAGCTAACCATTCAAAGAGGCAAGACTGCAGATGTCACCATCATCGGAGGCAGTGGAGAATACACTACGCTGGACGGAAAGGAAACCGTCGCACGTAGCGTGGCCATCTCCTACGACCACACATCAATGGTAAAAAGAGGATTGCTGACGATTCTCGGTGTCAGTGCCGGCGATGCCTACATTACTGTTATGGATAAACAGGATGCAAGTTCCTATGTCATTCACGTGACCGTTGAAGATCCGGATTCTGCACCCCTTCAGCTCTCTTCAACGGATATTACCGTAGATCTCTACACCAGCAATGCCGTGCAAATCACTTCTGGCAATGGTAGCTACAGCGTCGCCAGCGACAAACCCTCTGTAGCCAATGCATCCGTTTACGGATCTACAATTGCCATAGAAGCTAATGGCCCTGGAACGGCCATCATAACTGTCACTGACACCCAAAGTGGTCAGCAGGCAACAATCAAAGTTAACGTCGTAGACCATTCGCTCCCGAAACTGACGCTCTCATCGAACACCATCAGCCTCATGGTGGGATATGAGGGATCGGTATGGATCATGTCCGGCACCGGCAATTACACTGTTTCCTGTGACAACACAGCCATCGCCACCTGCTACATTGAGGACTCCTATGTCAAGATTAATCCTTTGGCCAAAGGCGAATGCACCATTACCGTCACCGATACTAATTCGGGCGCATCGGTCGCGATTGATGTAGAGGTGATCCCCTATGAAGAAATTACAGACTGCACTGACTATATTCAGAATGCAGGTTTCGATGAAGATCTCACTTGGCAACCTAATGGAACGACCAAGGCTGACGTTTATCAGGCTGAGACCCTGAGTGAAAGGAGCATCGCATGGCTTGCAGCAGATGGCTCGCGTTATGCTAAAGTAAATCCTTCCACGCCTAAAAGCCGTTCTGACGGAAAGACTTTTTATGCAACGAATGGTTTCATCGGGACAATCAAAGGCTGGGAAACGGTTCCTTCAGCCGCACTTCAGAATAACAACCTGTGTGAGTGGGTCTATTTTGGTAGCATTCCGTATGCTTTGAAGGCTGATGCCCTGCCTATCTCTGACGATGGCGACTCTTACTTGACTACACCAGTCAAGCCCGGAGCATTCAATGGCAGTGATAATATTGGCGCACTTCATCTGAGAGCCGGATGGGGGAACCAATGTACATATCGCCAGGTCGTGAATTTGCCTGCTGCCAAATATCGGTTAGAATATTATATTCGCAACACCAACGTAGCTCGTAGCCGTAACCTCTCTGGAGTAAAGAATTTGTGTAGTGTAACCTGTAATGGACAGGTTTTCGTTGATGACGAAGGCTTCAACTCTGAAGGGTGGACTCTTCATTCCATAGATTTCGAGCCGACAGAGTCGTTCACCATCGAATTTGGATTCAAGTCAGCTAATACTCTTTCGACGGACAACCCGCAACTATGGATTGACTGTATCAAACTCTATAAGGTGGAGGATTCCCAACCTTAAACAATTCATTTACGTTTTACTGCAAGCATTCACCTATAATTATTAAGTACAATGAAACTGTTAAGTCGAATGAAGTACATGTTCGCTCTGTGCTTCCTGCTGATAGGATTGCTGCCGTCAGTATCATCAACCTCGTTTGCCGCAGCGGCACCCGCTGCCACGCCCGAACTCCTCTATTCAGACGAAGAGGTGGAGATGGCGAAACAGAGATGGATGGCTACGATTTATGAGTGTATGGATTCTTACGCTACTGTTTATAGCGTTTTAGAAGCGAAAGCCACTAAAGCTGAAGCTCCAGAACTCTATAAACATGCAGAGGATATTGCCGCGCGCTTAGATTATGCGAGGTATCAGCTTAAACAAAGCACGAACATGGACGAGATTAATGCTATGGCAGCACTGATAACGGACATTATGAAACAAATCAATGCTCTGGAGGTTCAAGTTGAGGCGTTTGAAGTGGCTGTCACCTTCACAGCCACCACTGTCGAAGGCGTTGAAATGACATTTATGGTTCTCAGCGAGGAAGAAAAGACATGTCAGGTGTGGCGCCCCTCTTCTAACGTTTCTGGCGCTCCCGTAGCTATTGACAAAGCCACTACCGGCACCGTGACGATTCCTGAGACGGCAAATGGTTATCATGTGGTTTCAATATGTGAAGAAGCTTTCTATTATTGCCCTTCAATTACAAAAGTGGTTATCCCAATAAGTGTCATTGAGATAGGGGAACGAGCTTTTTGTGGCTGTAGCAGTCTTGCGCAAGTTAATCTTCCCGATAATCTCAAAACTATTGGAAGTGCAGCCTTCTATGGCACTGCTATAGCTTCGGTGTCGATTCCGGCCAGTGTCACAAGTATCAGTAGCGTTCCTTATGGTGATTGTCCGAATCTCACGAAGATTGAAGTGGCGTCAGGGAACACCTATTATGACGCTCGCGACAACTGTAATGCCATTATCTCAACGCGGAGTAATTCCCTCATTCAGGGTTGTCACACAACATCCATCCCATCTGGTGTCAGGAGCATTGGGTGGATGGCATTCAAGGGGTATTCAGGAATCGAGAACTTGTATATCCCCAAGACGGTGCAGTCTATAAGTTACACCGCCTTTGAGTTATGTAGTGGCATTAAAACGATAGTTGTCGAAGACGGGAACCCTGTTTATGATTCCCGTAATCATTGCAATGCCATTATCAGTACATCCACAAACGCGCTTGTCCTTGGCTGCCAGAACACGATAATTCCTGAGGATGTCGCTGCTATCGGGGAAGATGCATTCATGGGGTGTCATTACCTTAAGAACATACGCTTACCAGAAAATGTTAAGAGTATCGGTGGGCACGCTTTCGAATACTGCAAGAGCTTGGAATCAATCGTTATACCAGAAGGTGTCACAAGTATAGAGTATATGGCCTTTTATGGTTGTTCCGGGTTGCAGGAGGTTTCTATCCCTGAGAGTGCAACGGCCATTGGATTCTGCACTTTTGATGGATGTAGCAGTTTGAAAGAGGTCGTAATCCCCGACAACGTAGCATCATTGGACAATCAGGCTTTTATGGGTTGTTCGAGTTTAGAGAAAGTTACGCTTGGTGCAGGCATCACCCGGATGAATTATGCTTCATTTCTTCATTGTGATAAGCTGATGACAATCGTTTCCAGAATTCAGGAACCATTTGCACTTACTTCTGGAGTATTCACTTATAATGATGATGCCACCCTCTACGTTCCCGCTAGCACCAAGGCAAAGTATGAGGCCACGGACGGATGGAGCAAATTCCAGAATATCGTTGAGATGGAAGATGAAACGGAAGAGATGGCTATTCCAGACGAGGCCATTGACCTTGGGCTGCCCAGCGGCACAAAGTGGGCACCGTGGAATGTCGGAGCTTCGAAGCCTGAAGAGTCTGGCGGCTATTATGCCTGGGGTGAGACAGAGGAGAAGAAATTGTATGGCTGGAGCACCAATAAATGGTGTAACGGTTCTTACAATACCTTGACCAAATATTGTATAGATTCATCCTATGGAATAGTAGATAATAAAACTGTGCTTGACCCTGAAGACGATGTTGCCTACGTGAAATGGGGCGGCTCATGGAAGATGCCGACCTATGACCAAATGAAGGAGTTGGTGGACAACTGCACTTCGGAGTGGGCAACCGTCAACGGTGTCAATGGCCGCAAGTTCACAGGTCCTAACGGCAATAGCATCTTTATCCCTGCTGCCGGCGAGTATGGCGACGGATCCTCGAATCCCGAATACGTGAACGTTCTTGGCTACTACTGGTCTTCTTCGCTCTCTTATCTTTCGGAAGGCGCGCGCTACTTCGTGTTACGCTCCAACAGAACTGAATTGGGAGACTTCCTCCGCCGCACCTGCGGCCTAAATGTCCGCCCCGTCATTGCCTCCGAGCCGGCAGTAGAACCTGTTCCTTATGCCCTATGGTGTGAAGGAAATACAACGCTTTATTTCGTCAGCAGCAGTACAGAGCTGAAGCGAGGAGGTACTTTTGACGGCCAGACCATCACGAATGTCTGGAGCGGAGAGACCCTGACAAACACCCCGGAGAATGAAGACGTCTTCAGATATACCCCAATGCCTTGGAGTGGAATCAATCGTACATGCACTAGAATCGTTTTTGACCAGTCTTTCAAGGATATTCGTGTCAAATCGACTTCCGCTTGGATCGGTTCTAATGTGGAATCGATAGAAGGACTTGAATATCTGAATACCAGCGAGGTGACAAGTATGTCTTATATGTTCAGTTGTAAGAATTTGAAGACAATAGACCTTAGTCATTTCGACACGCATAATGTAAAATATATGCATTCAATGTTCGAAAGGTGCAGCAGCTTGACAGAGCTTGATCTCAGCAGTTTCGACACAAGGAATGTCGAGACCATGTCCTTCATGTTTTCGGAATGTACTTCACTCACAAATCTTGACCTGAGCAGTTTTGAGACTGGCAATGTGACCGATATGCAGAAAATGTTCGCTGTGATAGATGGTGAATCAAACCTCAAGAGCATAGACATGAGCCATTTTGATACCAGCAATGCGACGAACATGTACGCGATGTTTTATGGTTGTTCAAAGCTGGAGGCACTCGACCTGAGCAGTTTCGAAACGAGTAACGTGACGAATATGGAAATGATGTTCAGCCAATGTTCATCCTTGAAAACCATCTACGTGGGAAGAGGCTGGAGCACACAGAATGTCGAAGAAGGTAGAGGTATGTTTGGAAGATGTGTCAGCCTTGTCGGTGGTCAAGGGACGACCTTTGATGGCATTCACTATGATTTCACATACGCTCATATCGATGGAGGCGCAGACAACCCTGGCTACTTCACTGCCAAGGAAGAGATGGCTATTCCAGACGAGGCCATTGACCTCGGGCTGCCCAGCGGCACAAAGTGGGCACCGTGGAATGTCGGAGCTTCGAAGCCTGAAGACTATGGAGGCTACTATGCTTGGGGCGAGACGGAGGAGAAGGATGTTTATGACTGGAGCACTTATATCTATTGTGATGGTTCAGAAGAGACCTGCCATGATATCGGAACCAATATCGCTGGTACAAAGTACGATGTCGCTCACGTTGTATGGGGCGGCTCATGGAAGATGCCAACCTGGGATCAGGTGAAGGAGCTGTTTGACAACTGCACTTCGGAGTGGACAACCGTCAACGGTATCAATGGCCGCAAGTTCACTAGTAAGATCAACGGCAACAGCATCTTCCTTCCCGCTGCCGGCCGTCACGACGTCTCGGGCCTCTACGGCGATGGCTGGTACGGGTTCTGCTGGTCTTCGTCCCTCGGGTCGAATCCGAGCCTCGCGCGCGACTTGAGCTTCGGCGGCCCCAGCTTTGCGGGCTGGGGCAACTACTACCACTTCTACGGCCAGAGTGTCCGCCCCGTCATTGAGGGTAACAAGGACATCGATCCTCTTGAGGAGGATGAGACAATTGACTTTGGCGATGAGAGTGGTATTGACGAGGAGGCTGACCTCGATGGCAATGTCATCGGCAATATCTTCTTCAACATCAGTTCCGGCAACGGCGGCTACGACGCCGAAGAAGGTTGTATCACCGTGACGAAGCCGACGACGGACGAATTACTGGAGCAGCTCGAAGGTCAGGACATCTTCGGCGAAGACTTCAAGAGGCAATTCACGGGTGTTGTGTTCATGGTGCCTGCTGGCAGCGGAACCGTCAAGATAACCGCCGAGACAACGGGTAACACGACGTTGAAGGTGAAGGTCGGCAACGGCGCACCCATCGAGATGGAGCTGGAAGGCAAGCTGAAGGCTTCATTCCCTTACAATGTTTATGCTCCCACCCTCGTCTATATCTATGCCGGACAAACGGCGGCAGGTGTTAAGGCCCAGCTCGGTGCCGTAGCTGATGCGGCCGCTGGTGAGCTGAAGATCTATGGCATTGAGCTGAATGTCACGGAGGATGCGATTGAAAGCCTCACCCCCTCTCAAAAGAGCGAGGGGAATATCTACAACCTCTCCGGCCAGCGCCTGTCGAAGCCTCGTCGTGGTGTGAACATCATTGATGGCAAGAAGGTCGTGATTAAATAAGTACAAGGAAATATTTTCCCCAAAATTCAATTATTCAACTCACTAGTGTCCACTAAAAATGGACGAGTTTAAAAATTAAATAAATTAGGTTCACTTGAACCGCTTCGGTCTTTGTCATTTTTGAATATAGTTTTGTCGAAGAGATCTCTGAGATGCGTTGTGTCAGTAAGTGACATGCTG
>JAEEGL016465854.1_pt1 | contig 37325 bp, 34 predicted proteins | sample 9134231 | NCBI WGS metagenome assembly JAEEGL01 (sample SAMN16246548, study PRJNA631951) | gut metagenome | biome: gut microbiome; feature: rumen; material: fiber-attached | host: Bos | place: Iran: Karaj | collected 2018-10 | reverse complement strand
GTATTCCCCGCGGATGACGTGCGCCGTGAAGATGTTGCCGGTGGTGCAGTCTTCCCAGGCGGGGCAGATGATGGGGATGTTCTTTTCGCAGGCGGCTACCACCCAGCTGTCCTTAGGGTCAATCTCATAGTACTGCTTAAGGACGCCGCTGCGGATCATCTGGTAGATGAATTCGTAGGGGAGATAGCGCTTTCCTTCCGCCTTGGCCTTGTCCCACACCTCCACGAGGTGCTTTTCCAGACGGCGGAATGCTTCCTCTTCCGGAATGCAGGTGTCCGTTACGCGGTTGTAGTGGTTGTCCAGGAGTTCCTGCTCCTGCTGGGGCGTGAGGTCCCTGTAGCCCGGAACGCGGTAGTAATGGCTGTGGGCCACCAGGTTCATGATGTCTTCCTCCAGGTTGTTGGCCGAGCAGCAGACGAAGGCAATCTTGTCCTGGCGGATCATCTCTGCCAGCGAGAGGCCCAGTTCTGCGGTACTCATGGCACCGGCCATGGCCAGGAACATCTTTCCGCCCTTGTCCAGCAGTTCTTCATAGGCCTTGGCGGCGTCTACGAGGGCTGCGGCATTGAAATGGCGGTAATGATGGGTGATGAACTGAGAAATTGGTCCCTTTGTTTTATTCATGGTTTTTAGCGGTCTCGCGGGCGAAACCAGTCCGTGGTTTCCAGCCCGCAGATGTTTTGCAAAATTAACGAAAAAATACCGAATGCGAAACAAAGTGACCCATTTTCATTTGCAGAAAAGAATTCGTACCTTTGTCAACTATAAAACTGCGTGCTTAAACATGAATTTATTTCCGGACATAGAGAAAGTCTATACCCGTGAGCGCATGAGCGCCCGCGAGGCCCAGCGCCTGGCGGAGTTCATCGCGTTCGGCCCCATCGTTTTCCAGGTGAGCCGCGTCATGCTCAGGACCGGTATCCTGGAACGCCTGAGGGACAAGGACATGACCCTGGAAGAGATTGCCTCCGCCGCCGGGCTGTCGCCCTATGCCGCCAAGGTGCTCATGGAAGCGTCCCTGTCCATCGGCACGGTCCTGGTAAACAAGGAGACAGACCGCTTCTCGCTTTCCAAGACGGGCTGGTTCCTCCTCACGGACCCGGCCACACGCGCCAACATGGATTTCAACCATGACGTGAACTATGAGGGATTTTTCCACCTGGAGGAAGCCCTCCGGGAAGGAAAGCCCGCCGGCCTCAGGCATTTCGGTTCCTGGCCCACCATCTATGAGGGTCTTTCTTCGCTGCCCCCTGAGGTGCAGAAAAGCTGGTTCGGCTTCGACCATTTCTACTCGGACCATTCCTTCGCCCAGGCCCTTCCCATCGTCTTTGCCGGCAAACCCGCCAGAATCATGGACGTGGGCGGCAACACGGGCCGTTTCGCCCAGCAGTGCGTGGCGTATGACCCTGGGGTGGAAGTCACCATCGTAGACCTTCCCCAGCAGCTCAGCCTCATGCGAAAAGCCACGGCGGGGGATCCCAATGCCGTGCGTATCAAGGGTTTCGGCACCAATCTCCTGGACCCGTCCAATGGATTTCCCCAAGACCTTCATCCGGATATCATCTGGATGAGCCAGTTCCTGGACTGCTTCTCGGAGGAGCAGATTCTCTCCATCCTCCTTCGTGCCGTGCAGGTCATGGACGCCAACACGCGCCTGCTGGTCATGGAAACTTACTGGGACCGCCAGAAGTATGAGCCCGCAGCCTTCTGCCTCACCATGACGAGCCTCTATTTCACCGTCATGGCCAACGGCAACTCCAAGATGTACCATTCGGACGACATGATCCGCATCTTCCGGCAGGCGGGCCTGGAAGTGGAAACCATCCACGACGGCATCGGCCAGGGCCACAGTATTGTGATATGTAAAAAGAAAAGATAGAATGACTTTACAGGAAATTAAAGACAGAGTCAGGGAATTCCTGGTGGAAGACCTTGAAATTGAAGAAGAGAAGATTTACGGCGAATCCCGCCTCAAGGAAGACATGGGAATAGACTCGCTGGAAATCGTGGACGTGGTGGTGCTGGTGGAAGATGCTTTCGGCTACAAGATGAAGCCGGAAGACTTCAAGGACCTCCATACCCTGGACCAGTTCTGCAGCTTCATCCAGGACCATATTGGCTGAATTCTCACATAAGGACTGGAGGGGAAAGACCGACGGTACCCCGTGGATGCAGCGGACCCTCATCCGCCTTTTCCGCGTGCTGCCCATGGGGCTGCTGTATGCGGTGGCTTCGGTGTTCGTCCTTCCTTTCTACATCCTTTTCGACCGGCGGGGGCGCCACGGGTCGTACCGCTTCGCCCGGCAGCTGGGCATGGGCCGTTTCCGCAGCGTCCTGCATGTGATGAGCAATTTCTATCACATGGGCGATGTGGTGATGGACCGTTTTGCCGCCTATTCCGGCAAGAAGTTCGAAATCGAGTATGACAACGAGGCGGCCTACCGCGAACAGACCTCCCGCCCCGGGCCCCTTCTCCTTCTGAGCTCCCACGTAGGCAACTACGAGATGGTGGGCTACATGCTGCCGGTCCCCAAGCCCATGAAGGTGCTGGTGTACGGCGGGGAAAGCCAGACGGTCATGGAAAACCGGAACCGGCTTTTCGGGCCCATGGACATTGAGATGGTGCCCGTCCGGGATGACCTCTCGCACCTGTTCGTCCTGGACAAGGCCCTCGCGGACGGAGAACTCGTTTCGCTTCCCTCGGACCGCCCCTTCGGCTCCCGGAAGGTCCTCCGCCTCCCTTTCCTGGGAAAGGAGGCCGCTTTCCCGGCCGGACCATTCACCCTGGCAGTGCGCCGCGAAGTCCCTGCCATCATGGCGGTCTATGTCATCAAGGCGGGCGGCAGGAAGTACCGCATCATCCTGGACGAACTGGTCATTCCGGAAGAGGGTACCCCGCAGGAAAAGGTCACCGGCCTTGCCGCCCAGTTTGTGTCGAGCCTGGAAAAAGTGGCGCGGCAATGGCCCGGCCAATGGTATAATTTCTACGATTTCTGGCAGTAATGGCAGCTTTCAGCGACATTCCCATCGGCAACATCCTGCCGCAGCAGCCCCCGTTCCGCTTTGTGGATACGCTGGAGCTGTACAGCCCGGAGGAGACCCGCGTGGCGTTCGTTCCCGGAGAGGGGAACCTCCTCATGGAAGGGGACACGCTTTCGGCGGCCGGCCTTTTGGAGCACATGGCCCAGGCCAGCGCCGCACGGGTAGGGTACCATTGCCGCTATGTCCTGCACGTGCCGGTGAGCATCGGCTACATCGGGCAGGTGCGTAAATATGTGATTCACAGGCTCCCAAAAGCGGGAGAACGGATAGAAACCTCGGTTTTCCTGCAGCAGGAGATCTTCCGGATCTCCCTGTCGGAAATTGTGGTGAAGGCGGGGGAGGAACTGATTGCCACCGCCACCCTTAAAACGGCGCTCAAAGATGATTGAGGTATATGGCAAGGGACGGGGCGTGGTGACGCCCGTAGGCTGCTCTCCGGCGGAGGCTTTCCGCGCGGTGCGGGAAGGCCGTACGGCCCTTCGTCTCCACCAGGGTTTCCCGGAGCCCTGGTTCGCGTCCCTGCTGGAACGGAAAGGCAACGCCGGGGCCGGTTTCTTTGAAGATATTGCCGTCCAGGCTGCCCGGCTGGCCCTTCAGGAGGCCGGCATCCCTTCGTCCGGAGACCGTACCTTCCTGGTGCTTTCTTCCATCAAGGGCAAGGTGGAGGCCATTGGAAAAGAAGATGTTTCGCTGGCGGCATCGGCCCGAGCCATTGCGGAAAAACTGGGCGTCCAGACCCATCCGGTGGTGGTTTCCAACGCCTGCATCTCCGGCCTCGCCGCCCTGGTGCAGGGCATGCGCATGATCCGGAGCGGCCTTGCCGACCATGTGATCGTGGTGGGAGCGGAAGTCCAGTCTCCCTTCATCGTCACCGGTTTCCAGTCCCTGAAGGCGCTTTCCCTGAATGCCTGCCGTCCCTTCGACCAGGAGCGGGACGGGCTCAATCTGGGGGAAGCCGCCGCCGCCCTGGTGCTCTCCAAGGAGCCCGGCCGCTGGGAACTGGTGGAAGGGGCCATCCGGAACGACGCCAACCATATCTCCGGCCCTTCCCGTACCGGAGAAGGCAGCTACAATGCCCTCCGGGCGGTCCTGCCCCATTGCCGCCGGGAGGAGCTCGCCTTTGTGAACGTACACGGCACCGCCACCCGCTACAATGACGAAATGGAAAGCATCGCCATCGAACGGGCCGGCCTGCCGGATGTGCCCGTGAATGCGCTAAAAGGCATTTTTGGCCATACCATGGGCGCGGCCGGCATCCTGGAATCCATCGTTTCCATGGAAGCCTGCGACGCCGGGGTGGTGCTGCCCACCAAAGGCTTTTCCACGCTGGGCGTCAGCCGGCCGGTAAAGGTCTCGGCGGAAGAAAAGGCCTGCCGGGGCCGGGAATTCATCAAACTCCTTTCGGGCTTCGGCGGCGTGAACGGAGCGCTGCTTTTCAGAAAAGGAGGTGCCCGATGAAACAGGCGGTCATTCCCGCCGGCGCATCGCTGCCGGAGCTCTACAGGAAGTGGGCGGGGGACTACCCCAAGTTCTTCAAGATGGACACCCTTTCCAAGCTGGGATTCCTCCTTGCCGAAATGCTGGTGCAAGGCGAGCCCGGGCGCTTCTCCCCCCGGGAAGACCGCGCCGTGCTGGTGTTCAGCCGCGCCGGTTCTTTCACGGACGACGGGCATTACGCCGCGTCCATGGCAGATTTTCCCTCGCCGGCACTCTTCGTGTACACCCTCCCGAACATTGTCACGGGAGAGATAGCCATCCGGAACAAATGGGCCGGCGAAACGTCTGCCTTTGTCCTGGAGGAATATGATAAGGAGTGGATGCGGGAACTGGTGAAGGAAGCTTTCCAGGACCCGGTCACCCGGTCTGCCTTTGTGGCCTGGATAGACTGCCGTTCAGACGAAGACTGGACCGCGGAAGCCTGGCTCATAGAAGATGTCAAAGAGATTCAAAGCATATGGAAAATTTGATTAATGAACTGAAACTCAAAGTAATCGATGCCCTCAATCTGGAGGGGATGACCCCGGAGGACATCGCCGACGACGCTCCGCTCTTCGGTGACGAAGGACTGGGCCTGGATTCCATCGACGTGCTGGAGCTCATCGTGCTCCTGGAAAAGAACTACGGCATCCGTCTGGCCACGCCCGCCGAAGGGAAAGAGGTGTTCAAGAGCATGGCGGTGATGGCCGCCTACGTGGAAAAGAACCGTACCAAATAAGAGCCCTGTGCATCCGGAGATGGTCATAACGGGGATGGGCATAGTGAGCGCCCTCGGCTGCGGCAAGGCGGAAAACCTGGCCGCGCTCAAGGCGGGCCGGAGCGGCATCGCCCCTGTCCGCTATCTCCAGACGGGGCTGAAGGATTTCCCGGTGGGGGAGGTGCCGCTCTCGGACGAAGAGCTCGCCGCCCGCACCGGCGCACCGGCCGCCTGGCCCCGCACTGCCCTGCTGTCCATCCTCGCACTGCAGGAAGCGCTGGCAGAAGCTAATCCGGAGGCAGAGGCTTGCACGAAAGCGTCGCTACGCGACCCGTCGGGGCCCCCGGAAATCTCTGATTTACGGGGTGGCTCTGTACGGGCAAATGCTTTCGCGTATGCCTCTGCCTTCGGTGACAGTATACTGGTTTCCGGCACCACAGTCGGCGGAATGGACCGGACGGAAAAGACCTTCCCGCGCTATTCGCCCCATCACGGCTGCGGCGCCGTCACGGACCTCGCCGCCCTCTTTGTGGGCGGTTTTGACGATGCCACCACCCTTTCCACCGCCTGTTCATCGGCCGCCAACGCCTTCATCTACGGGGCCAACCTGCTCCGGGCCGGGCGCTGCCGCCGCGTAGTGGTGGGCGGCAGCGAAAGCCTCTCGGACTATCACCTGCACGGTTTCAACTCCCTGATGATCCTGGACCGGGAGCCCTGCCGGCCTTTCGACGCCTCCCGGGCGGGCCTGAACCTGGGGGAAGGCGCGGCCTATCTGGTGCTGGAAACGGAAGAAGAGGCCCTGAAGCGCGGCGCCCGGCCCCTCGCACGGCTGTCCGGCTTCGGGAATGCCTGCGACGCTTTCCACCAGACCGCATCGTCGGAAAACGGGGAAGGGGCCTTCCTGGCCATGCGGCAGGCGCTGCAGCGGGCGGGTCTGCGTCCGGAGGACATAGACTATGTGAATGCCCACGGAACGGGGACGCCCAACAACGACGCTTCCGAAAGCGCGGCGCTCCGCCGGATTTTCGGCGACAACCTCCCCCCCGTTTCTTCCACCAAGGCCTTCACCGGCCATACTACCAGCGCCTCGGGCAGCATCGAGGCCGTGTTCTGCCTCCTGGCGCTCCAGGAAGGCTTCCTCCCGCCCCAGCTGAACTGGAGCACCCCGGACCCTTCCTGTATCGTCCCTTGTCATACTGGGCGCGGCGAAGCATCTCTCCGCCACGTCCTCTCCAATGCCTTTGGCTTTGGAGGAAATGATACATCTTTAATTTTCAGCCGTTTATGAGCCTTCGTCCCGTCTATCTCCGCTCCATGGTGAGCCTCGGGGAAGAAGACCCCGACTTCCGTGAGGTCATTTCCCCCATGGAAGCCCGCCGCATGGGCCGGCTCCTCAAAAGGGCGGTCTGGTGCTCCGCGCGGGCGCTGAAGGATGCCGGCATTGAACTGCCGGACGCCGTCATCACCGCCACCGACTATGGCTGCATGGAGAATTCCGAAGCCTTCCTAAGTGGTGTGCTGGACCCGGAGGCAGGGGCCCTCAGCCCCACCCGCTTCATGCAGAGCACCCACAACACGGTGGGCTCGCTGATTGCCATCCGGCTGGGCTGCCACGGCTACAACGCCACCTATTCCCATACGGGCAATTCCTTCAGGAGCGCCCTGGACGATGCCCACCTGCAGATTAGCCTCGGCGACATAGACACCGCCCTCGTGGGCTGGTACGATGAACGCACCCCCGCCATGGAGGCCTCCCATCTCCCCGGTTCCCGGCGCGCCGTGGCACTGGTTTTGTCTGCCTATCCCAAGCTTTAGTTAGAATCGACCGATATGTTCCGACTTCTCCTTCTTTCCGTCATCCAATCCGTCCTCATGTGCGGCGCCCAGTCCCTGTTCAAGGTGGCCGCTGCGCACATGGATCCCTTCTCCTGGACCTGGACCTTCTTCCGGGACAGCCTGCTCACCAACTGGTGGCTGCTGGCCGCCGGCATCTGCGGCATCGCGGGGGTCATCGAATGGATGTACATGCTCAAGACCTATCCCTTCAGCCAGGTGTATCCGCTCTCTTCCATGAGCTACCTGTTCGGGATGTTCGTCGCCATCATCTTCTTCAAGGAAACCGTGGTCTGGCAGCAGTGGCTGGGCGTTTTCCTCATCTTGACGGGTTGTGTTTTCATTGCCAAGTAGCACTATGCTCCGCCGCATCATCACCGGCCTTGCCGCCCTTTTCCTCATGAGCCTTGGCCTCCATGCCCAGGAAGCCTCCCTTGTGGAGCGCATCCTCAAGGCCAACATGCCCTCCACCCTGGAAGCCCATTGGCGGCAGACCAGGCATTCGCCGCTCCTCAAAGAGGAACTGAAAAGCACGGGCGTAGTGTTTCTCTGTCAGCCGGACAAGATCCGCTGGGAGGTGCAGGAGCCCGTTGGCAAGGTGACCGTCCTCAACGGTTCCGCGCCCCGCGGCCGCTTCCGGCTTCCCTCGGAAAAGGATTTCCGGGCCACCGTGCTGGAAGGGGAGGACTATACGGTGGACCTGGCGCCCATCCGGCGGGACCTCCAGGCCTTCTTTGCGCAGGTGACCATCGTGGTGGACAAGAAGAGCCTCCTGATTAAATCGGCCCTCCTGCGGGGGACGGACGGCGGCTGGACCCTCATTGAATTCGGAGAAAGGAAGATGGATGGGGAGCTCCCGGAAGCCCTTTTTGAAGTCAAGTAATCCATGCTGGAAGGAAATCTCTATACGGTACTCAGCCGCTCGGAGGCTCAAGCCAGGGTCCGTTTCCTGGCGGGGAGCCCCATCTATGCGGCGCATTTTCCGGGCTATCCCATCACGCCCGGCGTCTGCCTTGTGCAGGTGGCGCTGGAACTCATGGGCTGCACCCTCAAAGGTGCCAGGGACATCAAGTTCGTGATGCCGGTGCTGCCGGATGCGGAAATCCGCTTCACCTGGACCCTGCAGGAAGGCCGGGCCGATGTCCAGCTGTTCCTGGAGCCGGCCGGCGAACTCTGTGCCAAAATGACGCTTTCCGTATGAACGATACCCTCATCCTCATCCCCACCTACAACAATGCCGGCACCCTGGAGGACGTCGTGCGCCGCGCTTTGGCGCAGGGGCTTCCCGTCCTGGTGGTGAACGACGGCAGCACGGACGGCACGGCCCGGATCCTGGATGGTATCCTGGAAAGCTGCAAGCTTTCTTCCGCGTCGCTTCGCGACCTTCCGGGGTCCCCGGAAATCTTTGATTCCCGGGGTGGCTCTGTACGGGCAAATGCTCCAGAAAGCTTGCAGCTTTCCGTGGTTAATCATCCGGAAAACCGGGGAAAAGGAAAAGCGCTCAAGACGGGTTTCCAGGAGGCTAAACGATTGGGGTACAGGTATGTAATTACCCTCGATGCAGACGGCCAGCACTTTCCGGAAGACATTCCGCTGCTGCTGGCGGAAAAAAAGGAGAAGACCCTGGTGGTGGGGAGCCGCTCCATCCGGGGCATCGACGGTCACAGCAGTTTTGCGAACCGTTTCTCCAATTTCTGGTTCCGGCTCTATACCACCGTGGACCTGCCGGATACCCAGACCGGCTACCGGCTCTATCCGCTGGAAGACCTGCCCTGGCTGGGGCTTCTCAGCGCGCGCTACGAGGCGGAGCTCACCCTCCTCGTCTTTTCGGCCTGGAAAGGGCTGGAACTCAAGCCGGTACCTGTTCAGGTGGCCTATCCGGAAGACCGGGTGTCCCACTTCCGGCCTTTCCGCGATTTCGCCCGCATCAGCCTTCTCAACACCCTCCTTCTTTTTGTGGCCATCGTCTATGGCTATCCGCGCACGCTTTTGCGGAAAATCCACCTTTAAAACCCGACATTTTTTGTTATCTTTGTAGAATCTAGGTACACATCGCACGTGAAGGACCTGATTCTGCACATCTATGACTGGCTGTCCGCCCACAAGCGGGTGGCGGCGGCACTGCTCATTGCCCTGGTGGCCCTGAGCCTTGCCAGTGCGCTCCGGCTGGATTTCCAGGAAGACATTGCGGCCTTCCTGCCCGGCGAAGCGCCGCCGGATGAGGGGCAGGACCAGATGGCCGTCCTGTTCGAGGGCGGGAGCCTCCAGGACCGCGTAGATGCCATGTTTGCCTATGAGGACGTCTGGAATGCAGCGCATCCGGAACTGCCCGTATACGCAGAGGCGGACCAGGGCAGGGTGCTGGAAGTGATGGATTTCCTGAGCGCCAACTGGCCGTATTTCCTGGAGGCGGCGGATTACCGGCGCATGGATTCCCTGCTGGCGCAGCCCGGCTATCTCACCCGCGCGCTGGCGGCCGACAAGCTTTCCCTGTATGGAGGCGGGGACATCCAGGCCCGCTATCTCCGGACAGACCCCCTGCAGCTTTTCAGCCCGGTGCTCCTGCGCCTTCGGGAAGCCAGCCCGGAAAGCCGCCTGGAAGAGGGCTGCCTCTTCACGCCGGACGGAGAAACGGGTATCCTTCTCTTTTCTTCGCCCTATGGAGGCAGCGAAAGTGCCCATAATGCCGCCCTGATGCAGCAGGTACAAGCGGCCAAAGCGGCTGTGGCAGAGCAGTTTCCGTCCGTGCACGTGTATTCCACCGGCGGTCCGGAAGTAGCGGCCGAAAATGCCCGGCGCATCAAGAAAGATTCCATCCTGGCCCTTGCCATCGCGGCGCTTCTTATCTGTGTTGTCCTCTGGTTCAGCTATAAACGCTTGGCCGATGTACTGTGGATCCTCATTTCCATCGCCACGGGGGCGCTCATCGCGCTCGGGGTCATCGCCCTTTTCAAAAGCAGCATCAGCATCATCGTCCTGGGGATCGGCTGCACCATCATCGGTATCGCCGTCAATTATCCGCTGCATTATGTAGACCATCTCAAATATCAGCCGGACAAGCGGAAAGCCCTGGCGGAACAGGTGAATCCGCTGCTGGTGGGCAATATCACCACGGTGGGCGCCTTCCTGGGCCTGCTGCTCATGAAGGCGGAGGCGCTGCACGACTTTGGCTTTATTGGCGCCATGATGCTCGTGGGCACCATTGTCTTCGTGCTGGTGTTCCTGCCTGTGTTCGTCCCGCTGGCAAAAGGGCCCCGGAGCGCCGTAAAACTGGATTTCGACCGCCATATCCGGCTCTCTTCCAAGGCCCGGAAATGGACCTTCGTGCTGTTTCTCGCCGTAACGGCGTTCCTTGTCCGGGAAAGCAGCCGGGTGGGTTTCGACGCCAATCTCCACCACATCAATTATATGACGGCGGATCAGGAGAAGGGCTTTGCCGTACTGGAAAGCCTGCAGCAGGGGAGCGGCGCCTTTACGGTACCGGACGAATCGGAGCAGGCGGAGCGCATCGGCCGCTGGATCGCTTTCCTCCTAGAGCACCCCACGCTGGCTTCGGACGTGCAAGAAGCGGCTGAGGCAGAGGGATTTACGGAAGATGCCTTTGCACCTTTCACCGCCATCCTCTGGAAAGACTGGTCCGTCCAGCCCCGGAGCTATTTCGCGCCGGCAGACTTTGCCCCGCAGGAAAGCTTCACCGCCCGTCTGGTGCAGAACCTGTCGGAAGACTTCGACCTCATAGGCCTGCTGTGCTCGCTCATCGTCTTCCTGTTCCTCTGGATCAGCTTCGGTTCGCTGGAACTGAGCCTCCTCAGCTTCCTGCCGCTGGCGGTGAGCTGGTACTGGATCCAAGGCATCATGGGCCTTACGGGCATGCAGTTCAACATTGTCAATATCATCCTTGCCACCTTCATCTTCGGGCAGGGGGACGACTATACCATCTTCATTACAGAAGGCCTCATGTACGAGCGGGCCACCGGGAAGAAGATCCTCCATTCGTACAAGAACGCCGTGGTGCTCAGCGCCCTCATCATGTTCATCGGCATCGGGGCGCTGGTCGTGGCACGCCATCCGGCCATGCGTTCGCTGGGGCAGGTGACCGTTATCGGGATGCTCACCGTGGTGGCCATGGCCTATTACCTGCCGCCGCTGGTGTTCCGCTGGCTCACCACGCGGAAAGGCCAGCCCCGCAAGGCGCCGCTCACCCTGGGCCGGCTCCTCAAGACGGGCTATATCTACATCGTCTTCCTCATTTCCATGCTGTGCCTCTCCGCCTGGGCCTTCCTGTATTTCCTCATCGGCAAGGATTCGGAACGCAAGCGCCTCCGCTTCCACAAAGTGATCCAGCGCACCGCCCGGGCAGCCCTCCGCCTCATTCCGGGCGCCCGGTATACCCTTAACAATGCTTCCGGGGAAGACTTTTCCCGGCCGGCGGTGTATGTCTGCAACCACCAGAGCCACTTCGATGTCCTGGCCCTCCTGGCCCTCCAGCCCAAGCTGATCTTCACCACCAACGACTGGGTGTGGAATTTCCCCCTGTACGGTTACCTTCTGCGGAAAGCGGAATTCTATCCGGCTTCCAAGGGACATGCCGCCAACAGCGGATATGTGAAGGAACTTGTGGCCCGGGGCTATTCCATCGTCATTTTCCCGGAGGGCACCCGCAGCGAAGACTGCCATATCCAGCGTTTCCACCGGGGCGCCTTCCTTACGGCGCAGGAACTGGGGCTGGACATTCTGCCCCTTTGCATCCACGGCTTCGGCTATGCCCTTCCCAAACATGACTTCATGCTCCGGAAGGCCGGCCTCTACCTGGAGATAGGGGAGCGGATTCCCGTTCCTTCCACCGCAGACGTCGCCGCCTTTACCCGGGAGGTCCGGCACCGTTACCAGGCGTGGTACGCCCAAATCCGCGAACGGCGGGAAACGGCGGCCTACTGCGCGCCCTGGGTCCGACTCCAGTATCTGTACAAGGGGCACGATGCCCGGAAGGAAGTCCGGCAGGTGCTCCGAAAAGCCCATTATGCGCGCATCGACGCCCTGCAGGGGCCGGAGATTGTCATCCGGAACGCCGGCTGCGGCGTAGAGGCCCTTCTGACGGCCCTGGCGCATCCCTCCGCCCAGGTAACGGCCTATGAGGCCGACGAAGAAAAGTTCCTGACGGCCACCCGCTGCGAGCTGCCGCCGAATCTGACATATAAGCATGAATAGCAGGCTGTCGGTCATATTCCTACTTTTGCTGCTCCGGCTTTTGCCCCTGCAGGCGCAGGAGCGCATCTGGGAAGGCACGGCCTGCCACAAGAAAGGCGTGACCATGGAGTCTTTCCTGCCGGAAGGGGAGCCGCGGGCGGCAGTCATCGTCTGTCCCGGAGGCAGTTATCACTGGCTCGATTACGAGGCGGAAGGCCGGAAGGTGGGTCAGTGGCTCGCCTCGGAAGGTATGGCCGCCTACGTGCTCCGCTACCGGGTGGCGGGGAAGTTCGAATTCGCCGCCAAGTACCGCCTGTACCTTCGCGGCAACCGGCATCCGGATATGATTTCAGACTTGCAGCGGGCCATCCAAGTGGTGCGGAGCCGCTATGACGGACCGCTGGGCGTCATGGGATTCAGTGCCGGCGGGCATCTGGTCATGAGCGCAGGGGAGTTCTACGGAACCAATTTCCTGGCCCGCTATGGCCTGGAACCGGAGGTGTCGCTCCGCCCGGATTTTGTGGTGCCGGTGTATCCGGTGGTCACGCTTTCGGACAGCCGCTATGTGCACCGCCGCTCCCGCCTGGGCCTTCTGGGCGAATGGACGGTGCTCAGGCAGCAGATGCGGGACTCCCTCTCGCTGGAGCGCCATGTCCGTCCGGACGGGCCGCCGGTCTTCCTTCTCAACTGCGTGGACGACCCCATTGTGGACTACCACAATTCCATCCTCCTGGATTCGGCCCTCACCGCCGCCGGCGTTCCGCACCGCTACGTGCAGATGCAAACCGGTGGGCATGGATTCGGGGCAGACGCCTCGCGGATGAACCAGGAGACATCGGCCTGGCAGGGGGCTTTCCTGCAATGGCTGGGAGAGAATGTTTTAAATAAATGACAATCAGTTTTTTACTATGGATATAGAGTTTTGTAAACCCGAAGAGATCAAAGCCTTCCAGGAAAACTTGCTGCAAAAGGCACTGGCCTATCTGCAGGCGCATTCGAAGTACTATCAGCGCATGTTCGACAGTTATCAGATTGACGTGGAGCGCATCCGTACCATCGAGGACCTGCAGAAGATTCCTTTCACGGAAAAGAAGGACCTGCAGCTGTTCAATGAGGAATTCCTCTGCTGCCCCAAGGAAAAGATCGTGGACTATGTGACCACTTCCGGCACTCTTGGAGACCCGGTCACCATTGGCTGCACGGAGAAGGACCTGCAGCGGCTGGCCTATAACGAGAAGAAGAGCTTCGAGTGTGCGGGCGTGCGTCCGGGTAGTATCGTCCAGCTCATGACCACCCTGGACAAACGCTTTATGGCCGGGCTGGCTTACTTCCTGGGTATCAGGGAATTGGGCGCTAGCATCGTGCGGGTGGGAAACGGCATTCCGGAGCTCCAGTGGGACACCATCCGCCGCTTGAAGCCGGACACCATCATGTGTGTGCCGTCCTTTATCCTCCGCCTCATCCAGTACGCGGAAGAGCACGGGATTGACTACAAGAACTCATCGGTCAAGCGCATCATCGGCATCGGGGAAGGGCTCCGGGACCAGAATTTCGAGCTGAACCTCCTCGGACGCCGCATCAAGGAAAAGTGGGATGTAGAGCTCTTCGCCACGTATTCCTCCACCGAAATGGCCGCCACTTTCTCCGAATGTCCGTTTGGCTGCGGCGGGCACGTGCATCCGGAACTGATTATCACGGAAATCATCGGCGACGACGACCTTCCCGTGCCGGACGGCGAGGTGGGCGAGGTGGTCATCACCACCCTGGGCGTGGAAGGCATGCCGCTCCTCCGTTTCCGCACGGGCGACATGGCCGCCAAGATTACGGAGCAGTGCCGCTGCGGGCGCTACAGTTATCGCCTCAAGCCGCTGGTGGGCCGCAAGAACAATATGATCAAGCTCAAGGGAACCACCCTCTATCCGCCGGCGGTGAACGATGTCCTGGACGATACGCCGTACGTGGAGAACTACGTGGTGGTGGTGCAGGAGAGCGATGTGGGAACCGACGACGTGGTGGTGCGCCTGGGCCTCAAGTACCAGCCGGACTTCGACCCGGTGAAAGACCTCAAAGACCGCTTCCGCTCGCGCATCCGCGTGGCGCCGCGCATCGAAATCCTGCCCAAGGAGGAGATTGCGCGCATCAACTATCCGGCCAAGAGCCGCAAGCCCGTGAAATTCATCGACAACCGGAACAAGCATGTTTGACGATATCCGCCCCTATCTGGACGAGGAGATTCCCGCCGCCATGCAGCGGATGGTCTCCGACCCCCGTTTTCCGCTGGTATGCCAGTATCTGTTCCCGGAACGCTCCGCTACGGAAGTGGCGGCCGTTCTGGGAAGCTGCCGCAGCGCGGAGGAATTCCAGCGCAAGTTCATGTACGATGCCATTTACGCCATCGTCCACCGGACCTGTACTTCACTTACGGTGTCGGGGATGGAGCGGCTGGACCCGAAGGTGGACTATCTCTTTGTGTCCAACCACCGGGACATCATGCTGGATGCCGCCTTCCTGCAGGTGCTGCTCATCGATAACGGCCGCCGGACCTCGGAGATTACCTTCGGCGCCAATCTCATGCAGGGGCAGCTGGTCATAGACATTGGCCGGAGCAACAAGATGTTCCGGGTGGAAAGGCCCACGACGGTGTCTTCCCCGCGCGATTTCCTCCTCAGGAGCAAGTACTTGTCGGAATATCTCCGCTACACGCTGCATCAGAAGCACGAGTCCGTCTGGATTGCCCAGCGGAACGGCCGCACCAAAGACGGCCTGGACGCCACCGACCAGGGAATCGTGAAGATGTTCGGCCTCGGAGGCGGACCGGACAAGGTGGAAGCCCTGGACGAGATGCATATCGCCCCGCTCTCCATCTCCTATGAATGGGAGCCCTGCGACGAACTCAAGGCGCTGGAGCTCTACGCCGCCTCTTCCGGGAAACCGTATATCAAGAAGCCGGGCGAAGATTTCAACAGCATCATGACCGGCCTCCTGCAGCCCAAGGGCCGCGTACACCTGGAGGTGTGCGAACCCCTGCACCGGGAAGAGCTGGAAGCGTTCCGGAACCTGCCTTCGGCGGCGTTCAACCGCGAGGTGGCCGCCCTCATAGACCGCCGCATCCTTCCCGCGTACCGCCTGTATCCGAACAACTATATTGCGGCGGACATCCTCACCGGAGAACGTCACGGCCATTATACGGAGCAGGAGCGGAAAGCCTTCCTGGCGCATGTGGACGGCATAGTAAAAGAATATCCCGACGAACTGCGGGATATCCTTCTGCATATCTATGCCAATCCGGTGATTAACCGCCGATAAACTCTCTCAGGAGAGAGGTGGCCGGAATCTCCTTGTCCGGGACGGGCGTAAAGTAGTGGATGAACTTGAGGAGGCGGTGCGCTTCCGCGTATTCCGCGCAGTTCTGCGGCACGCTGCGGAGGATGGGCTCCGCATGGTTTTTCATGACCGCGAACTCAATGAGGTAGGCGCTGTTGAACATCACGTCCGCCGTCTCCTGGAAAGGATATATCCACTTCTGCTCCGCGTCCAGCACGTTCTGCCAGTTGGAGATGGATTCCCGGGCCGTGAAAGCGCCTTTGTTATAGTCCCTTACAATACGGCGGAGGAGGCGGTTGTCCGAGGTAGGGATGCTGTTGTGGTCGTCCAGGAGCGTACCGGTGAGGGTATTGATGAAGATCTTGAACTTGGCCTGGTCCGGAATGTCGTTGGTGAGGCCGGGATTCAGCGCATGGATGCCCTCGATGAGGAGCACCTTGCCTTCTCCGAGCTGCAGCGTTTTTCCGTTGTATTCCCGCATGCCCGTCACAAAGTTGTATTCCGGCACGCTGACTTCCTCTCCGTTAATGAGTTTCATGATGTCCGACTCCATGAGCGCATGGTCCACGGTGTCGAAGTTGTCGAAGTCGTAGGAGCCGTCGGGGAACTTGGGCGTATCCAGCCGGTTCACGAAATAGTCGTCCGTGCTCATGGATACGGGCTTGAGGCCGCAGGCTTTGAGCTGGATGGACAGGCGCTTGCAGAAAGTGGTCTTTCCGGACGATGAGGGGCCGGTGATGAGCACTACCTTGAGCGGATGCTCGCTGTGGTAGCGGCTTTCTATCTCTTCCGCAATCTTGACGATTTTCTTTTCCTGCAGCGCTTCCGCTATCTGGATGAGTTCGCTGGCGCGGCCGTTCAGGAAGGCCTCGTTCACATCGCCCACCGTGCTCAGGCCCATGATGATGTTCCAGCGGAGGGCTTCCTTGAACATTTCGAAGGTTTTGGGCTGGTCTACGAAATCTGCGAGGCGCGAGGGATCTTCCCGGTCCGGCAGGCGGAGGAGGATGCCGTCGTGGTAGGGCATGACGCCCCAGACGGTGAGGTAGCCCGTGGACGGAACCAGTTTTCCGTAGAAATAGTCGGCCGTATCTCCGAGGGTATAGTAGTCCGTATAGGCTTCCCCGCTGGTTTCCAGCAGGCGTACCTTGTCTTCGAACCCGGCTTTGCGGAACTCCTTGATGGCGCGTTCCGTCTGCACGTCGTAGCGGTGGAAGGGGAGGTCTTTCTCTACCAGTTCCTTCATGCGGGCCTCCAGCAGCTTGACGTCCTCCGGACGCACGTCAACGCTGTCTGACGTACGCAGATGGCAGAAAAACCCGTTGGAGATGGGATGCTCGATGTAGAGTTTCCCGCCGGGAAATACGTCTGTGGCGGCCTTGTAGAGCAGGAAAAAAAGCGAGCGGCAATACACCCGCATGCCGCTCGATTCGCGGACATCTATGAATTCGATGTCCTTATTCTGATAGACCTTGAACTTGAGCCCCTGGGACACATTGTTCACCTTGGCGGAGACAATGGGGTAGGGCCGGTGACAGTCGAATTCGGAAAGCATCTGAAGAAGCGACGTACCTTCCGGAAAACGTTTCGTCTCCTTGGTGTTCTTGCAATAGACCTGTACCATCGGTTAGAATTTTGATGGGCAAAGTTACAAATTCTCCGCTTATATTACAAGCCGCTCACAGGCTATTTTTGCGTGTCTATCCCGCATTCTTTCCCTTCGTACATGTAGTTGAACCAAGGGAAGTTCTTCCACCGGTTCACATGGTAGCGGTGCATTTCCTCGGTGAGGATGGTTACCTTGCCGGCGCAGCGGTATTCCGGATAGAAGTCGTAGTATTCCTCGTCCACGTAGGTGGAGAAAATATCTGCCATGAAAGTGGAAGGGTAGGTGAAAATCTGGTTGTAATCCAGGTCGAAACTCCACGGCTCCCCATGGCGGGTACCCTTGTAATGGACTCCCTTGTGGTCGACGGTATAGACCCCCTCTCCGCACACTTCTGAGGTTTTCAGGTTGGTGAGCAGATGGTCTTTGGGGATAGTGCCCAGCTTCACCTTCACGGAGAAGGAATAGTCCGGGTCTTTCCGGATTTGGTCAATGATGGCCTGGCGCTCCAGATGGGTCCATTCCGCGATGGATTCCGGAATCACGCAGTCTTCGGACGCTTTGTGGAATTCGTAGTATTCGTCCAGGGTGGCCTTGTTGCCGCAGTGCGTGCACTCGATAGAGTTCTTTTCGGCCTTCATCTGGAATTCCGTGCCGCAGCGCGGGCAGCGGTAGCAAAGGTCTGCAAGGTTGGTGCACATGCCCTGTTTGGAGATGTAGCGGTAATGGTGCTCCTTGTTCCACTGGAAGTCGTCGTGGTGCAGCAGGTCATTGATCCTGTCCTCAATCTCCTGCGGGGTCATTTTCTTCAGGTCTTCCGGCGTAAAAAGGAGGCGCAGCTGGGTGCAGAATTTGCCAGGACGGTCTTCGTCCGTCGTCTTGCTGGTTGAAAGATACCCTCCTTGAAGCGATGCGGCATAAACCGGGATGCCGAACACCTGCAGGAAACGGCCCGTTCCCGGAATCACCGGCTGCTGGTCGCCGAAAACAGTGGCGAATCCTTCCGGAGCGAAGGCAATCAGCCCGTTCTGCTTGATGACGTCACGGATGGCCCTGAGGCTGGGGATGTCATTGGACAGGACCTTCTTGGGGATAATCTGGTTCAGCTTGAACACCGTCGCCAGGTGACTCCTGAAGAAGGAGGCTTCTTCGGCCAGGAAGTTAATCCGGCGGGGCCAGGCGGCCACGGTGAGCATGGCATGGTCCCGCCGCGACTGATGGTTCCAGATGAGGAAGGCGGGTCCTTTGCAATCCGACGGTTTGTCAATGACCTTGATTTCCGGATGAAAAGGCCTGGTGATGATGAAACGGCAGGCGAACCAATAAATAAAGTAATAGATCCAGTTGGGTTTCTTGTATTTACGCGTCGCGAGCTCGTAGGGAAGGTCTCTTTCCTTTTTCATCGTTTCGTCGCGTTTTTGTCAAGGAAATCCAGCACGTCCTGCACGGTGATGAATTTGACGGGCTCCCGGAAAGAGACGCCGAATTCGTCTTCCATGGCCATGGAGAGCATGAGCATGCCGATGGAATCCATGCCGAGGTCTGCCAGCAGGCGGGAAGACGGGGTTGCAGAGGCAATCTTGTCCTCCGGCAGGTATAGTTTGATCAGTTGCAAAAGTCTGTCGTACATAGTGATGGGATTTATTCGTAAAGCGTCTTGTTTTCCGCCAGGTTGACAAGGAGCCTGGCCGCGTTCTTGATGGCCGTCCGGTTACTGGACCCGCGGCATTTGAGGACCACCTTCCGGGTACCGAGCATGACGCCGGCGCCCAGCGAAGCGAAGTCGAAACGGGACATCAGGTAGCCCACAATCTCCTGGACGGCCGGGATATTGTGCGTCTTGCCGTACTTGACGATTTCGGTAATCAGGTTCACCGCCATGCCCTCGGAGTTCTTGAGCACCTGGTTCCCCGCGAAACCGTCGCACACCAGCACGTCGCAGAGGCCCGACAGGGTCTTGTTGCCTTCGATGTTCCCCACGAAGTTGATCCCTTCCTCGCGGGCGAGGAGGGCATGTGCCTCTTTCACCAGCTTATTGCCCTTGGTGGGTTCGGCACCGTTGGACAGCAGGCCTACCCGGGGCGATTCCAGCTTGTAGAGCGTCCGCATGAAATCGCTTCCCAGATGGGCGAATTCAACCAGCTGGGCCGGTCCGCAGTCGATGGATGCGCCCGTATCCACCAGGCAGGTGAAACCGCCCTGGGTGGTGGGCAGGATGGCTGCAATGCAGGGCCGGACGGCCTTGTCGGCCAGCAGGAAGCGGATGGCGCCGGCAAAGAGCGCGCCCGTGTTGCCGGCGTTGATGACGCCGATCACGTCGTCCGAGCGGCTCGCTTCTTCCAGGGCCTTGAAGACCGAGACGGGTTCTTTCCGGTAGAAGGCTTCGACCGGGTTGTCCAGGTTGGTGACGGTCTTGTCCGCCTCGAGGATGCGGCACCGGTCTTCCGGCAGGCCGGCGGCCTCGATGAGGGCGCGCGGTCCGGCCAGGGCGACGCGGATGGAAGGGAACTCCTCCAGCACCAGCCGGGCGCCTTCCAGCATCTCTTCCGGCCCCTGGTCGCTTCCCAGGAGGTCGATGATGATTTCCCTTTTTTCCATCTTTACCGGTTTTTGGCATGGAAGCAGACGCCCACGCCGTTGGGGCCGCAGTGGCTGCCGGCGGTGGGGTTCACATCCACATAGACGATATTCTGTTTCCCGAAGCGTTCCTCAATCATGGCGCCCAGCTGACGGGCAATCTCGGGGGAGTCGCTGTGGCCGATGCAAATACGGTGCTTCTCAATCTCGCTGCCCAGCTCGGCCACCTTGTCCACCAGGGCCTGCATGGCCTTGGGACGGCCCTTTGCCGTGCCCACGGATACCATCTTGCCCTCCTGGCTCATATGGATGAGGGGACGGATGCCGATCAGGGTTCCCATGGTGGCGGCGAGCCCGCTCACCCGGCCGCTGCGGCGGAAGAACTTGAGGTCGTCGGCAAAGAAATACATGGCAAAGTGGTCCACTTCTTCCTTTGCCCAGGCCAGCAGCTCATCCAGCGTCTTTCCCTGCAGGAAGAGGTCTCCCACCTCGCGCACGATGGCGTAGCTGATGGTGGTGATGCCCTTGGTGTCGATTTCCTCGAAACGGACGCCCGGATAGCGGGTCCTGAGCTCGGCAACCGCCTGATCCATCGCGTCGAAGGTGTTGGTCATCGCCCGGGAGAAATGCACGTAGAGGATGTCGTTCCCGGCGGCGAAGTCCGGCTCGAAATACTGGATGTACTGCTCCTTGGAAATGGCGCTGGTGGTGGGCAGGACCCCTTTCCGCAGCACATCGTAAAAGGCGTGCGCGTCGAAGGTCTCGAAGTCCACATAGGGATAGGTGGTCTTTGCGTCGATGCTGTAGGGCATCGAAATGAGCTGGTATCCATACTTGGCCGCCTCAGCGGGCGTCAGGTCGGTGTCGGTGTCGGTAAAGATTTTTAACATAGTACAAGGATATAATCGTAAACAGGCTGTCCGCCGCGGAGGAGGATGACTTCCGACTGGGGACAGGCAGATTCCAATTGGCTGCGAAGGGCCTCCGCATCGGCCTCCGGAGCATCTGCGCCGGCGAAGATGAGGAGGATGTCGGCGGAGGAAGCGTCAATCTTGCCGGCCAGCGCCAGGGCGGCCTCTTCCGGGGTGGGAGCGGAGCAGAGGATGTCTTTTCCGCTGATGCCCAGATAGTCTCCGGCAACGCCGGCCTCGCTGTCGCGGATGGCGCGGGAAACCAGCCCCGTCGTCACGGAGGCGGCCGCCTCGGTGAGCGTTTCCACCATCTGGTCCACAGGCGTGTCCGCCTGCAGGTTGGCCAGGGCGAAGTAGCCTTCCCCCAGCGTCTTGGTGGGGATGACTTCCACCCGTGCATCCTTATAGAGGCTGGCGGCCTGGCGGGCGGTGAGGAGGATGTTGCTGTTGTTCGGGAAGACGAACACCACGTCGGCATTGACCTTGTCGAAGGCTTCCAGGAACTTCTCCACCGGAGGATTCATGGTCTGTCCGCCCTCGATGACGGCGTCCGTCCCCATTTCGGTGAAAATGTCGGAAAGCCCTTTGCCGGCGGCGACGCTCACCACGCCCAAGGCCTTGCGGGCCCGTTTGAAACGCTCGTCCATATGGTTCTCGTGATGCTGGAGCGTCATGTTCTCCACCTTGACGGTGAGGAATTCGCCCCACTCCCGGCAGCGGGAAAGCACCGCACCGGGATCCATGGTATGCACGTGCACCTTGACGATGCTGCCTTCGCGGAAAAAGACCAGGGAATCGCCCTGGGTGGAAAGCCAGTCCCTGATGAGGGTTTCGTCAAAATGCTCCAGGTCCACCTTGCTCCGCTGCAGGCGGAGAAGAAACTCGGTGCAGTAGCCGAATTCCAATACGCTGTCTTCCGTGAAAGCGTTGAAATCCACCGCCGGACGGGCGGGACCGGAGGGAAGCTGCTGCCCCTTGTCATCCACGCCGGCTCCGGCGGGATATCTTCCGTGCAGGGCGTCCCGCATGCCTTCGGCAATGCTCAGGAGGCCGGCCCCGCCGCTGTCCACCACGCCGGCTTTCTTGAGGACGTCCAGCAGTTCGGGAGTGTGCTGCAGCGAGCGGTCCATACCGGCAATCCAGAGGTCGAAGAATTCTTCCAGGGACGAAGCCTTCAGCGCGGCGTTCACCCCTTCGCGGAGCACGGTGAGGATGGTGCCTTCCACCGGCTGGGAGACCGCACGGTAGGCTTCGTCCACCGCCGTCTGCATGGCACGGCCGTAGTCTTCAAGACTGGCTTCCTCCAGGCCCTGGAAGCCTTTTGCCAGGCCGGCGAACATCCGGGAAAGGATGACGCCGGAATTGCCGCGGGCACCGAGCAGCATCCCCTGGGAGACTGCCTGGGCAATTTCCCCCAGGTTTTCGCCTTGGGCCCGCGTGCCGGCCTCGATGGTCATGTACATATTGTCGCCCGTATCCCCGTCCGGGATGGGAAACACGTTGAGGTCGTTGATTTCCTGGCGATGCTCCGCCAGGCATGCGGCACCGCCGCGGATGAGGTTCAGGTATAGGTTTGCGTCCAGGTTCATTCGGGTTTCTCAGGTATGCGGAATCCGCGGCGGAAGAAAGGAATCTTCAGCAGCTGGCGGAAAATCCAGGGCTGTAAGGAATAAGTGATAAGGATGGTGGCGGCCATTCCGATGAGGGTGATGAAGCCGATGGAATGGATGGCCGGATGGCGGGCGAACACCAGCGAAAAAGTGACGATGCCCAGCACGAGGGCGCTGTAGAAAATGGCCACTTTGTGGTATTCCAGCATCTTGCTTTCTCCGTGCCGGGCTTCCGACAGCAGGCCCTCCATCACAAAGATGCTGTAGTCCACACCGATACCGTAGATAAAGGTGGAGATGACAATGTTGATGAGGTTGAATTCCAGGCCGAAAAGGGCCATGTAGCCTTGCATTACATACCAGCTCACGAACATGGGGAAGAACGCCAGAAGGGCGATCCAGATGTTGCGGAAGCAGATCAGCAGCACAAGGAACACGAACAGGCTGGAAATCCAGAGCGTGGTGTTGAAGTCGTCGTGGACGATTTCCACCATGTCGCGGCAGTAGAAGAAAGGCTCCAGCACCAGCACATGGTCTTTCGAAGCGAGGGTGGTCCACACCTCCCGCTGGTCCTTGATATCATAGGAGACGTCGGTAAAGACCATGTAGCGGCCGCTTGTCTGCCGTTCCACGTAATTGGACAGCAGGCCTTCGGGCACTACGCCGGAAGAGACCACGTCTGCGGGCTCGTAGCTGGCCTGGATCAGGCGCAGGAAGGGGGAGTAGAAGCCCTGGGGCAGCTGGTACCGGCGTTCTGCATCGGCAAATCGCCGGCTCAGTTCCCGGACCCGGCCGGGCGTCCAGAAAGCCTCCCATGCATGGATGCGTTCCCACTGGTCCGAGGTGGCGTGCAGCAGCAGTTTGGTAACGGGGATGTAGCCTTTCACCAGTCCGGTAGCCTTCAGCGAATCCAGCGCATGGACGAGGCCCTTGTTGTGCTCCAGCGCCAGGTCCAGGTCGCTTTCGTCCCAGGCGGCGAAGTAATGATGGGCGAAACCGTCGGCGGTCTTTCGGTTGTAGAGTTCCTGGCTTTCCAGGATTTCGTCCTTCAGATAGTCCAGGTTCATGAGGTCGCTGTCGAACTTCACACGGGGGCTGAGCGCAACCCCCAGCACGATGACGACGCTGAGGGCGCCGATAAACCATTTGTTGCGGTCCCAGGGCAGGTTGTTGATGCGCTCCACCAGCGGAAAGCCGTGGATGCGCTTGTAAAAGATCTGCTCCGGGCGCAGGAAATGCGGCAGGAAGACCAGGGCGAAGAACGTGTTGCCGAGAAGGGCGAAGGTGGCGAACAGGCCGAAATCCCTGAGCAGGTCGCTTTCCGTGAACAGCAGGCCCAGGAAGGCGCCGATGGTGGTGATGCAGCCCAGGAATACGGGCGTGGATTCTTCCCGGAGCGTCTGTTCCGCATCCCCCACATAGTAATAGTGGATGAGGATGTGCAGGCAGTAGCTGATGGCGACGCCCAGCACGACGGCGCTGATCCCGAGGGCCATCAGGGACATATAGCCCTTGATCCAGTACATGCAGGCCAGGGAGAAGACGGTGCCGTAGAGCACCGGAACCACCTGCTGCCACACAAAGGCCAGTTTGTGGAAACTCAGCAGCATGATCACGAGGATCAGCAGGAGGGACAGGCCGATGGACCAGACCAGGTCCCGCTTGATGGTGCTGGCATTCGAGTAGCCGTTGTGCGTGTTGCCGTGCACCAGGATGCGGATATCCGGGTGTTCGGCTTCCATTTCCTGTTTCAGCTGGTCCATCATCTTCACAAGACGCGTTCCGGCGCCGGAATTGGTGGAACGGAAGGAAGGGGAGAGGAACGCCAGGGCGACCGTTTTGTCCGGGCAGAAAAGGTGCCCGTTGTCGATGGTGATGCCGCCCATGCCGCCGGCACCCTCGCCCAGGATATCGTCCAGCAGGGCCCTGAGGTTCAGCGGATCCATGGAAACCAGCTGCGAAATTTCGCCGGTTTCGTCTTCCATGACCATTTCATGGTTCCGGGCCATCTGCTCCTCGAAGACCTCCGGCTCCAGGGTATGCGCGATGGAGGCATACCAGGAGGTGTCGATGAAACTGGGCAGATGCGTGAGGCCGAAATCCATGGCCTCCAGGGCGGTGTTCACATCCAGGGACACCAGCATGCCTTTCAGGTAGTGTGTGGCGCTGTCGCGCTGCTGCAGCTCCTGGCAGTAGGCTTCTGCCAGGGCACCCAGTTCCTCCGGGGCGACGGGCTGCAGCGTATCCCGTGAGGTGACCTGGACAAAAATCTTTTCCGCCAGGTCTATATCACTGAATGCCAGTTCGTTGGAGGTGGAAGAACGGGGAAGGAGCTTGATGATGTCTTCTTCGTAGCGCAGCTGCAGGCCGAAGAAGGCGAAGACCAGGGTGCTGGCAATGAGCAGCACCCACATCAGGGCCTTGTTCCGGCGGAAGAAACGGTAGATGGGGAGAAAAATGCGGTGCATGCGTTAGAATTGGTCCATGACGGAGAAGATACGGCTGCGGACCTCTTCGATGGTTCCCACGCCGTCAATCTCGTGGTAGCGCTCTGCCTGCCGATAGTATTCGATGAGCGGTTCGGTCTTTTCGTGATAGGTCTTGACGCGGTTGGACACCACTTCCGGGCGGGCGTCGTCTGCGCGGCCTTCGATGTTGGCGCGGTGGGCGATGCGCTCATGGATGAGCGGGTCCGGAATCATGAGCGAGACGCAGGCCGTCACGCTTTCCCCGCTGCGGGCGAGCATGGCGTCCAGGGCGCGGGCCTGGGCGATGGTGCGCGGAAAACCGTCCAGCAGGAAGCCTTCCACATCTTTGGTACTGCGGAAACGGGCCTCGATCATGCCTTCCACCACTTCGTCGGGCACCAGGTTGCCGGCCTCGATGAGGGCTTTTGCCTGAAGGCCGAGCGGGGTGCCGGCGGCGATTTCACTGCGGAGCAGTTCACCGGTGGAAAGATGGCACAGGTGGTAGCGCTCCACCATGGAACCGGCCTGGGTACCCTTGCCGGCGCCGGGAGGGCCGAAAAGAACGTAATACTTCATGGTTTTATCTGTTTTAGTGTCGTCCAGAACATAGATGTCGCGGGTGTTGCGGCCCAGTTCGTTGTAGTCCAGCCCGTAGCCCACGATGAACCGGTTGGGGATTTCCATGGCTACGTAGTCCAGCTTGATGGACTTCTTGTACACCTCCGGCTTGACAAGGAGCGTACAGATGCGGATCTCTTTCACGTCCAGGCCCTTGAGCTGGCTTACCAGGGTTTCGATGGTGGCGCCGCTGTCCACGATGTCTTCCACGATGATGACCCGGCGGCCGATGAGGTCTGCGCTGAGGGGAATGTCCGTGCGCACGGAGCCGGTGCTCTGCGTCCCGGAGTAGGAGGAAAGCTTGCAGGCTTTGAAGATGAGGGGGAAATGCAGGCGCTTCAGGAGTTCCGCCACAAAGATGACGGCCCCGTTGAGGGTGCACAGCAGGATGGCGGGATGTTCGTCGGTGCAGTCCGCATAATCGAGGTTCATCTGACGGGCTACGCGGTCGATGGCCTTGTCTATCTCTTCATGGGAAATAAGCGGCCGGAAGACTTTGTCCAGGATGTGCAGTTTCTGATCCATCGTGAATAGTTTTTCTATTTTACAAAAATAGTAAAAAACCTGTAAATAATCGTGTGATACAACACAAAAATCGTGTGATACCATAGAACTTATCAACAGGTTGTGGGAATGGAGGGGAGTTTTGCCTATCTTTCGTCATGAAACGGATGATTTTGTTGGCGGCCGCCCTCATGGCGGCTGGGGGGACAGCGCTTGCGCAGGAGCCGGAAGTGCTCCGCGCGGCGCTGTATCTGTCGGGGGCTTCCTGTGAGGAAGAACTGGATGCGGAGTGGATGGAGCGGCTGGAGGCGCGGAGTCTCCGGCGCATCCGCATCAACGACGCCCGGCCCCGGGACGGGGGCCTTCTCACGGCCTACCAGCTGGCTTCCCTTGCAGACTACCGGAGCCGGCACGGAGACATCCTCTCCTGGGAGGAACTGGCCCTGGTGGACGGTTTTTCCCGGGAGGCGGTGGCGGCGCTCAGGCCTTTCCTCTCCCTGGAATCGGCCCGCCTTCCCGGGAACACGGATACCCTCCGCACCCGCGCCCGCGGACTGCTCCGCTGCAGCCTCAAGGCGGTGGGCGGAAAAATCCGGGCCGATGCTCCCTCCTGGCGCCTCGGCGGGGCCTGGCGGGGACGGGACGGCACTTTCCACGGGGAATACAGCGGCCGTTCCTTCCGCCTGGTGGCCGGCGACTACAATGTGCGCTGGGGGCAGGGACTGGCCGTCTGGAGCGGCTTTTCCATGGAAAGCCTTTCTTCCGTAGCGGCCTTCTCCCGGCGTTCCGGTGGCCTTTCTCCCGTATGGTCTTTCAATTCTTCGGCTTCGTTCCGGGGCGCGGCCGCCGCCTGGTCTTCCGGCCGATTCCAAGCCATGGGATTCGCTTCCCTGAAAGGCGACGGAGGGGCCCGCGCCGGCTTCCTTGCACGCGCCGGAGAACTGGGCATATCGGCCTCCCGCATGGCTGGCGGGGCGTTTACGCTGGCCCTGGACGGCCGCATGAACTGGAAGGGGATGGACCTTTCCTCAGAGGCGGCCTGGAGATGGCGTCCCGGCGGGAAAGGGAGTCCGGCGCTCCGCTCGTCCTTCAGCCTTCCGGTAGGGGACGGCGGACGGGCCGCGCTCCAGGCAAGGCTCCTTCCCAGCCGTTTCAGCGGGAAGAAATACGGGGAATATGCACTGGCCGCCGGCTTTTCCGGGCGCTCTTCCCGCTGGCAGACGCTCTCGGGAAAGAGCGGATTCGGCAGCAGCATCCCGGCCCATGAATGGTCGGTGACCGCCGATGCCGCCCTGCTGCCCCTGCCGGAGGAAGACCCCCGGCGCCTGCAAATCAGGGCCTGGGCCTCCTGGAAATGGCAGTTCGCCCCGGCCTGGGCGCTGGAGCTCCGGCTCACGGAGCGGTACCGGAACTATGAACCGCCCCGGACCGCCTTCCGGGTCCATCTCCATTTCCTTTCCGGCCCCTGGCAGGGAGCGGTCCGTCAGGAGGTGGTCCGCTGCGGGAAAGCCGGATGGCTCTCCTATCTGGAAGCCGGACGGAAAGACGGCCGGCTTTCGCTCTTTGGACGCGTAAGCGCCTTTTCCACAGGAAGTTGGGATGCGCGCGTCTACTGCTATGAACGGGATGTACCGGGGTCCTTTTCCGTCCTGGCCTATTCCGGGCAGGGCCTTTCCGTCTCCTCAACGGCCGGCTGGAAGTTCCGCCTTCGCCGCTGGCGCTTCCGCCTGGACGGCCGCGCCGCCGGCACCTTCCGGAGGGGGTACGCGCCCGCCTGGACCTTGCAGCTCCAGCTGCAGGCCGACATTTAGCGGAAGGGATGGAAAAAGCCTATTTCTTCTTGCCCACCTTGAGGCGCTGGCCGATGGAAATCATGTCGCCCTTGAGGTTGTTCCAGCTCTTGAGCTGCTTGACGGTGGTGTGATAGTTCCGGGCAATCTTGCTGAGCGTGTCGCCGGATTTCACCTTGTAGTACACCCACTGGCCGGTGCCGCCGCCGGAAGGAGGCGTGCTCACCGGACGGCCGTTCAGCACCTGCCGCCCGTCGTCCACCTTGGAAGAGAAGAGGACATCTGCCTTGTAGCGGTAGATGGAGTCCTGCAGGTCCAGGAAACGGGCGCTGTAATTGAAGGGAAGGCGGATGACTTCGTCGCCGCCGGCTCCGGGCACAATGTCCTTGTAGTACTGGGGGTTCAGGTCCCGGACATCGTCCAGGGGAATGCCCAGCACCTCGCTTACCTGGCTGAAATGCAGGTTCCGGTGGATATGGAAGGTGTCCACATACACCGGCAGGGCCAGGGGCTCCGCCTTGAGCCCGTATTCCGCGGCGTAATTGAAGGCGTACATGGCGCCCACCATGGCAGGCACGTAGCCGCGGGTTTCGCGGGGCAGATAATCGTAGATGGTCCAGAAATCCCGCTTGCCGCCGGCGCGCTTGATGGCCTTGTTCACGTTGCCGGAGCCGCAGTTGTAGGCCGATATGGCCAGCGACCAGTCCCCGAAGATGCGGTAGGCGTCCTTGAGGTAGCGGGCGGCCGCATCGACGGAGAGCACCGGGTCCATGCGTTCGTCCGTGTAGGAATCTACCTTGAGGCCGTAATTGAGCGCCGTCCGGTACATGAACTGCCATAGGCCCTTGGCGCCCACGCGCGACTCCGCCCGGGGGTTCAGGGCACTTTCGATAATGGCCATGTACTTGAGTTCCAGCGGCATGTCATAGGCCCGGAAGGTCTCTTCAAACAGCGGCATATAGTACTGGGCCAGCCCCATCATCTCTCCCATCTTGCGGGGCATCTTCTCCGAATAGAGGATCATGTAGTTCTTCACCGTCTCGTTGTAGGGGAGCGAGATGAAGGCGTTCATGTCCGAGAGCCGGCGCATGAGCACCGAGTCCGGGACGTCGGTGGTGAAGCGGACCGAATCCATGTCGTACTGCTCCCGGCCGGGGATACGGGACTGCCGGTGCATGTACCACTGGCCCAGCAGCGTATCTGTGCTGGTAGAGGCGGAAGTATAGTCTTCCAGGCCCGCGGAGACCTTGTTTTCGTTCTCTCCGGAGAGCTCTTCCTCAATGTATTCGCGGTCTGCGGCATCGGCCCTGTAGGCCGCCAGTTCCGCTTCCAGCAGTTCCAGCCGGCGCTGCAGCTGCTCATTCTCTTTCTGCAGCTGCTTCCGGGTCTTCCCGGGTCCGGCGGTAAGCGGGGAGGCGACCATCAGCAGGAGCGCCGCGCATAGGGTCAATCTTTTCATAGGCTCAAAATCTAATGCCCAGGCTGATGCCCACGGCAGGGGTTGCAGCATACTCGACCGGCATCATGGCCGGCTCCAGATGCATGGTAATGTCGTCATTCACCTCAAAGTCCTGCATGTAGGCGAAGACGTTGGCGTCGATGACCTGGATGAGGTACACCAGCGCCACGGCCAGGGCGGAGTAGTCCCGGAAACGGCGGTAGGTGTCCCTGTAGTACTTGGCGGTCTCTCCGCTCTGGGGAGGCCGCTCCACGCCTTCTTCGGTTGTGGTGGCCTGGTTATGGATCTGTTTCCAGCGCTTGTACTGGATGTTGTTGTCTATGTAGAACTGAACGCTGCCGGCCATAAGGCCCAGGTACAGCGGCACTTTCCAGAATTCTCCGTTGTAAATCTGGCCGAGGCCGGGCAGGAGGATGGAATACACCGTACTCTTGGACGGATTGGGATATTTGCCCCGTTCGTAGCAGACGGCTCCGTCCATGAGGGAACCCCACCACACCAGGCCGGCGCCCACGTAGGAAAGGGTGCTGTAAGTCTTGAAACGGTCTTCTCCCGTGCTCTTATACAGCTGGTTGAAACGGATGCCCCCGTACACGCCCGCGCCGATTCCGCCATAGATGACGGGAAGCTTCCAGTACTGCTTGTGGTAAATCTGGTTGCCGCCCACGAACACGGTGGAGCCCATGGTCAGGGTCTTGAGCGACGCCCCCCGCTTGTGGGCGAGGCCGCCGAAGAACTCCTTGAAACTGAACAGCTGGCTGGTATCGGCCGCCGTCTTTTCGGTGGTGTCCGCGTAGGTCTGGGTGAAGGCATCGCGCTTGAACTGGTCGTCCCGGTACTGGGCGGCCAGCGGCAGGCACATCAGGAAGGCTGCCAGGGCGATGAGGATCCGTCGGAGGGTCATCTCTGTTCCAGGTTCTTGAGATACTGTTCCAGCTGCTCGTCGGAGTCGAAACGGATGGTGAGGGCACCCTTGCCGTCCCGGCTGCGGCGGACCGAGATATTGTCCCCGAAATAGCGTCCCACATGCTCGAGGAGCCGGTAATAGACATCCGGAAGTTCCTGGGGTTCACCGGGTTTACGCTCAGTCTCCACCTTGGACAGCGCCTTGATGCGGTCTTCCAGCTGGCGGACGGACAGGCCGTTCTTGACAATGAGGTCACAGAGGCTTTCCTGCGTGGCCGGGTCTTCCACGCCCAGGAGCACCTTGGCATGGCCTACGCTCACCAGGCCCACCTTGAGGTCGTGCTGCACCTTGGCAGGAAGGCGGAGGAGGCGGAGCTGGTTGGCCACCGAAGCGCGCTTCTTGCCCACGCGGTCTGCCATCTGCTCCTGGGTGAGCCGGCATTCGTCCATGAGGCGCTGGTAGCTCATGGCTACCTCTATAGGGTCCAGGTTCTCCCGCTGGATGTTCTCCACGATGGCCATCTCCAGCATGCCCTGCTCGGAGGCGTCCCGGATATAGGCGGGAATCATTTCCATGCCGGCCATGATGGAGGCGCGATAGCGGCGTTCTCCGCTGATAATCTGATATTTTCCGTCTCCTTTCCGGCGCACCGTGATGGGCTGGATGAGCCCGAAGGTGCGTACCGATTCGGCCAGTTCCCGCATGGCTTCGTCGTCAAAGCTCATGCGCGGCTGGTAGGGGTTGGGTTCAATGAGGTCTACAGGGATGCGGAGGACGTCGGCCGTGTCCTGCGGCTTCCCTTCGGGGGAAACCACCTGCTTGTTGATGTATCCGACGGGCTTCCGGAGCTCCGAAAGGTCTTCCTTGCCCAGAAGGGCGCCCAGGCCTTTTCCCAGGCCGAATTGCTGCTGTTTAGCCATTGTTGTTCTTTTCCAGGACTTCTTTTGCGAGGTTCAGGTAGTTGGACGTGCCGTTGTTCATGACATCATACAGGACGATGGGCTTTCCGTACGAAGGGGCTTCGCTAAGGCGGATGCTCCGCTGGATGACGGTATGGAAGACCATGTCCTTGAAATGCTCCCGGAGCTGGGCCACCACCTGGTTGTGCATTTTGGTGCGGCCGTCGAACATGGTGACCACGAAGCCTTCGATGGTCAGGTGCGGGTTCACGCCCTGCTGCACCAGGCGGATGGTCTGGAGCAGTTTGGCAAGACCCTCCAGGGCAAAGAATTCCGGCTGGACGGGAATCATGACCGAGTCCGCCGCCGTTAAGCAGTTGACGGTGATGAGCCCGAGGGAAGGGGAGCAGTCCAGGATGATGTAGTCGTAGTCTTCCCGGAGGGGCGCCAGGGCCTGTTTGAGCACGGATTCGCGGTCCGGCACGTCCAGGAGCTCGATTTCCGCGCCCACCAGGTTGATGTGCGAGGGAATGAGGTGGAGCTTTTCCAGCTCTGTCTGCACCAGCGCGTCCGTGGCGGCCAGTTTGCCGATGAGGATTTCGTAGAGGGTGCGGTGGCTGGCATTCTCCGGGTCGAAATTGAGGCCGGAGGTGGTGTTGGCCTGCGGGTCCGCATCGATGATGAGGACCTTCTTTTCCAGCACGGCCAGCGATGCGGCCAGGTTGATGGCCGTTGTGGTCTTTCCTACGCCGCCCTTCTGATTGGCGATTGCGATGACTTTGCCCATATCTTCTGTTTCTCTCTGTCCGTCTTCACCCTTCCTCTGTCATTCTGAACCCCGTAGGGGTGAAGAATCTAATTTACAAAAGTAGACATAATTTCGGAATCCCCCAAGAATTGTTCCACAAAGTTCCACATTCGACTTTCAGATATTTTTCTTAAATTCGCGGAGCGATGGAAGGGAAGCGATTCATACAGGTCATCCTGCCGCTCCGGCTGGAGTGGGAGCCTTTCTATGCCCTGCCGGAGGGGATGGACGTGGCTGTGGGAGACCGCGTCCGCGTCATCTTCGCCCATGCTTTCTATGTGGGCTGCGTGAGCCGGGTGGGTATGGTCCCGGAAGTGGACGAGCGCCGCATCCTCCCGGTAGAGGCGGTGGAAGCGGCCCTTCCGGCCGTTTCGGAGAAGGAAATCCGTTTCTGGCGGGCCCTCGCTTCCTATTATCTCTGCACGGTGGGGGAAGTGTACAAGGCGGCCTATCCGGCCATGAAGAACCACCAGTCCCGCCTCAAGGCGCCCGGCACCGGGCGGCCGCTGGGGGATGTGACCTTGTCGCCCCTGCAGGAAAGCGCCGCTGCCGCCATCCGGGCCGGATTCGCCGCCGGGAAGCCGGTCCTTCTCCACGGCGTCACGGGCTCCGGCAAGACGGAAGTGTACCTCAAACTGGCCCTGGAAGTGCTCCGGGCGGGGAAATCGGTCCTCTATCTGGTGCCGGAGATCGCCCTTTCCCGGCAGCTGAAAGAACGCATCGCAGAAGTCGTCCCGGGGGTTCTGGTCTACCACAGTGCGGAATCTCCGGCCAGAAGAAAGCTGGTGGCCCGGGAAATCCGCGGCGGGGCTCCGCTCCTTGTCCTTGGCACCCGGAGCGCACTGCTGCTGCCGCACAGGTCCCTCGGCCTCATCATCGTGGACGAAGAGCACGACACCTCCTACAAGCAGGATGCCCCGGCGCCGCGCTACCATGCGCGGGAAAGCGCCATCCTGCTCTCCGTCATCCATAGCGCGGGCGTGCTGTTGGGCAGCGCAACTCCTTCTTTGGAATCGTTCTATAATACGGAAAACGGGAGATTTATCAAGGTTGACTTAAAGGAACGCTTCTATTCCGGCGCTGAGGCCGAGCTGCGCATCATCGACACGGTGGCGGAGCGACGGAAAGGGGGCATGGCGGGCAGCCTTTCGCGGAAGCTCCTGGCGGAAATCCGGAAGACGCTGGAGGAGGGGGAACAGGTGCTGCTGCTGCGTTCGCGCCGTTCCTATGCGCCGGCCGTCCAGTGCACCGAATGCGGCGCCATTCCCCGCTGCCCGCACTGTAATGTGCCGCTGAGCCTGCACAAATATCCGGACCGACTGGTCTGCCATTATTGCGGTCATGCAGAGGCGTTTACGGGCTCATGCGCCTCCTGCGGCGGTGCGCTGCAGCCGCTGGGCGCGGGGACCCAGCGGGTGGAGGAAGAGCTCATGGAACTGTTTCCGGAGGCCCGCATCGGCCGGCTGGATGCAGACGTGGCGGCGGGGGACGATGCAGAGACCGTGCGGGAATTCGCCGCCGGGAACCTGGATATCCTCGTGGGCACGCAGATGGTCACAAAGGGCTTTGACTTCGAGCGCCTGCGCCTTGTGGCCGTCATCCAGGCAGACAATATCCTGGGGCAGCAGGACTTCCGGGCCGACGAACGCGCCTTCCAGCTGCTGGAGCAGTTCCGGGGCCGGAGCGGGCGGCGGGGGAGGGACGGCCTTTTCATCATCCAGACGCGGGAGCCTTCTCATCCGGTGTTCGACAGTTTGAACGGCGGTTCGCATTACGCGGAACTGCTGAACGAGCGGCGCCTCTTTGGCTATCCTCCCTATACTCGGCTTATTCATATCGTCCTGAAAGATAAGAATTTAAGGAGGATAGAAAGTTTTTCGCAGGAGCTGGCAGCAGCGCTGGCGGCGGAGCCCGCACTTGCGGGAATGCCGCTGGTGGGCCCCTATGCGCCGGTGGTGGACCGCATAGCGGACGAGTATATCCGGCAGCTTCGCATCATGCTGCCGCGGGACCCTTCGCTCAGCGGCAGGAAAGAAGCGCTCGCGGCATCCGTGAACCGTTTTGAAAAGGCTCGCCGCTATACCGGCCATCTGGCGGTCGACGTAGACCCGGTGTAGCCGCATTCCTTTTTTCCGGTGCGGGGTGGATATCTTCGGAATTTTGGCGGAATTTTGTTATTTTTGCATACATCTAAACTGTTAAAGCAATGAAAGGATTGAAGACAAGTCTGGCGGCCGTGGCATTAGGCTTCGCCGCCCTTTCCCTCACCGGATGTGATTTCATCGCCGGTCTCCTCTCCGGAAAAGAGGAGAATACGGATGTCGTGAAGAGTCTCACCGGCATCCTGGCGGAAGACAAAGAAGAGGTGCACGATGCCCTCCTGGACGGCAACACCCTTACGTATGGTTCACACAGCTATACGCTGGTTTCCGACATCGACGTCAGCACCCGGGAATTCAAGCAGCCCACCGCATCGGTCCGCTTCACCAACATCCCTTCCGGCTATGCCGAATTCGAGGCGGTGTATAACGGCCTCCTGGGAAAGAGCATTGCCGGTACCGCCGCCATGATTCCCATGGCCATCGAGCTTTATGCCCGCAATGCCTCGGTAGGGGAGCGCTGCTTCCAGCTGCTCTGCAGCGGCGATGCAACGGTCAGTAACATTGTGGGCATCCTCAAGACCAAACTGGTTCCTTCGGAGTATGCGCCCAAGGAAGACAGCTACCTCCAGCGCTACATGGCGGCGGCCCTCCTGAAAGGTGCCGTCAACACCAACGCCTACACGCCCGAAGAGCCCTATACCGTAGAAATGACCATGTCTCCCAACGGCGTCCAGGACGCTCCGCTTACCGGCGGGGAAGTGACCTATATCTATATCCTCGCCAATGGCTGGGACACCTTCCAGCGCGGGGTAGACATCCTCAAGCCGTACGATTCCGAGTATTACAAGGTTTCCAACTGCCCCTCCTGCTACACCCAGTGCAAAACCATCCGCGGCACCTGGCCCGGCCTGAAATAGCCTGGGGAAGCCTTTTTGTAAAAAACGTTAAAAATAATTTGCAAAGTCCCCAAAAAGCGCTATCTTTGCATTCCCAAACGATGGTGCTGTAGCTCAGATGGTAGAGCAATGGACTGAAAATCCATGTGTCGGCAGTTCGATTCTTCCCAGCACCACCTTAAGCCGCTGAAAATCAGCGGCTTATTTCTTTTTGTTACGGTTTTTGTGACACGGTGGTGCCGGGAGCACCACAAACGGATGTTCCTGATGGGGGCCGGGGCACGTTGACAGCTGGAAGCCTTGAAACGGCGTTTTATTGTCAACGCGGCAAGCAAAATGACCGTTTAGCCTTAAATCGCTGCCGCGTTGACGTCCAGAGTACCGTAGAAAGCCGTTTTTGTGTCAACGTGGCAGTGGCGACAAGCAACCGCCCAAGCAAGCGTCCCAGCAAGCAAAGCCAGAATACCTACCGCCTCAAGGCGCCTATCCGGTAAATACCTGCGTGCTTCTTGATGCAGAATCGTTCTACATCTACGGGGTTCAGGACGGCCTGGAGCTTTCGGCGGATGTGGGAAATGTGCGATAAAAAGTTGGCGGAATCATCTTCGCACAAATCGTCAATGCGTCTTTCCATCCAGTCTTTGTCAGAAGACGCTGACTCCCAGCCGTATATTTTCAGCAGTTCCGAGTAGTATTGCCAGCGCATATCCAGAGGGATGCCTCCCGGATGCCGAAGGAACAGCCTGTAGATGGCGCGTTCCATCGGCGTCAGTTCAACGCATGCCCCATTCGGAAAAACAATCCGCCGGCGATTGACCCTGATCTCCCCGGGATCAATGTATTCTACCGGGAATTCATCCAGCAACCCATCCTCTGACAATTGCTCATACAAACGCCACAAGGCCCATGCAAATTTGCTGTTTTCCATCGCTTAAAAACAAAAATTGCAAAGTTTGTCAATTCCAAATAAATACAGCATGTATTCGTTATGACGGAAGATCCGAATTGTGTCACCTTTGCAAAAACACACAAAATCATGTCTACACAATTCTATCTTACCGGGCAAATGAACCGGGCCGGAGAATGCCCCATCCGGGTATCGGCCTTTATTATGGGCAAGCGTTATGCGACCTCTGTAGGATACAGCGTTTCACCGAAGCAGTGGATCTCCACCATCCGGGACAATCCCGGCGCTTACCATAGAAATAACATCTGGGTGCTTCCGGGGACGGAAAACAGCAAACATATTCCGGCCGAAGTCATCAACAAGGAACTGAAAGAAGTGGTGGCCTTCCTGGACCTTTACGCACTCCGTTGCAAGGAAAGGCCCACAACGAAAGAACTGCGGCAGAAGGTACGGGAAGCGCTTCAGCGGGAGGATCCGCCGCTCAGTTTGTCCATGAACCAATGGATCGACAAATTCATCCGGGAGCAGGGGGGCCACGCCGGCTGGGAATTGTCGACCCGTCATGCCATGCATACTTTCCAGAAGCATATCCGTCATTTTGGCAAGGCGCATGACCTGGACTATTTTGATGCCGATGGAATCGCCGCTTTTATCAAATACCTGCGCGAGAAGGCGCAACTGCAGGAGATCAGCGTGAAAAAGCAGTACAAGAACCTGGTCTGGTTCCTCAACTGGGCGCTCAGGAACAAGTATACGAAGCAGGACGATATCAAACGCTATCAGCCCAAATTCAAGATTATCCAGAAGCCCGTCATCTTCCTTACGCGGGAAGAATTGATGCGGGTCTATCATTACCAGATTCCGCCCAACGGCACCAGGGTAAAGCTGGCCGATTGGGACGGTACGCCCTACACAAAAATCGTCCAGGAAGCCGGCGGCATCGAAAAGGCCCGCGACCTGTTCTGCTTTTGCGCCTTTACGTCGCTCCGGTTCTCGGATATGTTCAAACTGTGCCGAAGCGATATCGATGAGCAGTATATCCACGTGGTGACGCAGAAAACGCACGATGCCATTCCCATCAACCTTAACAGCTACTCCCGTGCCATTCTGGACAAATACAAGGATTGTAAGTTCAAGGGAAACAAGGCTTTACCCGTCGTCACCAACCAGCAGATGAACGCTGCCCTCAAGGATCTCTGCGAACTTTGCGGCATCAACGAGCCCATCCGCAAAAGCAAGTACGTGAACGGCAACCGTATAGAAGAAGTCTTTCCCAAATGGAAACTCGTGGGCACCCACGCCGCCCGGAAAACCTTCATTTGCTACGCCCTGTCCATCGGCATTCCGCCTGTCATGGTGATGCGGTGGACCGGCCACAGCGACTACCAGTCCATGAAACCCTACATAGACATTGCCGCGGCCGACAAAGCCCAGGCCATGGAGCAGTTTGACAAAACCCTGGAACCACCGGAAGAAGATGAGCAGTAGGCGGAAAGTTCTGAACATCGGCCCCTCAGGGTGGTGAGAGGCCGATGGGAATTTTCAACAGGGATTTCGACTATAAGAATGGAGCCATATATATCGGAACCATCTGTAAAGCGCCGTCTTTACTCAGGTCTTTGGTATACAATAGGTAGCGGTCCCGGATTCTGTTTGAATACTTCTCGCAGAACATATCTAACG